>OEIU01000315.1_pt1 | contig 48157 bp, 49 predicted proteins | sample 1539221 | NCBI WGS metagenome assembly OEIU01 (sample SAMN03792071, study PRJEB22550) | activated sludge metagenome | feature: wastewater treatment plant; material: activated sludge; isolation source: Wastewater treatment plant of a petroleum refinery complex | place: Argentina: Zarate | collected... | reverse complement strand
ATCATCGGCGTGCATGTGTCGGAATGCGGCTTCGAGCCCTATGAGCGCGACGACGGCCTGCACCCGACGGGACGGCCGCGTCCGGCCTACGACAATTATCTGCGCGAGCACGGCTATGACGCGCCCAATCCGTGGGAGCACTGGGCCAATTCCGGCGAAGCCGACGACGGCAGCCTGCAGAACGGCTGGCTGCTGGTGCACGCCGACAAGGCCGCGCGCGTTCCCGATGAGCATTCCGAGACACCCTACATGACGCGCCGCGCGATGGAGTTCATCGCGGAGGCCCAGGACGACGGCCGCCCCTGGTGCCTGCATCTGTCCTACATCAAGCCGCACTGGCCTTATATCGCGCCCGAGCCCTACGCCAGCATGTACGGACCCGAGGACGTGAAGCCTGCGATCCGCTCGCAGGAGGAACGCGCCAACGCGCATCCGGTGTTCGCCGCCTATATGGACATGCGCTATTCCCGCAACATGTCGCGCGACGAGGCCCGCGAAAAGGTGATCCCGACCTATATGGGCCTGATCAGGCAGATCGACGACCAGATGGGCGTGTTGATGCGCTTCCTCGAAGCGCGCGGCCTGCTCGACAGCACCATGATCGTGTTCACGTCCGATCATGGCGACTATCTCGGCGATCACTGGATGGGCGAGAAGGATCTGTTCCACGAACAGTCGGCAAAAATCCCGCTGATCGTGATCGATCCCTCGCCGGCCGCCAACGCCACGCGTGGCACGGTGAACGATGCGCTGGTCGAGGCGATCGACCTGGCGCCGACCTTCATCGACTATTTCGGCAGCCCTCCGCCCGATCACATTTTGGAAGGACGCTCGCTGCTGCCGCTGCTGCATGGCGCGAGGCCCGCCGACTGGCGCAAGGTGGTGTTCTCCGAATACGACTACGCCATGCAGGACGTCCGCGTGATGCTGAACCAGCCGATCGAGCGCTGCCGCCTGTTCATGGTGTTCGACGGCCGCTGGAAATTCATCCACGCCTCCGGCTTCCGGCCGATGCTCTACGATCTCGAAACCGACCCGCAGGAATTTTGCGACCGCGGCGCCGATCCCGCCTGCGCCGAGGTGGTGGCGCGGCTGCAATCGGAACTGTTCGACTGGGCGCTGCACCCGAAGATGCACATCACCACGCCGAATGCGAAGATCGCGGCCTATGCCGCCCAGCAATTGCAGGTGAAGAACGGCGTGCTGATCGGCATCTGGGACGAGGCCGAACTCGGTGCGATCAGGGAACGGATCGGGATGAAGCCCTGAGCGCCGGCCTCCCACGCGATCGTGTTCCCGCGGCAAATAGCGAAAATCATTGAAGGTTTGGAAGCAGGTGTTGCGGCGGAGACACTTCGCATCGGCAAATTGCGGTGGCTGACCCCGCCCTTGTTGCGGCGCCCAGCACACGGGCGCTACGGTCGCCCCGGCGAAGCACTTCGCAGCCCTTCGAGGAGAGCCATGAAGCCATATCGCGCCGACACCGGGTTTGTCCGCTGGTCGTTTATTCCCGGCCGGGGATCGTGGTCTCGCCTGCATGCGATCGCGATCGCGCTGTTGCTGCTCCTGCCGATCGGCGCGCGTTCCGCGCTGGCCCAGCCGAACTCGGCACAGGCAGCCTCGACCGCGCACGTCTATCTGCTCCGCGGCGTGCTCAACATCTTCTCGCTGGGTCTCGATGACATCGCCGCGCAATTGCGGGCGCAGGGCATCCCGGTGACCGTCGCGAACTTCGCCTCATGGTCGTCGCTCGCCGACGACGCGGCCCGCGGATACAAGAGCGGCCGGATCAAGACGATCATCCTGGTCGGCCATTCTTCGGGCGCGACCGCGCTGCCCGACATGGTCGCCAGGCTGGATCAACTTGGCGCGCCCGTGACGCTCGCCATCGGGCTGGACTCGGTGTTCCGCACCAAGCTCTCCGGACGGGTGGGACGCTACGTCAACTTCTACATCGCCAACGGCAACGGCGAGCCGGTCGCGAGGACCGCGCAACTGCAGGGCAAGCTCGAGAATATCAACGTGCAGAACGTGCCCGGCGTCGGGCACATGTCGATCGAAAAGAACCAGATCATGCAGCGCAAGGTGATCGCCGAGATCGACGCCGTCGTCTTTGGCCGCTCCGCATCAGGGTCGGGGGCACACAAGCCGCGGCAGCATGGATCAGCAAGCGCCGGGCGATCAGGCACCGCCAACACGGCGGCGGTACGTCAGTAGCGACCAGCCCGGTTCCGGCGCCGCGTCCGATGGCGCGTGCCGCAAATTCTGCCTATTCCTCGACGATAGATCACCCTACGCGCCGGGCGGCGTCGGGGTGTACCGATGTCCGCCATCGCGAATGGAACGCGCATGAGCAGTCCGAGGCAGGTTGCCGCCGTGGCGATCTGGGTGGTCGTTTCCACCCTTCTCTTCCCGTTCAGTTGCAATCCGGCGCAGGCCGGTCCGGCTCCGCGTGCGTCCGACCCGGCCGCGACGCCTGCCGCGCTGGCACCGGCGGTCGCAACCCGCCCGCCGGCGCGCGTCTACCTGTTCCGGGGCGCCCTCGGCCCGATCTTCTCGCGTGGAATGGATCGCCTGACCGACCGCCTCCAGGCAGCCGGCATCCGGGCTGACGTCTACGAATTCACCATCTGCCGGCTGATCGCCGACCAGGCGATCCGCGACTACAGGGAGAATGCCGCACCGATCGTTCTGATCGGTCATTCGATGGGCGGACTTTGCGCCGTGACGTTCGCGGGGATCCTGAAGGCCGAAAACATCCAGGTGAGCCTCGTCGTCACCATCGATCCGGCTCACGCAACCCCGAAGGTGCCGCTGAACGTCGAGCGCTTCATCAACATCTTCCTCTCGGACAGCATCCTGGGCGGCGGCGACGTGGTGGCGGAGCCCGGCTATCAGGGACACTATGCGAGCTTCGACCTGAAGCAGCACGAGGAAGTCAGCCACATCAACATCGACAAGATGGATTCCATCCACCAGCAATTGGTGACGGCGGTTACGCAACTTGCTAGCTTGCCCGCGGCGACCGATGCAGAGACGATGCCGCTGCGCTATGTGGTTCCTCCCGATGCGCCGATCGAGTTGTGGGACAGCGGCACGCCTCAACTGGCCCGGTCCGGCGACACCCTGGAGAAACTCGCGGCGTTCAACCACGTACCGCTGTGGTCTCTGACCCAGGCCAATCAGTATGCGGAGACTACGCCGCTGCCAGTCGGCCAGCGGATCCTGATCCCGCGCCGTCTTGCTGTGCCCATCGCAACATCGGTGGCATCGCGACCGAAACGGTAGTCGGCAGCCGGTCAGGTGAATGGAATCAGCATCGGGACGCGACGGCAATATGAGCCATAGGCGTCTTCGCCGAGTTCAGCCGTGAGGAAGCCTTCCTCCATGCGGGCCTTGAGCGCCATGCCGAGCGAGATCAGCACGGCGCCAAGCATCGCGGTCACGGTACCGACCGCAATCCCCGTCACCAGCATCCCGGCGATAAGCCCGGTATAGATCGGATGCCGCACCAGCCCGTAGGGGCCGGTGTCGATGACCTCGTGGCCTTCCTTGTGCGTGATCGAGTTCGACCAGAAACGTCCGAGATGAATTCTCGCCCACCATGTGAACGAGATCCCTGCAAGCACAAGACACGCCAGCAGATAGACTCCAGCGTTGCCAAACTGCCAGAGCGGCTTTTCGCCCAGAAGCTTTCCGGTCAATGGCAGGAACAGAATCGCACCCAGGTAAAGGAGAGAGCGGTACCTGAGCGAGTCCGAGCTCATCACATTCTTCCTGGTCTGCCCGGACCAGAACGATGCGATGACCCAGCTCGCCACCCACAATATCCAGATGATGGCGAGCAGTTGCGTGGGCCACGTCGTGGTCCAGCCGCTCAGGACGAAAGCCAACCCTTGACCGAGACTGTTCAGCATATTGCGGACCGCATTGAGTTTGAGCTAGCCGCCAAGCCGGCGCTCGGCATGAAACGGCCGAGGGCGGGTATTGGGCGTCGAGCCCCATTCGCCCTGATTGTCACCGGCGCCAAGCAGATGCGCAATGGTCTCGCGCAACACGGGTTCGACGGGGCCTGGCGCATAGCCGAGCTCGCGCTGCGCCTTTTCGATCGACAGGGAGCCCGCCCGCAATGCGATGCGAACGCCTTCGGCCGTACCGGACGGAGGCCGGTGCGTCACGTGATCGGCGATGAACTCCAGCGCTGCCGTGACCAACTCGGCAACCTTGCCGTTCACGCGAATGCGCCGGACGCGACGGCCGCTGATATCGGCCATGATCTCGAGAATTCGCCCCAGCGGCATGCTCTCGCCGCCGAGGACGTAGCGATGCCCGACCTGTCCGCGCTCCATCGCAAGGATCAGCCCTTCGGCCGCGTCGCGCACATCGACGAGGTTCACGACAAAATCGAGATGCAGTTGAAGGCGTCGATCGAGGAAGTACCGCAGCATCGCCGTCGGCGGGGTAAGGTTGTGGTCGTGAGGCCCGATCGGCATGGTCGGACAGCCGATCACCACCGGATATCCGGCTGCGGCCGCCTGCATCGCGAGCCGGTCGGCCAGCATTTTCGAGCGCGTATATGGGCCCGGCATGTCGTCGGGGAGCAACGCGTCATCGGGGACGGGAACCATCGACGGCGAGGCGCGGAACAGAATCGATTCCGTCGAGCAGTGCAGCAGGCGCTTGATGCCGCGCTTGCGCGCCGTCTCGATCACGATCTCGGTGCCACCGCAATTGACGGTGTGAAAGGCGGCCTTTCGCGGCAACCACATGCCGGGCAGGCCGGCAAGATGATAGACCTGATCGACGCCATCCATCGCCCGGCCCACCAGGTCCCGGTCGAGCACGGAGCCGCTGACGTGCTCAACCTGCGGCAGGATGCGTGGCGGCGGCTGAAGGTCGAGCACCCTCACCTGCCGTCCCTGCGCCATCAGCGCCGCGACGAGATGCTTTCCAATGAAACCACTGCCGCCTGTGACCAGTACACGTGTCATGCTACGGGTACTTCAAGCTCACTACGGGTACTTCAAGCTCAAACATTCGCAATCAGGACGCCGCGACCTGCGGATGCCCCTGGATGATCATGGCGAGATCGCGCCGAAAGCCCAGCGCGATAAACAGCTTCGCCATGACAAACATTGGTCCGAGCAGCAGGTGCGTCGGATTATCGACCAGCGCCGGCTGCCGTCGCTCAAACACGCGATGCCCGACAATCTGTGCCGTGACGCCAATAACGATCAGAACGGCCGTAAGCGACCACATCCCCGCGGTCGTCACATGACTGCCGATTGCGGCAGCGGTCGAAAGCAGCGCGATTGCGGCCGCAAGGATGCCAGCGCCCAGCGCGAAGTCGAGCAGGAACCAGTAGATCAGCACCGGCATGACGGCGACGACCGCCGCGCTGGTCTGGAACCCCAATATGGTGATCGGCCACAGGCTGAGCGGAAGAACGGCAGCCAGGAACAGGAAGACGATGCCGAAGACATGCATCGCGCAGTTCCAGGGATCGCGATGATATTCAACGTAATCCGCAAGCTGCCGCCGAAAATATGAACCCATGCGGGGCTTATCCCTTTGCTGTCGGCAGGCGCCAAAGCTCAATCCAAAATCCGGCGCATCTGCTGCAATGCCCTGACTTCCATCAGAGATATAACGGTAGTCGGACTTTACGGTAGTTAGACTCGGAAATCCCCATCAAGTCAAAGCGTAGGACACGACGCGCCTTGCGGCCCCACAAGCGCCACGCAATCGAAAATCATGCGGCAATTCAGGCCACTAACTCGGTACATGGATGCCGGGAACCGGCATGGGTTGCGTCAATTTTTCCAGGTGGACAACGGTTCGGCTCAATTCGTGATCTTGTACCCCGTGGCTTTGACGATCGGCTGCCAGAAGGCGGTGTTGGCGGCAAGTTCCGCGGTCAGCCCTGCAGGCGTCGACCCGACCGGGATCAGGCCGATCGCGGCAAGCTTTTCCTTGACCTCGGCCTTGCCAAGCGCAGCCGCGACCGCTTCGCTCAACTTCTTCGCAAAGTCCGGCGAGGCGCCCGCCGGCAGCCACAAGCCGTACCAACCATCCGCCACCAGATCGACGCCGCTCTCCCGCAGCGTCGGCGCTTCGGGCAGGAACGGCGAGCGTTGCGCGCTGCCGACCGCGAGAATGCGGACGTTACCCGCGCGATGCTGCGGGATCGCATCGGTCAAGGTGGAAATCGCAAACGGCATATGGCCGCCGACAAGATCGTTGATGATCGGCGCGCTGCCGCGATAGGCCACGCGCGTCAGCTTGAGGCCCAGCGCCTGCTCGAGCCGCGAGCCGGTGAAATGCGGAATGGTGCCGTTGCTCGGCACGCCGAAAGTAGCGTTATCTGGATTGGCCTTCAGCCAGTCGACGAATTGCTTGAAGTCCTTGACCTCGGCCGGCACTGCCTTGCCGACGAAGACGCAGAATTCGAACCGCACGAGTTGGCTGACCGGAACGAAGTCCTGCGCCGCGTCGAAACTCGGCGTGGTCTCGACCATCGGCAACAGATACATCGTCGGTCCTGTCGTCACGAGGATGGTCGTGCCATCAGGGTTGGCGCCCTTCACCGCCTTGATGCCGATCAAGCCATCACCGCCGGTACGATTTTCGACGATCATGTTGCGGTCGAGCAATGGAGCGACGTGCTGCGCCAGGAGGCGGCAGAGCGCGTCGCCGCCGCCTCCGGCCGCAAACGGGAAGATGATCTTGGTCAGCGGCCCGGCCTGCGCCGATGCCCTGCCCGTCATCGCAAGCAGTGAGGTTGCGGCGCTCGCGGCCAGGAAATCCCGACGCTTCATTCCTTCTTCCTCCCAAAGTTTCCTGTCATTGGTCGTCCGTCCGCAGCGACGGCATATCAGGCCGCGATCGTCTCGACCACGCTGACGATTCCGATCGCGACGGTGACAAGGCCGACCGCCCCTTGCAGCGCGCGGTTGGCCCAGGTGAGCGAGCGGGCGGAGACCGCCAGCGGCACCGCGATCACCGTCGACAGCGCCCCCATGCCGATCATCGAGCCGATCCCGAACAGCGCGACGTAGCCGAGCCCGGCGGCGGGACTGGAGGCCTGCGTCACCGCGAGCACCAGCAGCGCGGCAGAGCCCGCCATGCCGTGCATCAGGCCGACCAGCAGCGTGCGCCAGCGGAAGCCGTGGCCGTGCGCGTGAACGCTGCCGGCATGCGGCGCGGTTTCGCCGGCATGGCTGTGGGCATGGAAATGCACGGTGCCGTCGGCATGGCCGTGCCGGTGGAAATGCACGCGGTCGCGCCACAGCCGCCACAGCACATGGCCGCCGAGGCCGACCAGCATCAGCCCGACGGCGGTCTCGATCGGCCGCGCCATCGTTTCCGGAATCGCCCGGCCAAGCAGGAGAGCGGCGCCGGCAAAGACGAACAAGGTGAGGGTGTGGCCGAGCCCCCAGGTCAGCCCGTGCTTGACGATGTCGGCGACGTGGCTGCGGCGCGCGGCGATCGAGGAGACGGCGGCAATGTGATCGGCCTCGAGCGCGTGCTGCATGCCCAGCAAGAACCCCAGCCCCAGAATTCCGAACATGCGTCCCCTGCCTGATGCCTCGAACGGTAAGCGGCCGAAACTTCACATCTGACGGGAGATTGCACAACCGAAATCGCCGGGCGCCTCGCCTTCGTCATCGGCATCACGGCGGCTTGACGCGAGGCCGCGGAGCCTCGGCGGAACGATCGGCAGCCACGGCGACTTGGCGTGGCGCCTCACCTGACCCTGACAATGGAGTTCATCCCAGGACTCATCCCATGACACGATCAGCACTTCTCGCGGCCGCGCGGCGATCCTTGCATCCGCGATCACAGGCCCCGCCAGCGCCCAGCAGGTCATCTACAATCCCGGCCACTGCGCGCAGTTCTATCCGAACGCCAATTGCCAGAACCTCGGACCGGGAAATCCGTACAGTGGAAGCTACTACCGCCCGGCCTATCCCCGGCACTCGGAGGTTCTGGCCCTTTTCAGGCAAGTCTGATATTCGAGCCGCGACGATCGAACCGAGGGCGGACACTCTCGCGCCCCAGCCATCGATGCTGATTCGCCGGCTTAGCTCAGCGGTAGAGCAGCGGTTTTGTAAACCGAAGGTCGGGGGTTCAATCCCCTCAGCCGGCACCAGCCTTAGGGAAATCAATGACTTGCGAGGGGTCCTTAGTGGGCTTGCGGAGGCGTTTCCCCGCGCGTTCTTGGACTTTTTTCACAGCTTCCAGTTGATCCTCCAAATCTACGTGGTCATATATCTCGTTCGCCTCATCGCTTAGATGTCCTATCATTTCCTTGCGAAGCTTCTTACTTACCCCTGCCTTTTTCCGGCATGAGAATTCGCGAAGAAGACTGCAACATGGTGCTGCTCGCTGCGGTCAGTTGCATCAGCTTGACCATTGCCGGCGGCGCCAGTCTCCTGGCATTCAGCGACGCCAAACCGGTCCGCATCGCTGACCGAACGACGGTGCAACGCGAACCGGCGCAGTCACCCGACAAGGGAATCATTGATGTCAGCGACCAGCCGACCGTTCGCGTGGTCGGCGCGCCGTTCGTTCCGAATACGAATCCGCGCGAGCGCTGACCTCTCTGAGCGAAACGTCCCTGAGCGAAACGTCCCTGGGCGAAACGTCTCTTGGCGAAACCGTCCGTGCACTTGTGTACGTTGCCGGTCACGACTGTCACCGTTTTGTCACCGTGCGGGCAAAACCGCGGCAGTTATCCACCGCGACCTCCACGCCCGCTTGATTCCACAAAAGACGTTTGATGGAGTGGATTCGGGCGAGGTTTTTTTCAAATGAAATGGATGAGGGAACGCGATCTCCTGATCGCGCAAACGCTGGCGTTCGTTCAGTCGGTAACCGGCAAGGCGCCGGAAGCCGAAAGGACGACGACGGCGTCTGCCGCTCTCACCGTCGAGACTTTGGAAGCGACCGTCGTTGCAGTTCCGCTTCGTTTTGCGCCGCTGCCTGACGTCACGCCCCTGCCGGCGCAGGAGATACCTGCTCCGCCGGCCGCTGTTCAGGCATCCCCGGAACCGGCGCGGGAGATAGCGCAGCCCACTCCTCTGCCGCGCGTCGACCTGCGCAGCGACTTCCAATCCGAGATCAAGGCGCGGGTCGCGAATTTCCGCGCCCAACAGGAGCGGTTCAGCCGCGAGCGCGAGGCCTATTGCGCGGCGACCATGGCCAGGGTGCAGGCGTCGCTCCGGGAAGACAACCCGCCGACGCGGTCAGGCAAATAACGCGCGCCAGATAGCGCATCCTTGCAACATCCTAATTCGCCGCGATCTTCTCCAGTACCGGCAGCAGGTAGGTCATGAACGTCTGCGGGTCCTCGCTCATCGGAAAGTGGCCGAGCCCCTTCATGATGGTGACGTGGCAGCCGGCAATGCTGTTCGCCACATCAAGCGTTTCCTCGGGCGTGCAGGAATAGTCGTACTCGCCGGATAGCAGGAACAACGGACAGCGCCTCGTGTCGATCTGCGCGACCCGGCCGCGGATATCTCCGTCGAGCTTGTAGAAATGGAGATCGCCCTTGAACACGCCGGGGCCGCCCTGCATGTAGTGCCACAGCGTCTCCCAGCGCTCCTGGTCCGGTGCATCCGGGCCGACCAATCCGGAAACGATCGCGCCGCAGACCTCGCCGCCGTGCACGTCGGCGCGGTGCAGGAAGTTGAGATCATAATAGGGATCGACATGCGCGCCGGCCTGCAGGCCGATGATGGCGCGGAATTGTTCCGGATGCTCGAGCGCCAGATGCAGCGCGATCCGGCCGCCGATCGAACAGCCGATCAGGATCGGCCTGTCGAGCCCGAGCGCCGCCGAAATCTCCAGCACCATGGTGGTGTATTGCGCCGAGGTGAGCTGATATTCCTCGTCATGCCAGCCGGCCGGCGGCGAGGATTTGCCGTGCCAGGGCATGTCGAAGGCGATCACGCGGTGATCCCTCGTGATGCGCGGCTCGTTCATCAGGCCGCGATACTGCCGCCCGTCGCTGCCCGCGGTGTGCAGGCATAATAGCGGCGTCCCCTCGCCGGCTTCCTCGACATAGATCCGGTGTGGCCGGCCGAACAGATCGAGATGCATGTAGCGGCCGGTGATCGGCTCGAATCTCGCGCTCATGCGGCGGCTCCTTCGCGCAGCTTGGCCAGAACCTCCTTGAAGTAGCGCAGATGGGACATGAAGACCTGCAGATTGCCCTCGGCCTTGAGCGTGCGCCGCTTGATCAGCGCCATCAGGTCGTTCGAGCCCGGCGGCGGGCGCCTGCTCCAGAACTTCCGCCATTCCTCTTCAGGCGCACGCAGCACAAAGGAGGAAGACGGCATCACGAACGGCCCTTGCGTCACCGCGACGATGCGGCCCTCGAAGATGGAGATCACCCAGGGCGTGGCGCCGACCTCGATAAGAAAATTGGTTGTGAGATAGCGGCCGCGCCGGACCAGACCAGGGTCGTTGTTGACCCGCTGCTGAAGCGTCTCGATCATTTTCCTGCCCCTTCCCATCCGCCGGCCGCTTACCGGCTCTCACCGTTACCAGTCCAGCGGAATGAGGCAGCCGTCAATCGGCCAAAGAATCGGCCGGGGCTAGAGCCAGGCGCATACCAGCGCCACGTTCGCCACGCAGGCGACCAGCAGACAGACGGTCACCCTGAGGTGAACGTACTGGCCGGAGGTATGAATGCTCGTTCCCATGGCCGGAAACATCCGGCGATTCTAGCTGAGGAGTCTCGGGGTTTCTTTTTTCGGGCGTTTACGGCTCGTTAAAGACTCAGAGACACCACGAAAATGTGCCGAAACGAGCCAATTTGCTCCCGAAACAACCGGTGAGATCGCAGAAACCCGGACCCGGTTTCCGCGTTGACCGTTTTTGCTGGAGCTAGCAAATGCCCTACGCGCTGTTCTCGAACGATGCCAAGCTGAGCAAGGCCTATCCGACCGCCGCCGACGTCTGGAAGATCGCCCAGAAGAGCGGCCTCGTGGTCGACGTGGTTTCCGGCGAGGACAGCACCGCGCCCCGTCCGGTGCTGGACCATGATTATGAGATCAGGCCGTGCCAGCTCGAGCCGCAGGAAGATCCTGCCCGCAACAAGGCGGACGCCGAGCGCGACGCCCAGACGGAATTGCAGTTGGCATCATAAGGAAGGATGTGACGCCGACGGCAGGAAGCAGTGATGTCGGCAGTCAAACGCCCCCTCTCGGCGTATGGGTCCCGTCGCCGGGGACGACCATCCGAGGCGGTCAAATCGTTGCTATGGCGTCGCCGAGACCAGCGATGCCTGCTCCGAAGCCAGCGCAACACAGGCCTTGCGACGCTGCAGTCCGCGGATCGCGCCGGTTACCTTGCGCACCTTGCCGACCCCGCACGAGGGATCCTGCACCAAGGCGACTTCATAGGGAGCAAGGATAAGCGGTTCAGATTTCAGGACAGTTTGAGCAAGGCACGGAAACGCCGCTGCGGAAATGATCAGCCCTAACGCAAAAGCACGCATGTTTTGATGTCCAACCCAACCGGCTGAACCATAATAGCGGATCATGACGAAAAGTTGCGTGCAGCGCGAAAATTATTTTTCGACGCACGCAAAGCGCACGCAGCAAGGTGCATGACGCGCGCGAACAAAAAAGGCCGGCTTGACGCCGGCCTTTCGCATGTCGATACGCGGTGTATCAGTATCTGGCAGCGGCAGGACCACCCCAGCCGAAACGATAGTTCACGCCGACCTTGGCGGTGTGCTCGTCGTTGCGGAAGCTGCGGCCGGCTATGTCGGCCGGACCCGCCGTGAAGGTAGTGTTGCCGAAATTGTAATACTGGTACTCCGCCTTGGCCGACCAGTTCGGGGCGAACATGTATTCAAGGCCGCCGCCGACGGTGTAGCCGTCCCTGTGGCTGCCGTTGGTGGTGAAGGCCTGCGGCACGCCGGCCGCCGTCACCCCGAGATTGTTGCCGTCGCGCCAGGCATAGCCGCCCTTGGCGTAAAGCAGCGCCGGCCCCCAGGTGTAGCCGAACCGGCCGGTCACCGAGCCGAGCTGGTCGTTGCTGGAGGTTACGAGCGTACCCGGAAACAGCACGCCATTGTTGTTGCCGCCGGACAGCCAACTGTACTGGGCCTCGGCGCCGAACACCCAGTTCGGCGCGAACTGATAGTCGAAGCCGCCCTGGACGCCACCGAGGAAGCGGGCGTCGCTGCCTTGCAGGGAATTATTGCCTGCAAAGGCGCCGCCGACATGGCCGCCGACATAGAATCCGGTCCAGTTGTAGACGACCTGGGGCGCGGTATAGGCCGGCGCCTTGGTATAAGGCCGCGGCGGCATGTCGGCCGCAAAGGCTGGCGCTCCCAGGGCGGCCAGCGCGGCAATGCCGAGCAAAATCTTCTTCATACTGATCCCCGTTACAAACGTTGCAGATACCAATCCAAACAACGTGACCTCATTTGGGTTGCTTTGCGACCGGGCCCGCGACCGGATGGCGCGCCAGGCGTGGCAGCAGGGCAACAAACCGTTGTGGTTCCTCGCATGTAGGGCTTTTTTCCCGGTTAAGGAGGGGGGTTTCCCACTTAGTTGATGTCGGCGATGACTAAGCCGGGGTTCAGGCCTCGCCGAAAAGTGATCCGATTTCGTTCACGGTTCCGCCACGGGAACACCCGAATGGCGCCGGGCCGGCCGGCGGTGACCGCCCGGCTGCGGCGCGCCGTGGCGCTTTCCTGCCCTATCGAACTGCGCCTCGCCCGGCGCCAAGCCGCCAGCCTAGCGCGTCAGCTTCTCAAGCTCCGGAAAGGGCGCATAGGCCAGCCCGGCACAGGGTTCGGCTGTTTCGGCGATGCGGTCGAGCCGGCCATCGACAAAGAGGATGGCGCGTTCGCGTGGCTCGCGGTAGCCGCCGTCGGATTCGCGCGCCGAGAAACGCACGCAGGCGACATAGCGCTGCCGTCCCCCGACGACACGCTCGACCGGCTCGGCCATCGCGGCGTCGCGCACGCCGACCGGGTTGTTGAGATAGGTCTTGAGGAACGCCACCACTTCGGTGCGGTAATTCTTCGGGAAGGGCTGGCTGGCGACGCCGCGATCATCGGTGAAGGTGATCGGCTTGCCCTCATCGGTGGCGGCACAGGCCGAAAGCATGGCCGGCAGCAACACCATCGCCGCAAATTTGACCAAACGCCCCAAGCGAAATTTCCCCTGCTGCAATCGCCGTCTCTTAGACTGCCTGACGCCGGAATGGAATTCGCAACTCGGTTATCCCCGAACGGTGCTCTCGAAAAATTGAGCATGCGCCAGCCCACGGCCATCAGCGAAGCCGATGGCGCGTGGGCTGGCCTGACATTCGCCGGCGCCGGGGCAATGGGGGCGAAACGCGCCGGCGAATCGGATTCAGCCGCGTTTTGCCGCCGGCGTCACATGCTTGACGGCGACATGCGGCTTCGCGTGCGTCTTCGGCATGCCGATGTGCTTGTGGTGGCGATGATGGCGATAATGCTTGTGATGGCCCATCCGCGCGTTGGCGTTCATCGCCTTCGCCTTGCCCTGCTCCGCCTTGACGGCCGGTGTCTGCGTGATCTTGCTCATCGGGGTCTGCGCGGTCTTGCCCGGCGTGCCGGCAAGTGCAGGTGCTGCGAGAACGGAAACGGCAACGAGTGCTGCGGAAATGGTCTTGAGCATGATTGTCTCCTCTTGCTCTTCCTGTCCCATGGACCCGCGGGCATGTGTGGCTCGCCGATCATGCGCTCGACGCTAGCGGCCGCGCACTGAACCCGTCCTGAATCGCGCTGTGTGACTCTGTTCATCTGAATGACATCTTCGTCATGTCCCGTAACGACGGGCCGCCGGTGAAAATGGGCGAAATCGAGGAGATGCGCGCGGGGATATTCTCGGGAATGTTGTCGGGCGCCAGGGGTTTTAACCAGCGGGCTTCGGTGTAGGATCGCCGAACCTGCCATCAGGAGACTTGTATGAATAAACTAGCGATCAGGCTTTTGACTCTCGCAATGTTGTCGCTCACGCTGGCGGCAGCCCCTGTCGTGACCGTCGTCTATGCAGCGCCCGACAACGATCCACCGCCGCCCGACAAGAAGAAAAAGAAATCCGAAGCGCGCCCCGGCAGCGAGCAGACCGCATTCGCCGACGGCTACCGCGCCGCCTATGCGGCGATCTACGACCGCCACGACTATGCGTCGGCGATCACGCAGCTCAAGGCGCTCGGGCATGACGACACCGCCGCCGTCGCCAACCTGATCGGCTATTCCTACCGCAAGCTCGGCGACTACAAGGTCTCGCAGATCTGGTACGAGCGCGCGCTCAAGGCCGATCCGGCCCACGTCAAGACCTGGCAGTATTACGGCCTGTGGCAGGTCGAACAGGGCAACCGCGATCAGGCGCAGTATCATTTGAGCAAGATCGCGCAGCTCGCGGGCGCTTCGAGCGAGGAATATCGCTCGCTGGCCGCCGCGCTGGAAAAGGCTCCGGGCACGGGATTGGTTTACTGAGGCGCTAGTCTCTCCCTGTCATTGCGAGCGAAGCGAAGCAATCCATATCGCGGCATAACGGAAGCATGGATTGCTTCGTCGCTCCGCTCCTCGCAATGACGACAGCGTAACAACCGGCGCAGTTGAAAACACCGCGCCGGTTTTGTTTCGCCTTACTTCATCACTTGCTCGACCTCCGCACGAAACGCCTGGCGTGCGGCGTCGCGCGAATAGAACATGTGGCCGCCGGGATAGACGACGAGCTTGACGCGGTCCGACCGCGCATAGGCCGGCAAATTATCAAGCATCACCTTCGAGGCAAAATACGGCGTGGCGAGATCGAACAGCCCGTGGCCGACAAGCAATTTCATTTTCGGATCGAGCGCGAGAATCTGGCGGAGTTGCGAAACCGATTCCGCGGGCCCGCGGCCGAAATCCCAGGCCCTGCTCACGGCCTCGCTCAGCAGGTGATACGAGCCGTCCGGACGCCAGTTCAGCTTGCGCGTGGTGAGATCGACGGCCGCACTCGTCAGCGGCGCCGTCAGGCTGTCGCCGGATGGATCGCCGAAATGCGAATAGCTCGAATCCGGATAGGGATCATAGCCGGAGACCGAGGCGTCGTAGCGTCCCGTCACGCGGCCGTTGCGACGGTCGAATTCCCGGCGGAATTCACCGATCTCGAAGCGGCCGCCGAGCCGGCGGCTCACCGCCTGATCGATGCCGGTCAATGACGCCACGCGGTCGGCGAGCCGTGTCGCGACCTCGCTGTCCGCCTGCCCCTTGACGAGATCGGTCAGAAACTCGCCCTGCGCGTAACGCTCGACATCGGCGAGATCGGCGCGCGTCACCGGCGCCTTGCCTTCCGCCCTGGTCTCGCGCGCGACCGCCGCCATGCTCGGCAAGGTGTACATGTATTGCAGCACGCTCGAGCCGGAAAAATCGCGGTAGTCGAACAAGGGCGAGACCAGGATCAGCCCGCGCACGCCGACGCCCTGCTGGGTCTGCAGATTGCGCACGACCTTCGGCCCGCGGATGCCGCCATAGCTCTCGCCCGTGACGAATTTCGGCGACTGCAAGCGATCGTATTTTTCCAGCCAGCGCCGGATCACCAGCGCGACCGCACTGACGTCACCGTCGACGGAATAGAAGCGCTTGCGCACGTCCTCGCCGGTCGCAACGAAGCGGCTGTAGCCGGTGCCGACGGGATCGATGAAGACGAGATCGGTGAAATCGAGCCAGGTCTCGGCATTGGGCAACAGATCGGGCGTCGCCGACGACACCGCGCCCTCGCCCGTAATCGACACGCGCCATGGCCCTGCCGTGCCGAACTGCAGCCAGGCCGAGGACGCGCCCGGACCGCCGTTGAAGAAGAACGTCACCGGCCGGCTCTCGCGATCGGCGCCGTCGAGCTGGTAGGAGGTGTAGGCGATGTCGGCCTGCGGCTCGCCCTTGTCGTCGAACAGGCGGATCGAGCCCGCGGTGGCGGTGAAATTGAGCGTGCGGCCGGGCAGCGCCAGCGAATGCCGGGTGGTGGCATCAGGCGGCAGCCGATGCTGTTCAGCGGTGGGTGATGGAGCCGCGGCGGCGCCGCGGCCTGCCCCGCCCTTCTGACCGGACGGGGTCGGCGATGCCGTGGCCGCCGGTTGCGGTTGCGGCGCCTGGTCGTCGGCGCGCGCGGCACTGACGCCGCACAGGATCAAAAGCGCAGCGGCAAGGCGCAGCGCCGCCCCGAATCGAAAAGCCATGTCGTCTGCTCCCTGCACGCGCGCCCCGCGACCCGACGGTTCGTTCGGATCCTGCCGCAACACTGCGACAGCGGGACGTCCTTGCACAACACGAAGGAATTCGCACGAAAATCACAATCCCGACAGTATCCCGTGAAAAAGCCCGCCACGTCCGCTGGTTGTACCCCGTGCCGGTTAGGTGCTATCGGTCGGTTCCGCTTGCTTTGCGGCCAGCCATTTTCGATCCACCCATGAAACCATTCCGGCGCTGGCGCGACTAATGAACCTGCGCTTTTCAATGGGGTTTTATCAGATGAAACGTACGATTGCTGTCTGTCTCGGCCTGATGGCGCTGGCTTCGCCCGCCGCGGCCCAGTCGCCGGTTGCGGTCGTCGAAGACGTCAAGGGCAAGGTGACCGGCGCCGAGTTCATGGACTATGTGACGCCGAAATCCGTCATCAGGATCGGTGACGATGGCTCCGTCGTGCTCAGCTATCTGAAATCCTGCCGGCGCGAGACGATCACCGGCGCCGGCACGGTGACCATCGGCACCGAGGAGAGCACCGTCGCGGGCGCCGGCGTGCTGGTGGAGAAAACCAACTGCGATCCGGCCCAGATCAATGCGACCTCGCGTGAAACGCGCGCGGTCGCGGCGACCGTGCTGCGCAGCGTCGAGGCCAAGGCGCTGCCGGAGCCGCAGCTCACGCTCTATGGTTCGTCGCCGCTGGTCGAAGCAAAAGGCCGGGGCACGCTGACCGTGCGTCGTCTCGACGTGCCCGGCGAGCGGCAACAGATCAATCTGGGCGGCACCCAGCTCAGGGGAAAATTCGTCGACTTCGCCAGCGAGAATGTTGCGCTGGTGCCCGGCGGTCTCTATGCCGCCAGCTTCAAGTCGTCGCAGATCGTGTTCCGCGTAGACGCGCAGGCCAAGCCGGGCGCGACGCCGATCGTCGGCCGCCTGCTGCGGATGGAATAGGCGTGACGGACTTCTCCGCTTGAGGATCAGGCGCAGCACGCGCAACAGGATGGTCGTCGCCGCCATAGCGCTGGTCTGCGCGGCGGCGTCGGTGTCGCCCGTGGTCAGACCGGTCCGCGGGCTCTCGCTCGATATCCTCACCGCGCTGCGCTGGGAGGTATACGGCCGGCGGCAGGATCCCGCCGCCTCCCCCACCGTCGTCATCGCGATCGACGAGGAGAGCCTGCGCACCGCCCCGTTCAAGAATTCGCCGATGCTGACCTGGACCGGCGAGATCGGCCGCGTGCTGGCGGCGACCCTCGAAGGCGGCGCCAAGGTGGCCGGCTTCGACGTGGTGATTCCGGCTTCGATCGAGCAATCCGAGATGCCGTTTGGCGATGGCATGCTGGGCGAAAAAGTTCGCGGCTTCGACCGCGACTTTCTTCGCGCGCTCGCCAGCGCATCGACCGCCGGCAAGGTGGTGCTGGGCGAGACGCTCGGCGGCAACCAGCCGGTCAGGCCGTCGCCCGGCCAGCGGATCGCGGTGCGCCAGCAGCAGAACGTCCGGGCGCTCAACGTTTTCACCGATCACGACGACATCGTGCGCCGCCTGCCGCTGAGCTTTACCGCCAACGGCGCCAGGGAGCCTTCTATGGCGGTCGAACTGGCGTCGCGGGCCTTGCGCGCCGCGCCCGAATTCGACGCCAGCGGCAGGATGACGCTGGCGGGCTACCAGGTCCCCGGCCGTGTGCCGAACACGATCACGCTGAATTTCGAAGGCGGCGCCGACGACATCCCGACCTTCTCGTTTGCCGATCTGCGCGCCTGCGCGGTCAAGAACGACAAGGACTATTTCAAGCGCTGGTTCGCCGGAAAGGTCGTTATCTTCGGCAGCGTTCTCGACATCGAGGACCGTCAGCAAACATCCAAGCGCCTTGCGACCGGGATCGAAGGCGCGCGTGCTCCCCGTTGCACCACGGAGAGCACGCCGGTGAAGGCCGGTTTCAGGACCAGCACGATCGCGGGCGTCTATATCCATGCGACCGCCGTCAACAATCTGATCCAGCAGGACGCGGTGGTCGAGCCCGGTCCGCTGGTGCGCTTTTTGATATCGGCCGTGTTTGCCGCGCTGGCCGCGGTCGCGGCGTGGCGCTTGCGGCCGCTCAGCGCGGCGTTGGCCTGGGCGGCCGTGATCGCGATCAGCGTGGCCGGCGCCACGATCGCCTTCAGCCAGGCGCTGGCGCTGCCGATCGCGGAGCCGTTCCTGGCGAGCCTGTTCGCGCTCGCCGCCACCATCGGCTTCCGTTTCGTCGTCGCCGACAAGGACCGCCGCCTGCTGCAGAAGAGTTTTGCGCTCTATCTGGCGCCGCACGTCATCAACCGCATGCTGTCGTCGAACAAGCTGCCGGAGCTCGGCGGCGAAACCCGCGACGTCACCGTGTTCTTCTCCGACATCGAAGGGTTTTCGCTGATCGCGGAAAAGATGTCGCCCGATGGGCTGATGGAGCTGATGAACGAATATCTTTCGGCGATGACCGACGTCATCGAAAGCCATGGCGGCTACGTCGACAAATATATCGGCGACTCCGTCGTGGCGGTGTTCGGCGCGCCTGCCGACGATCCCGACCATGCCGCGAACGCGGCGCGCGCCGCGCTGGATTGCTGCACGCAACTGGCCGAGCTCAACGCGTCCTCGCCGATGTTCCAGGGATACAGGCTGGCGCAGCGGATCGGCATCAATTCCGGCGAGGCACTGGTTGGCAATTTCGGATCGCGGCGGCGATTCAATTACTCGGTCATGAGCGACGCGGTGAACCTGGCCTCCCGGCTGGAGGGCGCCAACAAGTTCTACGGCACCACCATCATCGCGTCGGAGACGACGGTGGCGCTGGCGGGCGAAGCCTTCGCCTGGCGCGAGCTCGATGCCATCAGGGTCAAGGGGCGGACCGGGGCGCTGAAGATCTACGAGTTGCTGGCGCGGTCGGCTGACCTCACGTCTGCGCAGGCGCCCCTGATCGCCGACTATGCCGAGGGGCTCGCGCATTGGCGGGCCCGCGATTTCGCGCGCGCGGCGGATTGTTTCGCCCGTTCGGCCGAGATCGACCGCCCGGCGGCGCTGTTCGCCGCGCGTGCCCGGCAATTGGCGCAAAACCCGCCTGACGCGGATTGGGACCCGATTCGCTCGTTGCAGGAAAAGTGACGGTCCGATGACCGTCGATTCAGGTTACCGGCGCGAAACGGCCATCCAACCATCTCGACAAGCCTCGCCAAGGTGTATAGACGAGCGCGGCGCAATCCGGCGCCCTGAGAGTTCGTCGTCCGATGGCCACCCCCGAGCGATACGACCGGATCGCCTTTGTCGCGAGCGCCAGCACCGAAGCGCAGGCAGCCCTTCAGCAATTGACCAGGCTTTACGGCAATCAGGCTGCAGATGATGCCGACGTCGTGGTGGCGCTTGGCGGCGACGGCCTGATGCTGCAGACCCTGCACGCCCATATGCGGACGGGAAAGCCGATCTACGGCATGCATCGCGGCACCATCGGCTTCCTGATGAACGAATTCACCACCCACGATCTGCATACGCGGCTGGCGGCGGCGCGGGAATCCCTGATCAATCCGCTCCTGATGCGCGCCACCGACGCCCATGGCGCGGTGCATCTGCATCACGCCATCAACGAGGTCGCGCTGTTCCGCCAGACCAACCAGGCCGCGCATCTGCGCATCCTGATCGACGAGCACGAGCGGATGGCGGAATTGATCGCCGACGGCATCCTGGTGGCGACGCCGGCGGGCTCAACCGCCTATAATCTTTCCGCGCAGGGACCGATCCTGCCGATCAACGCCGCGCTGCTGGCGCTGACCCCGATCAGCGCGTTCCGCCCGCGGCGCTGGCGCGGCGCCCTGCTGCCCAATTCCGCCTTCGTGGTGATCGAGGTGCTCGAAGGCGAGAAGCGCCCGGTCGCGGCCGCCGCCGACCATGACGACGTGCGCGACGTCCGCCGTGTCGAGGTGTTGTCCGACAAGACGATCTCGATGCGAATGCTGTTCGACCCCGGTCACAGCCTCGAGGAACGAATCCTGCGCGAGCAGTTCGGCGCCTGACCGCATTTCGCAGCGACGACCCGCTGCGAAATGCGACGTCCAACCCACGCTATCAAGCCGGCTTCGCAACCATTCCTTAACGGCCGCCGCGATATGGTTAACAGCAGTATACCGTTTTTGCCTGGCCGGACCGGACCATGTATCGCATCGACTTCAACAAGCTGCGATTTCTGATTTGCGACGACAATCCGCATATGCGCCGCATCCTGCGGACGCTGCTGCATTCGTTCGGCGCGCGCGAGGTCTACGAAGCCGAGGACGGCGCCACCGCGCTCGAAATGTACAGCCATTACGTGCCCGACATCGTCATCACCGACTGGGCGATGCCGATCTTCGACGGGCTCGAGCTCGCGCAGATGATCCGCCAGCCGGAAGGCAAGGGCAATCCCTACGCGCCGATCATCATGCTGACCGGGCATTCGGAGAAGCGGCGCGTCACGGTCGCGCGCGATGCCGGGGTCACCGAGTTTCTGGCCAAGCCGATCTCGGCCAAGGGCCTCTACCAGCGCATTCTCAACGTCGTCGCCAATCCCCGCCCCTTCATCAAGACCAAGACCTATTTCGGCCCCGACCGCCGGCGCAACACCGTCAATGCCTATATCGGCCCCGAACGCCGCGTCGGCGGCGAGATGGAAGTGCTGCAGCAGCCGTCGCTGCTCGACAAGGCGCGATCGAACATCTGAGCTCTGGCCTGGAGACACCATCATGGCGAAGGAAAAGCCAGGAACACTGAAACCGGGTACGCAAAACCCGGCAACGCTGCAGATCAAATCGTTCGCCGATCACCACGTGATCACGCAGCCCAATCCGCTGCGCAAGGTGCTGATGCGCGTTCCCGATTCCGATCTCGACGATCCGGTCGCGCGCGCGGAGCAGGCGCTGGCCGGACTGTCAGGCGAATTCAAGAACTGGATGGCGATCGAGGCGGACCGGCTCTCGGCCGCGCATGCCGTGGTTCTCCGCCACGGGTTCACCGTCGAGAGCCGCGAAGAGTTGTTTCGCGCCGCCCATGACATCAAGGGCGACGCTGCCACCTTCGGCTTCCCTTCCGCGGCGGCCGCTGCCGAAAGCCTGTGTCGCATCATCGAACACGCGCCTGATCTCGCGCTGGTTCCGGACGAACTGATCACCCATCACATCAATGCCGTTCAGGCGATCGTGCGCGAACGCACCAAGCTCGACACGGCAGCGACGGCAAGCAAGCTGAGCAAGCAGCTTCGCGGCGTGGCGGACGAATTCCTCGTCAAGGTCAATCGCAACCGCCCCGAGCACCTCGAAGCGATCCTGGCGCCGAGCATCGTTCCGGCGGAGTAGGCTTACGGCCTTTCATTGCGTCGTCCCTGCGAACGCAGGGACCCATAACCACGGTCGTTCGTGGTTGAGCGAACGTCGTCGAGCAGCATTTCTCAATGGGATGAGCCGCAGCGTATGGGTCCCTGCGTTCGCAGGGACGACATTGAATACGTTGTGGAAGAGCTGGCTTACGCCGCGATCAGATCACGGCGCGCCGGCACAAAGGCTTCGTCGGCGACCAGTTCCTCGCAGAACGCGCGGGCTTCTTCGCGCGCGGATTCGGTGGCGAAGCGGCGCAGCAGGATCAGCAGCGGCTCGGCGGATCTGCCGTCGGTCTCGCAATGGGTCAGCACCCGCTCGACCATGCGGCGGCGCAGGCGCACGGCCTCCCCGAGCGAATCGACATAGCCGGTCTCACGGCTGGCCTCGAGCGCGACGCGGAACGCCGCAAAGGTGGTTTCCGGCAGGCCGGCGCGAACCAGCAGCGCGTGCACACCGGCGCCGCCGCGGTCGTGCAGCAGCGCGGTCACGCGCGCCAGTGGCAGATCGGCCAGTTCGGCGAGCGCCGATTCGAACAGCTCGAAATTTCCGGACAGCAATGCGCGCAGGATCAGGCCGGCGGTCAATTGGTTGGTGGCGCGCAAATGCTGCACCAGGCCAGCCATGTCGTCGCCGCGCGAGCGCGCCGCGATGTTGATGGTCGAGCGCTCGCGCGCTTCGCTTGCCAGCCGCCCTGCCCGGTCTGCGCTGAGCCAGTTGCGCGCGACGGCGAACTGCGCCAGCGTATCGGAAAGTTTGGCCACCAGCGCCGCGCGGGTCGCGGCCGGCAGGCCTTCGAGCACCAGCATCGCTTCGCGGATGGCGGCAAGATGGCCGTGACGTTCGACGATGCGGTCCCAGGAGAATGGCGCAAGCTCGGCATAGGCGTTTTCGATCAGTTCGAGCGCTGCCGCTGCGGAACCGACCTCGGCAATCGCCGCGGAGACCGACGACGGCAGGTTGATGCGGCGGGCGATCGCGCATTGCATGTCGCTGCTGCCGGTCGCGACGATATCGACGAGGTCGGCGTCGATCAGCAGCGGGGAATATTCAAGCACGGGGAGCGCGATCGTCGGTTGATCGACCGCCAGCGCCTGCACGATCGCGGCCGGCGCCTCGGAGCTGCGTGCGAACACTTCCGACATCGCCTGGCGCACCAGCGGCGATGGATCGTCGAGCAGCATCAGCAGCGCGCCCTCGGCGGCGATGCGATCCTCCTCGCTCAGATCAGAAATCAACCAGGCCCGGGCCAGCGCCCGGGTCGCCTCTGCCCGCTCGCCTGCCGGAGCGGTACGAATCCAACTGATGAACTGCCGAACGATCATGGTCTGGCTACGCAACCTCGGACGACACCGTGACGCGGTGCCACTATTAGAAAAAATAAACCATGACGCTTAACAAAGGGTTCACCATAAACGGCTGGTTTTATTGACGTTTTGTTAAGGGTGGCAAGACGCCGTCAGTAGGCGCCTGTCGGTATTCAGGCACCGCGTTGCGACGCTCATGCACGCGCGCGAGCGCGTCGTATGCCCTGCTAGCCGCTGAAGGTGCCGCTGCGGTCGCTGAACAGGTCGAGCCGGCCGGGGGCGCGGACTTCCGGCGTTGCCGATGCGACCTTGCCCCACAATTCCTGCACCGTCGGCGAGATCGGCTGGGTGCGTTCGCCGGCCTGGAACAGCGAGCGGAAGATCGGCTCTCCGGATACTGCGTCGGCTTGCGAGGTCGCGGCCACCGGCGTCACCGTGCGCTGCTCCGGAAAGCTCGAGAGATAGGCTGCGTTGTCGATCGCCATCGCCGCCGGCGCAGCGCTCGCAACCGTGACGCGCCTCGGCAGGTCGCCGCCGGCGGCCGCCATCGCCGTTTGCGTCGAGGAGGAATTGGCGGCGGATGCGTAGCGCGTGCTCAGCACCGAGTAGACTTCGGAAACGCTGCGCGCCCGTCCCGAGCGGTCATAGAAGATCGACTGGTTGGCCGCCGCCGCGTTCGGAAACATCCGCGCCGCCGACGCGTTCGGATTGTCCTCGGCGCTCTGGATCAGCTTGCCGGCGCCGCCGACGCCCATGAAGTGCGCCATATAGAGTTCGGCATCGTTCGGCCGGCGGCCGATCTTGCCGGTCAGCTTGAAGCTGTTCGATTGCGTCAGCACCCCCGCCATCGACGAGGCCGCATCGGGATCGTCGCGCAGCCGCATGATCGCGTCGCGCGCGGCGGGATCGCCGACCGAGTAGCGGCCATCGGCGTCCTTGCTGATGGCGTCGGCATATTTGCCGTAGCCGAGATGGGGGCCCGCCTCCTTCACCGTGCCGAGCCAGGTCTGGTCGATGAACTGAAACAGTCCGCGCGCCGACGAGGTGGCGGCGGCGGCCTTCGGGTTGAAATTGGATTCCATCTTCGCGGTGGCGAGCAGATATTCGAAGCTGGCGCCGGTGGTGGATGCCGCCTGCCTGATCGAGCCGGCGATTTTCGCGCGCGCGGGATCGACACCTGCCGCAGCCGTGGCACTTGCCGTGTCGATCGCCATGTCTCTGCTGCCCCGTTCCTCGCGAAACCTCGCGCGGGCTCTCAAGGCGCTGGCAATCAGCGCCTGTGCGGGGCTAAGACTGGGGCAATCATGGTTAACGGGGGGTTAAAGGCAGGGCCGTGTCACTTCCGATACACGGTATCAGGATCGAACTGCCTGTCCGCATCGACGAACGACACGCGGGTGCCGCCGTCGGCCGCCTCGATCCGGCGATAGAAGCACGAATGGCGGCCGGTGTGGCACGCGGCGCCCTGCTGCGCAACGCGGATCCAGACCGCGTCCTGATCGCAGTCCATCCGCATCTCGACCACGCGCTGGGTCTGGCCCGACGTCTCGCCCTTTCGCCACAGCGCATTGCGCGAACGGCTGAAGTACCAGGCATCGCCGCTGGCGATGGTCTTGCGCAGCGCTTCCTCGTTCATGTGCGCGACCATCAGCACGTCGCCGGTCGCGGCATCCGTCGCGACGCAGGTCACGAGGCCGGACGCATCGAATTTGGGCTGGAACACCAGCCCTTCCTCGCGTTCGTTGGTCGTTGCGGATGTGGACACCAAAGACCTCGCCGAAAAATTCCTGCGAGGTTACCGGTTCAGGCCTCGCGCCAGGGACAGGAAACGCTGCTGCTCCGCCGGGTTGTCGCGGAACATGCCGGTGAACCGGCTGGTGAACGTCGTCGCGCCATGCTTGGCGACGCCGCGCACCGACATGCAGGTATGCTCCGCCTCGATCAGCACGGCGACGCCGCGGGGCTTCAGGACCTCGTCGATCGCGGCCGCGATCTGGGCGGTCAGATGCTCCTGGGTCTGCAGGCGGCGCGCGAAGATATCGGTGAGGCGCGCCAGCTTCGACAGGCCGACCACCCGCTCCACCGGCGTATAGGCGATATGCGCCTTGCCGTAGAACGGCATCATGTGGTGCTCGCACTGCGAGGTGAATTCGATGTCGCGGATCAGGACGAAATCGTCATAGCCGGCGGTCTCGCCGAAAGTGCGGTCCAGCACCTCGGCCGGGCACTGGTGATAGCCCTGATAGAGCTCGTCGAAGGCTTCGACCACGCGGCGCGGTGTATCCAGGAGACCCTCGCGGCCGGGGTTCTCGCCGATATAGCTCAGCAAGGTATGCACCGCCTGTTCGGCCTCCCCGCGCGAGGGGCGCGGGAGGTCGGCGCGGACGGCGGCAGCCAGGAACTCTGACGGATCGAGCTCGGCGGGGCGGGCTTCCGGGGCCACATCGGGCGATTTGACTTCGGACGGCTTGCCGGCGCGGATGGATTTGATCAATGCGTCCATGTCTTCTCCGTTCGACCGGCCCCAAGGGCCGGAGTGTCACCGGGCAGACGGGGCGGATTTACCGCCGGACGCCTGAGTCCCATCCACAACAAGCTGACAGCCGGTCCGGTTTCCCTGCCGGCTCGGCTTTGGCAAACGGCCGGACTGTTTTTCCGCCGTTCCTCTCCATATATAGGACGATGAAACCCAGCCGCCAAGGGCGCTCCGAACGCCGCCCGGGACACCTGCTCTCATGCTGAACGACATCTACAACAAGCGGATCATCGAACTGGCGGGCAATATCCCCCGCCTCGGCCGCCTCCCCGATCCCCACGCCAGCGCCACCGCCCACTCCAAGCTGTGCGGCTCGACCGTCAAGGTCGACCTCAAGATGGACGGGCCCGTGGTCACGGACTTCGCCCATGACGTGAAGGCCTGCGCGCTCGGCCAGGCCTCCTCCTCGATCATGGCCAGCCATGTCGTCGGCTCGACCGCCGACGAGTTGCGCGACCTGCGAGAAACCGTCCGCAAGATGCTGAAGGAAAACGGCAGTCCGCCGCAGGGCAAATGGGCCGACATCGCCCTGCTCGAACCGGTGCGCGACTACAAGGCCCGCCACGCCTCGACCATGCTGACCTTCGACGCCGTGGTCGACGCCATCGGCCAGATCGAGGCCAGGGCCAGGCAGACCGCGCAGGCTTGAGAGCCGTCCTCATATTCCGCCGTCAGGCCCCGCGAAGGCGGGCATCCAGTACGCCGGGAACTATCGTTCGATCACTATCGCCGCGGCGTACTGGATCATCCGCTTTCGCGGATGATGACACCGTTTGGCTGGAGGCAGTTACTTCTGCGGCTGGGCCGGCTGCGCCGGGGCGTTGCCGCCGGTCGGAACCGCGGCTTCGGCGGTCTTGGTCGACTTGCCCTGTTGCGGCTGCGCCTCGCCTTCCATCGCGGAACTGACGAACCGGTCCTGCGGCTTGGTCGGCTTGGCTTCCGCCATCGGCACGCCCGCATTGTTCTGCGGGAACACATCGGTGGCCGCTTCGGTCGTGACGAGATTGGCGAGACGCAATTCGGCGCGCGACAGTTCGTGCAGATCTTCCCACGGCGGCACGCTGAGTGCGAGCGAGAGCAGATCGCCGGTGCCGCCCATGTCGAAGGTGTATTTCGTCAGCCGGCCGATATCGCGCTGCACGATCATCAGATCCTGCGCGGTATAGCTTGCCGCCTTGGCGTCGTCGGCGCGATCGCCCATCCAGATCTGGTGCACGCGGACATGCGCGACCGGCGGTACATAGCGGGTCTTGCCCGAGAGCAGCAGGAACACGCACATCGACTCGCAATAGGCTTCCGGAACCACGGTCGCGCGTTCGTCCTGCGCACGCACGGTGGCGCCGACCGTGGTCAGCGCGCCAAGGCCGCGGAACCGCCGGCCGAGCGTGATGGAATCGTTGACCGAGCCGCCGCTGGAATCCAGCACGATGGTGGCGCCGGCGAGTTCGCGCCCCCTGGCGAATTCGTCGAACTCGCGCGGACTATCCGATGTGACGATGCCGACCGCTGAAACCCAGCCCCTGCAGTCCGGCTGGCACGCATTCCATTGGAAATGCATCGGCTGCTTGCGTTCTTCGAGGGTTCCGCCGGCGTAGGCCGAATTGCCGAGCGTCGTGACCGCGCCGGGCAGTGCGAGACAGAAGGCGGCGGCTCCGAGAAGGACCCAACCGCGAGATTTCAGCGCCGTCACACGTCTCAATTTGGATCCTTCCCCCAAGCCTCGGTTACGACTGGCGGCGATGGCCCCGTTCTAGCGCGATATGATTCCGTCATCGATCCGTATGAAAACGGTAACGGTGCTGACGTGTGCCGTCCATAATACCTTGGCTTGCTCCGTCAGTTTGCAGTGCGATAGTTGCGAAGTGTGGCTAAATATCTGCACGGGTTGAGTTCCTCACTTGGGAACTCCCGCAAAATTACGTACATAGCGCAGCATGGCGGAGCACTCCTCACCCCAGCAAAAACAAGGCACGGATTGTGCCAGCAGCGTTCGTCGTCTGCCGCGCAATGCGGGACGCGCGCTGATCTGGATCTACCGGCATACGCTGTCGCCGCTGGTCGGCTACAACTGCCGGCATCTGCCGACATGCTCGGTGTATGGCGACGAAGCGATCGAGCGCTTCGGCCTGTGGGGCGGCGGCTGGATGACACTGGCGCGGATATTGCGCTGCCAGCCCTGGGGCACCTCCGGCATCGACAATGTGCCGGCCACCGCGCCTGCCGGCGCACGCTGGTATCTGCCGTGGCGCTATGGGCGCTGGCGCGGCGTCAACGGCTGACGAACCTGCATTGCTGATGCGTGGGAACGCCGGTTTCCGGTCCGCATTGATTTGCAAGCTCCCTCAGGGAGGAAACAAACGATGCGCTGGAAAATCAGCCACCATGATCACGATCCGCGGCTGGGCGACCTTCTCACCATCGTCGCGTTGATCATTCTCGTCGTCGCAGCCTGGCACTTCTTCGACACGCGCTCCGAACCACCCAGCAAGGCGGCCTTCATCGTACCGAGCCAAAGCGTACGCTGGTGAAGTCGAGGTTTCTAACGCCAGAACGGCCAGAAATCCGGCAGCGGTCGCGACCCGATAAACGCCCGCGGCCTGCGCCGAGGCGGCGGAGCCGCTCGCGGCGCCTCGGCCGATGCCGTGGCGTCGATGGCCGGTGTCCCATCGTCGGCCAGCCTTACCGACAGCAGCACATTGGTTTCATGCGTGCGCCAGCGATAGCCGATGCCGAAATCGATCGGCTGCGCACGGCGGAACAGCGCCGCATACGATTCCTGATAGAGGCCCGGGAATTTGTCGATCGGCGCGAGATAGCGGCCGAACGGGAAGAAGCGCCATTTCGTGCTGTTGTAATAGGCGAGCGGAATCCCTGAATCGTCCTGGATGATGGTGGCGCTGTTGTTGAGCAGGAAGTTGCGCACCGTGGTGAAGTTGCCGGAATGCATGAGATAGGACGCACTCTTGATCAGGGTGTTGGCCGGCGCGAGCGTCGCGCAGAACTTCAGGAAACCGCTCGTCCTCACGCCGGAATTGGAAAGATCGGTCGAGAAGTAATACAGCGTCTTTTCCACCCCCTCGCTGCCGGCGAAGGTGATGCGGACGCCACGCACCGCGTGCGGCCCGGCATTCTCGCCGGCGAAATAGGCCGCCCCCTTGTCGTCCAGCGACACCGGCGTGACGCTTCTGACCGTCATTCCGGAGCGCGCCAGAAAGACATAGAGGATCGGCAGGGTGCCGCTGATCTGGCCCGCCTTCAGATCGGTCTTCATGTCCTTGGTGATGAAGAAGCTGAAGCTCAGGATCGAGCCCAGCGAGCGCTCGACATTGTAAAGCGCGGAGGCGATGCCGCCGCGCGGCAGTCTAGTCAGATCCGGCACCGAGCCGACCGGCTCGAGCGCACTCAGCACGTAGGTCGAGGCCTTCGAGTAAAAGGCGTTCGCATACAGGAAGTCGGGACCGGAGAACATGTAGAACATGGTCGGCTTCGGCGCCGCCAGGTTGGTATCCGCCCAGGCGCGGATCCGCGATAGCTGGCGCTGCTCGAGTTGTCCGAACGCGCCGTCGAAGAATTTGGCGTGGCGCTGCCAGGCGGCTTCGTTGGTCAGCGGCAGCAGCGGCGAATCCGCCGACGGCATCATGCCCGCCAGGAATTTCGCGGTGTCGTCCACCGACGCGGTCTGCGCGCGCACGCCGGCGACCGCCGACAGCACCATGACAGCAGCCAGCGTCACCATTCTCAGGGAATGCATCGCGTTCATTCGCTGCCTGCGGCAACCGCTGGCATTTGACCCGGCCGCTTGCGGAAGGCGGCGTAGATCAACAGGCCTGCAAACATGATCAGAAGACCCCAGAGCGACTGCAACGGACGCTCGGTCAAAAGGTAGTACATCATGAACCCGGTCACGAACAGGAAGACCAGAGGCGTTACCGGGTATCCCCAGGCCCGGTACGGCCGCGGCAGATCCGGATGGGTGATGCGCAGCTTGATCACGCCGAGCACGGTGAAGAACGAGCAGAACAGCAGCGCGAACTGGATGAAGTCGAGCACCGCCTCGAAGCTGCGGGTAAACAGCAACAGGCTGGCGACCGTGAGCTGAAACAGAATGGCATAGGCCGGTGCGCCGGCGGAAGAGCGGCGGGCAAACGGACGCAGCAGCGGCATGTCCTCGCCCATCGTCATCATGACGCGCGGTCCGATCCACATCATCGCGCTGATCGAGGAGATCAGCCCGAAGCAGATCATGGCGCCGACGATACGGCCGCCGATCTCGCCGAAGATGTAGCTGCCGGAAATGCGGGCGACATCGAGCTGGCCGGCGAGCCTGTCGATCGGCGCGGTGTGCAGGAACACCGCGTTCAGCGCCACATACAGCACGAGCACGACCAGCGTCCCGATCAGCATCGCCCGCGGCACGTTGCGTTCGGGCAGCTTCACCTCGCCGATGATGTAGGTCGCCGCGTTCCACCCCGAGAACGAATACATCACGAAGACGAGGCTGATCGCGAACGGTGCGCTGACGATATGGGTGAAGTCGGAAGCCGAGGGCGTGAACGATACCGGCTGCGCCGTGCCGATCAGGAAGCCGCTGACGAGGAAGGCTATGATCAGCACCACTTTCAGGATGGTCGCGACGAGCTGAAAGGCCGAGGAGTGCCTGATGCCGGCGAGTTGCACCAGTGACACCAGCCAGACCACACCCACGGCAAGCACCAGCGGCGGCGCATCTGGAAATACCGACTTGCCGTATTCGCCGAACGCCATGGCGGCGAGCGCGACCGGTGCGGCGAAGCCGACGGTCGCCGATACCCAGCCCGCGACAAAACCAAAGGCCGGGTGATAGGCCCGGCCGAGAAAATTGTACTCGCCGCTCGAGCGCGGAAACATCGCGCCGAGTTCGCCGTAGGAAAACACCCCGCACAACGCGACGATGCCGCCGACGGTCCACAGCAACAGGATCGAAAAGCCGGAGGGGATGTCCTTGACCTGAAAGCCGAGGCTGGTGAAGACGCCGACGCCGACCATGTCCGCAACGACAATGGCAACCGCCACCAGAACCGAAACGGTGGGGCCGCCGCCGGAGAGCGCGCCGGGCCAGGCCGGGCCTCGCGTTTCTGATGCCGCCATCTCGGACCCCACCAACAAGCGCCCGCAGCCGAGGGCCGCATCGTGCAGGCTGACGTTCCGCAATTCAAGCAATGTTACCAGTGGTTTATATCGAAACGCGAAATAGGTTTCATGATACCTGCAAACCTTCCGGATTGCGAAAACATCGTGGCGAGCCCCACAATCGCGACATGATTGGGTGGTCACTTCCGGCTTCCGGACGTGGGGAGTTTGTCCGGAAGCTTAACCTCGCCTAAGCGCGTGCGAGCGTAATCTCTGACGACGGGTGATCTTGGGACATTGGGGTGGATGGTCGGAGCTGATCCGAAATTCCAGGCAATCGATCGCGCCATCCGGTCGGCGACGTCGGCCGTGCACCGTCGCGCCTTGCCGCCACAATGGCGCTTGTTCGCACTGGTTGCGCTGATCGTACCCGTATCGTTTGCGCTCGTTGAGTACAGCAAGGCACCCGAGCCCGGCATGCTGGCGGCGAACACCGACAATGCCAAATCGCACGTCGCGAAGTCGCAAGCCTCGGCGGGCTCGTTCGAGGACCGTTTCCCCGATACGCAGTTCGCCGATCGTTTCCCGGACAGCGGCGAAAGCCTGCCGCAATTCCAGCGCCGGGTTGCGATACCGCCGCAAGAGCCCCGCCCGGTACGCACCGAGTCCGTCAGGGTTGCCTCGCTGGCACCGGCGCTGACGCTGCCCCGCACCGATCGCGAGGAACTGACCAGGCTGGTCAGCATGAAATCCTCCGCCTTCCCCTATGCCGGCACCAATCCGCGCTCGGACGAGCCCTTCCTCAACATCACCAGGGGCGAGCGCAAGGGACACCGCAGTCTTGGCGGACGGGTCTACTGGCAGGACGAGACCTACAACGACAGCCGCGTGCTGGTGCATGTCCCCGAGGCGTTCGACGTCCGGAAGCCGGGCGTGATCGTCGTGTTCTTCCACGGCAATGGCGCAACGCTGGAACGCGACGTCCGCGACCGCCAACTGGTGCCGCAGCAGATCTCCGATGCCGGCGTCAACGCCGTGCTGCTCGCGCCGCAGATGGCGGTCAATGCCGCGGACTCCTCGGCCGGCAAGTTCTGGCAGCCAGGCGGCTTCAAGCGCTTCATCGACGAATCGGCTGGTCACCTCGCCCGCCTCTACGGCGATCCGAAATCGGCGCAGGCGTTTGCCGACATGCCGATCGTGATTGTCGGCTATAGCGGCGGCTTCCTGCCGACGGCGTGGAGCCTCGAGGTCGGCGGTCTTGCCAGCCGCGTGCGCGGCGTGTTCCTGCTCGACGCCGTCTACGGCGAACTCGACAAGTTCGCGTCCTGGATCGAGAAGAACCGGACCGGCTTCTTCATCTCGTCCTATACCCGCTACACCAGGCGGCACGACGTCGAACTGATGCAGATGCTCCGCGACCGCGGCATCACCGTCACCGAGAGCGTGGACGGGCCGCTGCGGCCCGGCAGCGTCGTGTTCGTCGAGACCCCTGACGGCGTCACCCATCGCGATTACGTCACCCAGGCCTGGACCGAACATCCGGTCAAGGACGTGCTGCTCAAGATGGCGGCGACGCCCGCACTGACCCGGATCGCCAGCGCACCCTACGCGAACCGGTAACCGGCTTCTTCATCGCGGCGTGCACGCCGCCACTACTGATCCGGCATCCAAACCGCTGTTCGGCACCGTCGCCAAGGCCACGCTGACGCGGATTTCGGATTGAGCATGCGCCACTGTCCAGCAACGATCATGCTCAGCGGATCGCCTTCTTCGGCCTGGTCAGGATCACCGTCGTCACCGCCATTACGACGAAGGCGGTGGCGACATAGCCGGAGGCGTAGAGCAGATCACGCGCGTAAAGGAAGCCGCCGATCGCCGAGCCGATCGCCTGTCCGACATAGAGCACCGACGTGTTGAGCGACACCGAAGCGGACGCCAGCGCAGGCGCGGCGTCGACCAGCCTCACCTGCTGCATCGAATTGGTGGAAGCAAACCCGATGCCCCAGATCGCGACGGAAACGGCCATCAGCGGATAGATGCCGGCGCTGAGCGCCCAGCCGCAAAGGCCCGTCAGCAACACCGACATGAACAGCATGGACGTCTTCCACGCGCCCCAGGAATCAACGATACGGCTCGCAACCGCCGTGCCGATCACGCCGCACACGCCGTAGGCCGCGAACACCAGCGCGATCGGATCCGGACCGGCACCGGTCAGCCGCGCCAGCAACGGCCCCATATAGGTGAACACCACGAACTGGCCGGACATCTGCAGCGTCGTGATCAGGAGCAGCAGCAGGATCATCGGATTGCGGCCGATGGCGGCCCAGGTCTTGAGATCGACCGGTGCGCCCATCAGCCCGCGCGGCAGGCGCCAGGCCAGCAACAGCAGGCTGAAGCAGCTCATGGCACCGATCACGGCATAGACCGCCTGCCAGCCATGGCGGCTGGCGATGAAGGTGATGGCCGGCAGGCCCACGGCCGCCGCCAGCGACCAGCCGAGGAAGATATAGGCGATGGTGCCGCCGCGTTTTTCCTCTGGCACGATCAGCGCCGCGGTGCCGGCCGCCTGCGGCGTGTAAAGCACGCCAATGCCAAGCATGACGAGACGAATGGCCATCAGGCTCGCGTAATCGGACGCAAAGGCCGAAGCGAAATTGGTGACCGCGAGCGCGCCGATGGTCGCCGTCAACAGGATGCGGCGGTCGATCCTGGAGGTCAGCCAGGCCGTCAGCGGCGAGCCGATGCAGAGCACGATCGCGCCGAAGGTGACCAGGAGCCCTGCGGTGCGGATCGAGACGTCGAGGCCGGAAGCCAGTTCGACGAGCATGCCGGCCGGCGCCAGCACGGAGCAGCCGGTGACCACGTTGCCGAGCATCAGGGAGGTGGGCGCAAAGGACTTCACGCCCCGCATATAGCGGCTGCCCGTTTCAATGCAACTGCATCCAAATGCATGGCCGCCGATCGGGTTTCGCGTCCCTCTTACCTGGCGGCAGCGGCAGCGGCGGGCGCGGCAGGCGTAGCGCTGAGATTGGTGGAGGCCGCCGCAGGCCGGGGGGTGTCGGCCGGGCACGATCCCAGGAGGCGCGTCCACGAAGGTTCGAGGCCAAGCGTATCGATCTCAAACGTCGCGAGGTTGTTGCTCTTGCCTTCGGCCGTCTGCGTACTTTCGCCGATCCGCAGACGGGGAGCTGCCAGCATCGCCTGCATGGCATCCGACGTGACGACGTCGCTCCAGACCTCGAACCTGCCGAGGCGCACAGGTTTGCCAAGGGCGACCGACTTTTCCTGCCCCGCCATCAACACCATGGTCCTGTTGCCGGCCTCCTCGCCGGATTCCCGGACGAACATCAGCCTGGCGCGGGTCCTGGTTTCGCAGGACAGCCGCCATTCCATCATTCGGAACGCGGCGCCGTCGCCATGCCTGGCAGCGGCCATCTTGTGGACGTAGGGGCGGGCCGCGGTTTCGAATGTCCAGGGTGTTTCGAGCAGCGAGCGCTTGTCGATGCCGAAGCGATAGAGCTCGGGCCGGGTCAGGACATGCAGGTTCTCGAACTTCACCGTCCTGATGAGATCATCCAGTTCGCGGCTGATGCCCATGGAAACGACGAAGGCGGCGCGCTCGCGATCGGCATTCGCGACGCTGCGCTGCCTGAACTCGGCAATCTGCTTAGCCGAGAGGCGCTCGCTCCCCGGCCCGCGAACGACCAGCGTCAGTTTGGAATTATGAACCGCCAGCGCCGCATCGGGTGCGACCTCGCGCGTCGTGGCGCCGAGAAACAGGTAGCCGCAGGCCGAGTTGCACATGGCGTTGCGGGTCGTCAGTTCCGCCTCGACCTCGCCGCCGGCCATCTTGACCTTGAGACAGGCGGCGTCGACCTGCGTTCCCGACGCGCAGGCGGTGGCGATGGTGCGTCCGACTCTCGCGACGGCCTTCCGGCCGCGCAGCATGCGGGCGATGGCATAGGAAGGTCTGACCGAACCGCCGGGCGAATGGAAATAGATCGGGCGCGTCGTATCCTTGGCGTCGCGCAGGAAGCGGCCGACCCGCGCCGCCGCGCCGGCATCGACCTGACCCTCGATCGCGATCCAGCGGTCGCAGCCCGCACCGCAGGCGTTGGCCGGCCCCCTGGCGTTATAGATCAGCAGCCGCGGCGCGAAGCCGGCCTTCTCGGCCGCCGTTTCGGCGCGCAATGCGCCTGACGTCAGCAGCAGGGCGGCGAGGAGAAGGAAGCGAAACATCATGGAATGGTCTGGGCGAAACCAATGAGGCCGAGCGCAAGGTTTGAACCAAGGCTAAACAATGCACGGCCGCCCGGCAATGCCCGGTAGCGACCTCGCCTCAAGTGACGTTCCGCGCGATCCTGCCCGCCGCGCTTGTGATCGCGAATCGGCGGGATTTTCTCGATATTGCCCGATTGCAGGAGCCGAATCCCCTGCTATACCGCTGCTTCCCGCTTACCTGCGCTCGTTCGCAGGAGTGAGCTTCAGGAGACCGACATGCCTGACCAGAATACGCCCGCACCGGGCTTCCAGTATGGCCTCGCCAACCTGAAACCGGCCGAACCCCTGGACAAGATTACCCTTACCTTTCCCGACGGCGCCAGGCGCGACTACGCCAAGGGCAGCACCGGCTTCGACATCGCCAAGGGCATCTCGCCTTCGCTTGCCAAGCGTACCGTGGCGATGGCGCTCGACGGCGTGGTGACCGATCTCAACGATCCGATCTCCGGCGACGCCAGGCTCGAACTGATCAACCGCGACGACCCGCGCGCGCTGGAACTGATCCGCCACGACTGCGCGCATGTGCTGGCGGAAGCGGTGCAGTCGCTGTGGCCGGGCACCCAGGTGACGATCGGCCCGGTGATCGAGAACGGCTTCTATTACGACTTCTTCCGCAACGAGCCGTTCACGCCGGAAGACTTTGCGGGAATCGAGAAGCGGATGCGCGAGATCATCGCGCGCGACAAGCCCTTCACCAAGGAAGTATGGGACCGCGAGAAGACCAAGCAGGTGTTCCGCGACAAGGGCGAGGCCTTCAAGGTCGAACTGGTCGACGCCATTCCCGGCAATGAGCCGATCAATATCTATTTCCAGGGCGACTGGTTCGATCTGTGCCGCGGCCCGCATATGAACTCGACCGGCAAGATCGGCAACGCCTTCAAGCTGATGAAGGTGGCAGGCGCCTATTGGCGCGGCGACGCCAACAACCCGATGCTGACGCGCATCTACGGCACTGCCTTTGCGAAGCAGGAAGAGCTCGATGCTTACCTGAAACAGATCGAGGAAGCCGAGAAGCGCGACCATCGCAAGCTCGGCCGCGAGCTCGACCTGTTCCACTTCCAGGAGGAAGGTCCCGGCGTGGTGTTCTGGCACCAGAAGGGCTGGACCATCTTCCAGCAGTTGATCGCCTATATGCGGCGACGCCTGACCGGCGACTATGACGAGGTCAACGCGCCGCAGATCCTCGACAAGGTGTTGTGGGAAACCTCAGGCCATTGGGACTGGTATCGCGAGAACATGTTCGCGGCGCAGTCGGCCGGCGACGAGGCCGAGGACAAGCGCTGGTTTGCGCTGAAGCCGATGAACTGCCCCGGCCATGTGCAGATCTTCAAGCACGGCCTGAAGAGCTACCGCGACCTGCCGTTGCGTCTCGCCGAGTTCGGCGTCGTGCATCGCTACGAACCGTCGGGCGCGATGCACGGCCTGATGCGCGTGCGCGGCTTTACCCAGGACGACGCGCATGTGTTCTGCACCGAGGCGCAGCTTGCCGAGGAATGCCTCAAGATCAACGAACTGATCCTGTCGACTTACGCCGATTTCGGCTTCGACGGCGAGCTGACGGTCAAGCTCTCGACCCGGCCGGAGAAGCGCGTCGGCACCGACGAGATGTGGGATCACGCCGAGCGCGTGATGGCGACCGTGCTGGCGGAGATCCAGGCCGGCGGCAACAACCGCATCAAGACCGCGATCAACCCCGGCGAAGGCGCGTTCTACGGGCCGAAGTTCGAATATGTGCTGCGCGATGCCATCGGCCGCGACTGGCAGTGCGGCACCACGCAGGTCGACTTCAACCTGCCGGAACGGTTCGGTGCGTTTTACATCGACGCCGACGGCTCGAAGAAGGCGCCGGTGATGGTGCATCGCGCGATCTGCGGCTCGATGGAACGTTTCATCGGCATCCTGATCGAACACTTTGCCGGCAACTTCCCGCTCTGGCTCTCGCCGACACAGGTGGTGGTCACGACCATCACCTCCGAGGGCGACGAATACGCCAAGGTGGTCGCGGCCGCCGCGCGGCGCGCCGGCCTGCGCGTCGAGATCGATCTGCGCAACGAGAAGATCAATTACAAGGTCCGCGAGCACTCGCTGGCGAAGATCCCTGCCCTGCTCGTCGTCGGCAGGAAGGAAGCCGAGACCCATACGGTCTCGGTGCGCCGGCTCGGCAGCGACGGCCAGAAGGTGATGCCGACCGACGAGGCGATCGCAGCGCTGGTCGATGAAGCGACCCCGCCTGACGTGAAGCGGGCGCGGGCGGTGGTCTAGGCGGCTCTATTTTGCCCGACTTTGATGAGGGACTCGGCTGGAATGCCGAGACCCTCATGTAGTCGCCGAATCATACTGAGCGTCAACTCGCGCCGCCGGTTAAGCACCTCATGCACTCGGTTCCGGCTGCCTATGAAAGGGATAAGATCGCGTGGCTGCAGTCCGTTTTGTTCCATGTGATATCTGATCGCCTCCACAGGATCCGGCAGGTCGAGCCTGTAGTGTTTGCGCTCCCACGCTTCCACAAGCGTTGCCAATACATCGAGCCGATCTCCATCGGGCGAGTTGCGACGGGCATTCATCAACCCCTCGATTTCCTTGAGAACCCGGCGATAATCACGATTGGATTTAATCGGTGCGATGTCCATGACGAACCTCAAACGCTCTGCGCATCGATTGCATCGTATTGGCGATGCGTCCCGATGAACCTGATATAGACCACCCGATACGGGTAATTGATCCACACAACGATACGATATTTGTTGCCGGCGATGTTGAAGACCGCGCGACCATCTTTGAGAATACTGGCGCTGCGAATATCTCGCTTTACGTCTGCCGGCTTTGCCCAGTCAGCCTGTCTCACCTGGCGAAACCAAGCCATTACTGGCTCGCGGGCATCACTTGCGCTCTGCCCCCGATTGAGAAAAACCTTGATCGTGCTTAGCGCGATTACCCTCACGATTTCGAATCTAGCATAGTCCCACAGTGGGACCAAGCAGTTTTGTCGCACGCTGAGATTGGCATCTGCAGTGACGCTTGCTGAGGATAGCAACTGCGTGGCGTACGAAATCGGACAGCGGCCTTCATCACAATCAGTCTAAACCTACTTTCGCAGACTTCGTCGGCACCCTATCTTGCTGTAAGCAATCCCCGATCCTCCCGACGAGAGAGACTTTTGTGCCCGACGCCATTGAATTCCTGAAGATCCGCCGCTCGGTCAAGCCGCGCGAGATGAGCGGCCCCGGCCCTACGCCGGCCGAACTCGAGACCATCCTGACCATCGGCGCGCGGGTGCCGGATCACGGCAAGCTGGCGCCGTGGCGCTTCATCGTGTTCGAAGGCGACGCTCGCGCCCGGGCCGGCGACATCATCGCGCGGGTATTTGCGAAGAAGAATCCGTCCGCCCCGGCAGCCGATATCGAGGTCGAAAAGCGCCGCCTGATGGATGCACCGCTGGTGATTGCCGTCGTCAGCTTCACAAGGCCGCATCCGAAGGTGCCGGCCTGGGAGCAGGAATTGTCCGCCGGCGCCAGCGCGATGAACCTCGTCACCGCCGCCACCGCGCTCGGCTATGGCGCCAACTGGCTGACCGGCTGGTTCGCCTTCGACCGCGACGTGCTCGATGGGTTCGGACTGAAGGCGGACGAAAAGCTCGCCGGCTTCATCCATATCGGCACGCCGGCAAAGCCCGCCGAGGATCGCCCCCGCCCGGCGCTGTCGGACATCGTGACAAGGTTCTGAATTCTACTTTGCATGGGGTTGTTTTGCGATTTTTCGTCCGGGCGGCCCGGCGGCGTTCCGTCAACCCACTCCGCGGCTAGCGCGCGATGACCTCGACCTCGCCGTCAACCCCGTTGACGACATTGAAGGACCGCTCGAATACCTTGCCTTCGTTCTTGGCAATCGCGCGGTACTCGCCCTCGGACAGCACGACGCGCGGAAATGCGCCGATCGATTCCTTGATGACGTCGCCGCCCGGCGTGATGACGGACCACGCGGTGTTGGCGAGCGCCTCGCCACCCCGGTCGCTGACGAGTTTCAGCGTGATGACGGCCGCGCGGTGGCTGACGGTAACGTCGGTCAGCTTGCCCGCCTGGACACGGATGTCGGAGCGCACGACGGAGTTGGCGTCGCCATAGTTGGAGATGATGTAATAGGTCCCCTCCGGCAGCAGCGCGACGTCGCCGGCGGCGACGTTGGGGATCAGCGAGGAGCGCTCGGCGCCGCCCTCGAACTGGCTGCCCTTGTAGAGCGCGAACGAAATCTGGTTCGGCGGAATCTTGCTGGAGCCGACGCGGCCCTCGATCCGCAACCCGCCGGCCGGAAGCACAAAGGCCACGCGGTCCGTCTCCGCCTTCAGGCTCACCGCGCGCACCGCGCTGACGAGGCCAAGCGCGACATGTACGACGTAGTTGCCGGGCGGCAGCACGATGTTCGGCGTCGCGCCGCGCTCCTCGCGGATCAGCTTGAAGGTGCCGGTATCATCAGGCTTGTCGGCGAATACCCGCCACACCAGCCCGCCATTGATGACAGGCAGATCCTTGCCGTAGCGCGCCGTCAGCGACAGCACCGCCTGGCCTCCGGTCCCCGTCCCCGGCGGCGGAACCACCGGCGGTATCGCGGCGGCCTGGGGCTGGACGATGGTCGGCTGGTTCAGCGGTGGCACAGCAGTTGGCGGGGTCGCGGTTTGACCCGACGGCGGCGCCAGGTTCATCGCAGGTCCGGTCTGGGCGTCGGGAACGACGGCGGGCGGTACCGGCGGCGGGCGGTCCGAGAACCACTGGGCTGAGGCGGTCGCCGGAAACAACGCGACCAGCGCCAGGGCAAGCGCAAACGCCGGGAAAGGCCGTCCGCCCCGCCCGTTTCCAACGATACCGTGATCGCCCGAAATCATGGCCATGCTTTTCACCGAAAACGCGGCAAATTCAAGCCTCCAGCGCGCAAGTCCGGGTGGCTACGGTGTCGGAACCGACGCCTCCGCCCAAGGTTTAATCCTGCGGTCCCAGTCCAGTCACAATCCCTGCCTAGGCCGGCTTCCTCGGGCATAAACCATGCACCCCGATCGAAATGAACGCTTCTGGCGCAATCGCGCCGCGGCGAATATCGTTGCGGCGGCAGGAGAGTTTGCGTGTTGGACAGCTGGATGGGCCGCGGCCAAAAGGGCTCAGATACCCCGGACAAGGTAGGACTCGGCAGCATACGGCGGCCGGTGATCGGATTGGCGCTGGGTGGCGGCGCCGCCCGCGGCTTTGCCCATATCGGTATCATCCGGACCCTGGTGGCGCATGGAATCACCCCCAACGTCGTGGTCGGGACCTCGATCGGCGCCGTGGTCGGCGGCGCCTATGCCGCCGGACACCTCGACAGGCTGGAAGAATGGGCACGCAGCCTGCAGCCGCGAACCGTCCTCTCCTATCTCGACATCCGCCTGAACGGCTCCGGCCTGATCGGTGGCTCCAAGCTTGCGGCCGAGATTGAATCCTCGCTGGGCCATAACCTGATCGAGGATCTGCCGGTGAAATTTGCCACCGTTGCGACAGAGGTGCGCACCGGTCATGAGATCTGGCTGACCCATGGTCCGATGGTGGACGCGATGCGGGCCTCCTACGCGCTGCCGGGGATATTCTCCCCGGTGCTGGTCGGTGATCGCTGGCTGGTCGACGGCGCCCTGGTCAACCCGGTCCCGGTGTCGGCGGCGCGCGCGCTCGGCGCGGAAATCGTCATCGCCGCCAATCTTTCCAGCGATGTCTTCGCGCACTCGACCACGATCTATTCCCACGGCGCCACATCCGGCGTTTCGGCATCGGTGATGCCGGAGACGGTCGCCGAACCGGAGCCGCGCAAACGCGGCATCGGAAAATTCTTCTCCGCCGAGCGCACCATGAAGCGGGAATTCTTCGGCGGCGGCGGGCGGCCTGGCATCTCCTCGGTGATGGTCGATGCCTTCAACATCATGCAGGACCGCATCACCCGCGCCCGGCTGGCCGGCGATCCGCCGGATCTGTTGATCTCGCCGCGCGTCGGCAAGATCGGCTGGTTCGATTTTCACCGCGCCGACGACCTCATTGCCCATGGCGTGAAGGCTGCCGAACGCGCCATCGATTCGATCCAGGAAGCGATTCACATCCTGGCGCCGCAGGCCGGCGCAGCCGAGCCGGCAGCCGAAAAGGACAAGGAATAGCGATCAGGCCGTCTTGATGTAGTCGCGCAGGGCTTCCTGCTCGGCCTCGTACTCCTGGACGCGGCGCTTGACGATGTCGCCGATCGAAATCAGGCCCACCACCTTGCCGCTCTCGACCACCGGCAAATGACGGAACTTGCCGATCGTCATCATTTCCATGATGCCGGCGACGGTATCGGACTCGCGGCAACTGACGACCTTGCGCGTCATCACGGCGCTGACCGGCTCCTCGAGCACCCTGGCCCCGCGCTCGCCCAGCACGCGGACGATGTCGCGCTCCGACAAAATCCCTTCGAGCCGTCCCTGGTTCGTTACCAGCACCGCGCCGATCTTGCGCTCGCCAAGGATCTTGATCGCCGCCGAAAGCTTGGCATCCGGCTCGATGCTCAGGATCTCGTGGCCCTTGGTATCGAGAATTGAACGTACCGTCATTGTCGCCTCCTGAATCCGTTCGCGCCCCAGGGGCCCGACTTTGTTCGCGAGTCTTCAATCAACAGTTCCGCGCCGGCTTCGCTTCAGGGGGCACGGTTTGCAAGCGCGGCTGTCTTTGCGGTGCAGCGGCATTGGCTTGCGTCACAACTCCTGCGGATGATGAATGAAATCGCCCCTTGCCGCAAGCGGCGATCAGACGCGGCCGGGTTCGTCCGGCGACGAAGCATCCGCCGCTTGCGGTATCCCGCGCGGCACCGGATCGAACAGCGAAAACAGCATCAGGCCGGCGAGAAATCCGCCGATATGCGCCTGCCAGGCAACGCTGGCGCCGTCGGCGCCGATCGAAATCGAGCCGAGGCCGAAGATGATGTTGACGCCGAACCACACCGCCAGGAATCCGAGCACGCGGGTGTTGCGCAAAGCGCGCGCGAGCGACAGCGCCGGAACCTTGGCGGCGGCATCGGCGTCGCCCCGCCTGAACGAAAGAAAGCTTCCCCGCACGAAGGCGAAGCGGATGGCCGCAGCCATGGCGCCCGACACCGAGGCCGAGGCGCCGATCATCGGCGCGATCGCGTGCTCATGGGTGACGAGATGGGCGAGCGCACCGGCCGCCGCGGTCACCGCCATGAACAGGAAGAACCTGACAGGGCCGAACCGTCGCGCCAGCGCGCTGCCGAACGGCAGGAGCCACAGCACGTTGAAGCCGATATGGCTGAGATTGGCGTGCAGCAACGAGTAGGTGACGAAGGTCCAGACCTTGGCGCCGGCTCCACCGGGAAAGGTGATGTTGAGCAGCGTGGCATCATAGCGCTTCGGAATGAAACCGAAGACGTCGATGGTCCAGTTCTCCAGTTCGACAGGCAGCAGCACCCGCAAATGAATGACGGCGATCAGCGCAACGTAGGCCGTCAGCGCGCCCGGCAGCGTCAGGATCGGCTCATGCGGCGCGTCCGGCGGCTCGTCGTGGGAGGAGTAGGACTGGGATTCCAAGGGGTCCAGGACCTTAGCTGGCGGCTTCTCGGCTTATCGGTCCAGATAGGCGGCTTTGCCCCCGCTGTGCAAGTGCACAATCGCCAATTTGGGCCAGGACGAATCAAGCGCATGGGCCCCGGCTCTGCAGCGCACCGCCAGGAGGCGCTGCGCCGCGTCCGGGGCACGGGATGTACGCAATCGGCAACGAAAAAGGGAGAGCTCTGAGAAAGCTCTCCCTTGTCCTGCTGATCTTTTCACGCCCTGGAACGGAGGATCACATCCCCGCCCCTCCCCGCGCGATGACCAAACTGTTTGACGCCATCCGTGTACCAACTGCGCCAGATAAAGCGGCGCCGTCCGATGCGTTCCACCCTAACCACGCCGCCGCGCCTTCGCCAACCGCATAGTTAAATTTACGTTAACAACGCAAAGCCGCGCCCGGCGCGCCCAAATCGCGTCAACGGCATGGACGCTGCAAAGCCCCTCCTGCACAACAGCCGAGGGAAGGCGTGTTGCGCAAAAGCGGGACAGAAGTGTCTCGGCAAGCAACCCGGGGGCGAAGGACAAGTCATGAAACACCCATCGAGCCGGCAGTTCTTCGCCTATTGGGACGCAAAGCGCGGCGACGCGCGGGCGCCCGACCGCAGCGAGATCGAACCGGGCGCCGTTCGCGAACTGCTCGGCGACATCTTCGTGCTGTCCTACGATAACGACGCCGGCTACCCGTTCCGCGTCGCCGGCACCCGGGTCTGCGCCATGCTCGGCCGCGACCTCAAGGACGCCAGTTTCACGGCCCTGTTCGCCCCGGAGAGCCGCCGCGAGATCGAGGACGTCATCACCCATGTCGCGGAAGAGATGCTGCCGGCGATTGCCGGCGTCACCGCGACCTCGGAGAACGGCGCGACGGCGCATCTGGAACTGTTGCTGCTGCCGTTCAACAACCGTGCGCACGCGCCGATCAGCCTGACCGGGGTGCTGGCGCCGTTTGAGGGCGACCTCGGCACCATCAGCGATTTCAAGATGACATCCTGGCGCTACATGCACCAGCCGCAAAAATTCGTTCCCCGCGCCCTGCGCAAGCTCGCCATCGCACGCGGCTTCATGGTCTATGAAGGCCTGCGGTAGTTTTCGCTGCCCCGCCCGCCCCAGAACACGGCAGTTCGTGAACCAGGTCGGCTGATCCTCGACGTCAGCGCCCGGTGAACACGGCGGCGCGCTTCTCCAGAAACGCGTTTCGCCCTTCCAGCGCATCGGCGCTCAGGCGAATCTCGGCCTGTGTCTCGATCTCGCGGCGGAACTGGTCGGCATAGCTGGCGTGCTCGCTCTCATCGATCAGGCGGCGCGTCGCGACCAGCGCACGCGTCGGGCCAGCAGCGAGCTTGCGCGCCAGTTCGAGCGCGCCGGCGGCAAGCGCCGCGTCATCAAAGACCTCGCGGACCAGCCCCCACTCCCTGGCCTGGTCGGCCGAAAGCGGCTCGTTGGTCATCATCAGTTCGAGCGCGCGCTGCCGGCCGACGAGACGCGGCAGCAGCCAGGTCGAGCCGAGATCGGGGACCAGCGCGATGCGGCTGAAGACCTGGATGAAGCGCGCCGAACGCGCCGCGACGATCATGTCGCCGGCCATCGCAAGGCCGAAGCCGCCGCCCGCGGCCACCCCGTTGACGGCAACCACGATCGGCACACGGCACTCGCGCATCGCCTTGAAGGCCGGCCAGTAATATTTCATCACGCCGGCTGCAATGTCGTCGCCGAGAATCTGCGCGGCCTTGAGGTTCTGACCCGAGCAGAAACCGCGGCCGGCGCCTGTCAGCACCAGCGCCCTGATGTGCGGATCGCCGTTCATCTCGGCGATGGCAAGCGCGAGGTCGCCCAGCAGACCGGGCGTCATCGCATTCAGGCTGGCCGGCTCATCCAATGTCAGAAGGCCGACATTGCCGTCTCGCTCGCGCTTTACTCCCGGCATTTTTCCCCCATTCGCTGGCGTTTGGCCGGCCCCGGCGGGGCGTGGCAGATAAACCCTACCCAAACAACACAGCGAAGAGCAATCACCCTGGCGCCACGCGCACCTTGGTCACACGTAGCCCAGCCAGCGCCAGTACGTCGCGGCCAGCAGCATCACGAGCGCCAGTGCGATGATGGTCAGCACCAGTCCGGTGCGGACAAAGTCGCGGGCGCTGAACGTATCGGTGCCATAGGCGACCATGTTCTGCGGCGCGTTCACCACCAGAATGAAGCCGAAGCTCACCACGAACTGCAACAGCATCGTCATGCCGACAACGTTGATGCCGGGCGTCGCGACGCCCTTCAGCACGGCAATGATGATCGGGATCATCGCCGATGCCAGGGCGGTGGCGCTGGCAAAGCCGAGATGAATCACCACCAGGAACAGGCTCATCACCGCCAGAATGAACAAGGCCGACGCGTTCTTCAGGCCGAACGTGGCGACGACGATGTTGGCGAGCCAGGTCGCCGCGGCGGTCTGCAGCAATGCGGTGCCAAGACTGATCCCGACGCCGAACAGGATAATCGTCCCCCACGGTATCTTCGGCTGCGCCTCCTTCCACGTCATGATGCCAAAGCCCGGCAGGAACATCAGCGCAACCGCGGTGACCGTCGTCGTGCTGGTATCGAATTTGTGCAGCACGCTTTCGGTCGCCCAGAATCCGATCAACACGACCGACAGCAGCAGCAGCTTGATCTCGGCCGGCTTCATCGGCCCGAGTTCCGACAGCGATTTGCGGATAGCTTCGCGGCCGCCGGGCACCTGCGCGACTTCCGCCGGCATCATCCTGGTCATCACGAAATACAGCGCGATGCACATCAGGACGCCGAACGGTCCGGCAGCGATCAGCCAGTCCAGCCAGGTAATGGTGCTGCCGAACGCCTTTTCGATGAATCCGATGGCCACCATGTTCTGCGCGGCCGCCGTCTTGATGCCGACATTCCAGATGCTCGCCGTCTGCACCGTCGTGATCATCAGCATGCCGGCAAAGGCGCCGCGCCGGTTGACGCCGAAAGCGGCGATGATGCCGAGCGTGATCGGCACCAGGCAGGCCACGCGCGCGGTGGTGGACGGCACCATCAGCGCGATCACGAAGCCGACCACGATCGTGCCAATCACGACATTGCGCGTCTCGGTGCCGACCCGCGACAGAATGGTGAGCGCAATGCGCCTGTCGAGCCCGGTGGCCGTCATCGCCGCCGCCAGAAACAACGCCGCCGCGACCAGCACCAACGCGGTATTGGCGAAACCGCTGAAGGCGAGACCGAGCGCTGCGCTCGTGCCCATCAGGACCTTCGGGTTGGCAACGCTCGGCGCCAGCCCGAGCAGGAATGCCATCAGGGCGGCGATGACCGCCGCCGACACCGCGTAGTCGATCGCCTCGGTCATCCAGATCACCACGGCAAAACCGAGTATGGCGAGCATGCGATGGGCAGCCACCGGCAAATCCGGAGGCGTCGGCAGCAGAAGGATGCCGGCCAGTACCGCGACCGCCAGCAGCAATCCCCAATTGGTTGCGATCCCGCTCCGGTGGCCGTCGTCTGCGGCCGTGCCGCCAGTCGGCATCTGTTCTGTGGTGGCCATGCGCGTCTCTCCCAAGCCCACACGATCACCCGGAACCGCCGCCGCCGTTTTGCGCTGGATCAATCGGAACATTGGCGCGGCAAGGACGCGAAGCGCGTGCCGCAGGGCTCGGTACCCTGTTTGATCCTGCGCAAGGTGGTATCGCTGCGGAATCTATACGCAGGAGATATCTCGAATTTTCTGCGAGCGTTGCAAATGACCAAGATGAAGATCGGCACCGGCGACTGGATCGTCGTGTGCGACGGCCGCAAGGCGCTCATCCTCGAAAATCGTGGCGACGACCTGTTTCCGAATTTGCGCACCAGGGAAGTGCATGAGCATTCGGACCGGTCCACGCATGAGCAGGGAAGCGATGCGCCCGGCCGCGTCCACCAGTCGACCGGCGGCGCCCGCAGCGCCGTCGAGCAGACGGATTGGCACGACGAAGCCGAACGGCTGTTCCTGAAGACGCTGGCCGACCGGCTCGACACGGCCGTCACGACAGGCGAAACCTCGGCATTGACGATGGTCGCCTCGCCCCGGGCGCTCGGCATGATCCGAACGGAATATTCGGCCGCGGTGCAAAAAGCCCTGCACGGCGAGGTGGCCAAGGATCTGGTCAAGCTGCCGGTCTACGAGATCGAGAAGCAACTCCGGGCGTGAACGCCAGACAGCGCAGGCATCGTCGCGCGACGCCGATAAGGATATTCACCCGGACGATGGCGGCCTGCCCTTCATCCGGGGCCAACACGTGGTTTTGCAGCGACTGCTAACACATCGTTAACCCTGTCGGCCTTAGGGTCTTTCCGACGCCGAAGGACCGGCTGTCTGGTGGCGAAGATGTCGTTTGCGCAAAAGAAAACAACCACTGTCCCGTCCGCCGAGGAGCGACGGCGCTTTCAGCGCGTCAAGGTCCACCTGCTCGGCCGCTATATGCTGCCGGATCGCCGCGAATTTCCTTGCCAGATTATTAACATGTCGCCGGGCGGACTGGCGCTGCTGGCGCCCGGCATCGGCAATGTCGGCGACCGTGTGATCGCCTATCTCGACCATATCGGCCGCGTCGAGGGCAAGATCACCCGTATCATCGACAATGGCTTCGCCATGACGGTCGGCGCGACCGCCCGCAAGCGCGACAAGCTGGCCGCCCAGCTCACCTGGCTTGCCAACCGCGATATTCTCAACCTGCCCGAAGACCGCCGCCACGACCGTATCGTGCCGCGCAACCCGATCGCGCTGCTCACCCTCGAGGACGGCAGCAAGATGACCTGCCGCATCATCGACCTGTCGCTGTCGGGTGCCGCGATCGCCGCGGAAAACCGCCCGCCCCTGAAATCCCTGGTCATGCTCGGAAAAGTGCAGTCCCGCGTGGTGCGAAACCTCGAGGAAGGCTTTGCGCTCGAGTTCGTCCACGAGCAGGTCGCCGAGACGCTCGAAGACGCGGTTACTGCGCGGTAAAGCGCCCGTCGGCAAAAACCTCTTATTTTTCAGTTACAAGAGGCGGTATCGGCGTTGCCGGATACCGCCTCCTCGCTGTTCGGCCCCGGCCGGACGGGGTTAATACCGCGTGCGCTTTCGCGCCAAATCCCAGCAGTTACAGCACGTCGCGAGTTAATAGCTAAAATTTGAATCAATTGCAGTTGTTTCAAATTTTATGCGAATTCGATTCAAGTACAAATCAAATTAGCCGCAAGCTTTACTAGTATTCGCGTCAAATGTACTTGCCCGACTTAGCGGCGGCGCAAATCCTCTGTGCGAAACATGGTCCCAACAAGAAAAACGGGGGCCACAATGTCATTCAGGGGACGGGGAAAGGGACTGGCGATAATCGCCGTCCTGTTGGGAATGAACGCTTCGATGAGCGTCTCGGCGAAGGCCGGCGACGTGCTCTATGCCAGCCTTGGCGAGACTGCACGGGCGCCGATCGGCTGGGTCGAATTCTGTGCTGAAAACGCCAGCGAATGTCGTGGCGGCGCCTCACAGCCGCGCGACATCGTGATGTCGCAGACAGCGTGGCGGGATCTCTTGCGGGTCAACAAGTGGGTCAACGAGACCATCAAGCCGATCACCGACATGGATCATTGGGGCGTGATCGAGAAGTGGTCGCTGCCGACAGACGGTTACGGTGACTGCGAGGACTATGTGCTTCTGAAGCGCAAGATGCTGATCGACGCCGGATGGCCGCGCGAGGCGCTGCTGATCACGG
>OEIU01000314.1_pt1 | contig 48193 bp, 38 predicted proteins | sample 1539221 | NCBI WGS metagenome assembly OEIU01 (sample SAMN03792071, study PRJEB22550) | activated sludge metagenome | feature: wastewater treatment plant; material: activated sludge; isolation source: Wastewater treatment plant of a petroleum refinery complex | place: Argentina: Zarate | collected... | reverse complement strand
CAGATAGCGCGGGGGGCGGGGGGCGGGGCGGGGGGGGGGGGGGGGCCTTCTGGGGTTGGCGGGTTGGGGGGGGGGGGGGGGGGGGGGCGGGGGGGGAGATGCCCGCGATCGAGTAGACGTTGGGGTTGTTGCTCGTCTGCGCGAAGGCGCGGATGGTCCGGACGATGTCGGCCGCATCGGAGCGGGCGGCGCTCATCGCCGTGTCGTTGGTGTTGGTCGCGGCCTTGGCGGCGATGCGCGCGGCCTCGAGGGCGTTGAAGGTGGTCTGGGCCGTGTTGGTGGCGGTCTTGAACGCCAGCGCGGTCGCGGGAAGAACGCCGATCGCCGCGGCGTTGGCCGACCACAACGGCTCGTGCGCGGCACAGAAGGCCAGGAACTCCGACTGCTTGCTTGGTATGTCGCCCATAGAGACGCTCCTTTTTTCCGACGTCGAGCCGAGCCGGGTGCGGCTTACGTTTTGCGCACCGGCGGGGCCACGAACGCGGCGGCTTTCCGAATCCCCTCACTCCGGTCTCGCCCGAACAAGCGCGAGACCGGAGCAAAGGGCTCACCGGAAAGGAGACCGACAACGGCACCTGCCCGGGGAACATGGCACACACCCGTGCAGGCCCGCGTTCGACCGGGAACACCATCGAGGTTCTTTGGGACCGACTTTGGTCGGGGAACCTGGTTTTGCGGAGATTCCGTGCAAACGACGGGGCCGCAAGGACTTGCGCCGCGCCGAATGTGGCGTTCGCCCGCCGTTGCTGCGGCCCGATCCGCTCCGCATCGGCCCGGGTGCGGACCGCAAAGGACGCGAAGCGGAGCGGATCACATGGCATGAGGCGCGGAACGGATGGCAAGAAGAGCGGATCGCGTGGCATCAGGAGCGGAACGCACGCGATGCCGAGCGGATCGCGCGATGGCCGGGGCGGAGGGGATGGGGAGCGGGGAAAACGCGACCCTCGTGCCGCCTACTCTTCGGGCGTCCGCTTGTCGAACGGCTTGAGCTTCTTGGCGTAGCGGAATATCTCATCCGCGACCACCCGGCTCGCGACATCGCTCCCGTCTTGGTCTTCGCGAGAGTAGGGCAAGTCCATGTCGAACAAGAGGCTCGGGTCGTTCGCCCACAAATCGAACAGCGGTCGCGTGGGCAGTGTGATCGCATCCTTTGCTCTGGTGGTCGCGTTCGGGAGCAAGTCGGGATCGGCGTAACCGATTCCCACCTTCGATATCACGAAGATCGTCGGCTCGCTCCACTCGGCACCCGAAGAGTCGCCCATCACGTTCACGAGCCGGATATTGCCCGGTCGTGGTCGGAAGCTGCACTTGATGGAGAGGCTGACGTCCCCAACACATATGTCCGTCCTCGACACCCTGACACCGTGGTTCTTCGCGGCCTTTCCCATCGCAACGAGCGTGGCCGCGATGATCCGTTCGGCGACCCCGCCCACAAGAAAGCGGTTCTCGTAGATTTGCGTGTTGTAGCGGGTCAGCAGGAGCGTGAACGACGCTTCCACGTCGTCGCGCAGGATGCCGTCGTCTCGCAGCGATGTGGAGAGCGCCGCGAACGCATCTCTGGCTGGCTGGTACTTGGAAGTCACGGGACCCGGCCCGCCACGCCCCGCACTTCCTGGGCGATGCGCTGGTGGGCGATCGCCACGTACTCGGGACTGATCTCAATCCCGAGATACTGCCGCCCTGCCTTCGCGGCGGCCACGCAGGTAGTTCCGCTGCCAACCATGGGATCAAGGACGATGTCGCTCGGCTTGGAAAAACAAGAGATCAGATCCTCCGCGAGCTTGTCGGGATAGGTTGCCGGATGCAGGAGTTTGGTTCGATTGCCCTCGGTATTGCTCGTGGCGTAGTTCCAGAGCGTCCCTCGGCACTTCTTGGGATTCACCGCCTTGGGCTCGATTTTCTTGAACCCGCCGCTCGTCAACCGGTCGGTGCCCGAATAGACCTTGCCCGCGTGCTTCGAGTCGATCATCAACGGCACTTTGTTGAACACCCGAGGTCGTTTGCCCTTGAAGAAGATCAGGATGTACTCGTGGTCGACGCGAAACCGTTGTGACCACCATGCGCCGGGGTTGCCGTGCCTCGCGTAGATGCAACATTCGAAGAGCTTCCAGCCCACGCGGTCGCACCAATCCACGGCCCATCGAAACGTCGTTAGAGACTTGGCGAAGTTCTTGGTGCCATCCCCGATCACAACGGCGCATATGGCACCATCCACGGAAGTACGGAAGACCTCCGCACCGAGCGTCTGATAGTCCAGTGACCAGTCTTCCTTGTAGTCCCGGATGCCGTCATAGGGGGGACTGAACACGGTCAAGTGAACTAGCTCGTCGGGCATTCGCTTGAGCACCTCTAGGCAGTCGCCCTCCACCACTCGATTGAGCGGAGGTGACATCTGGAGATCATGTGAGCGCCGCAGAAAAAGCGGGGAAGCGATAGCCATGTCGAGTACGATAGGGTCTTGATCGGTACGGATGCAATCCGTATGGGCGTCGGCGGGGATAGCCTGTCGGTTTCGCCCCCCCTCCGCGAACCCCCGCGCCCCCCAACGACCCCCGCGGACCTCTGCGTGCCGCCTTTCTCCGTGGCCCTCGTTCGCCCTTCGTGGGCTTCGTGTCCCGAGAACCTCCCGCGCGCGGTCACGCCCGGTGGCGGACCCGCTCGCTTGCGCTCGGGGCTCGTTCATGCCCCGCGTCTGCGTGGCCCCATGGGCACGATCCTCGGCTGCGGGCGGCCCCCCCCCCCCACCGAGCCCTCTCCGAACACCGGGGTGTCGTCGAACTCGAAGGCGGGCTTGCCCATGCTCGTCGGGGCGAGTCGGCGCATGGCCACGGAGAAGATCATCCCCGTCATCAGCCAGACCGTGACCATGCTCGTGCCGCCGTAGGAGACGAACGGGAGCGTGAGGCCGATGATCGGGAGGATCCCCAGCACCATGCCGACGTTGATGAACGTCTGCGCGAAGAGGATCGCGCTGAGGCCGACGACGAGGAGTTGCCCGAACGGGTCCTTGCACAGCGCGGCGGTGATGTACGCACCCAGCAGCCAGAGGCCGTAGAGCCCGACGACGGCGAGGCCGCCCCAGAGGCCGAAGCGGGTCATGACCACGCTGAGGATCATGTCGTTGTGGCGCTCGGGGAGCTCGTTGTACTTGTGCAGCACGCGGGTCTGGCTGTCGGAGAGGCCCTCGGCCCGGCCCGCCGCGGCCAGACGCTGCGAGACGCGGGCCTGGAAGGTCATGTCGTCGGTGCTGGCGCTGGTGGACGAGGACGAACCGGCCCCGGAGGTGGAGGCCGTGAGCATGTGGTAGAGCCCGACGAGCCGGGCCTGCTGGTGCGGGCGCAGGAGCGGCACGGACCCCATCGGGGCCCAGATGGCGACCGTGACCACCAGCGCGACGGCGCAGGAGGCGACGGAGACGACGGCGACCATGTGCCGCAGGCGGGCCCCCGCGACCAGGAGCATGGCGAAGATCGCCGGGGCGAAGAGCGTGGCCATGCCCAGGTCGGGCTGCATGGCGATGAGCAGGGCGGGGACGAAGGCGATGACGGCCGGGGGGATGAGCCCCTTGAGCGTGCGGTGGTTCTCGCGGAAGCGGAGGTAGTCGGCGATGACCAGCACGAAGGCGACCTTGGCGAGCTCGCTGGGCTGGAAGTCGATCGGGCCGAGCTCGATCCAGGCCCTTGCCCCGTTGCGGGCGGGCACTATCGAGGCGGGGACAAACGGGATGAGCAGGAAGACCAGGAGGAAGACTATCCCGATGAAGACCACCCACGAGCCGATCCGCAGCCAGCGGTAGTGCGGCATGGCGATCATGGCCGCGGCGAAGAGGCCGATCACCAGAAACACCGTCTGCCGGAGGACCAGCCCGGACATGGTGACGTACTCGCCGGGGTGGGCCGGGGCGTCCACGGTGCCCAGGTCGATGGCGTAGATCCCCAGCACCGAGAGGACCAGCCCGGAGAGGACGCACAGCCACGCGCCGTGGCGGGCGGTGAAGGAGGCGCCGAAGATGAAGCGGGAAGGGGAGGTCATGGTCAAAGCTCAAAGCGGCACAGTTCACAGTTCACATCAGAACCAGCCCGCCCGCATAGCGCCTTTCATTTGAACTTTGAACTGTGAACTCTGAACTCTTCATCGCAAGTATCCCTCCGCCCGGAGCGCAAACACCACCTGGTTCGCCAGCGGCCCGGCGACGCGGCCGCCCGAGCCGCCGTAGTCCACGATGCAGGCGACGGCGTACTTGGGCCCTCCCCCGCCGCTGCCGTCGCCGACCAGGCACACGCACCACGAGTGGTCGCTGTCGTAGAGATCGTCCCGGCCGTCGCCGACCCCACCGCCGCCGTTGAGCTGCGAGAGCTCCGCCCGGAACGGGCTCGTGTCCGCCGTGCCGCTCTTGGCCCACACGTCCACGCCCGGGACGGTGAAGACGCCCTCGGTCTGCCTCGTCCCGTCCGCGAGCGTGTAGGTGATGACGTGCGTGGTGCCGTTGGCCTCGTTGGCGCTGCCGTGGAGGCCCTTGAGCGCCAGCCGGATGGCCCGCTCGGGGATGCCCAGGTCGCGATGCTCCTGCGGCGCATCCTCAAACAGGCGCGGCGTGACCATCTCGCCGTGGCGGGCCAGCGTGGCGTAGGCGTTGGCCGCGTGCAGGGGCGTCCACGTCACCGGGCCCTGGCCGATGCCCATGAGGATCGCCTCCTGCGACGACGCCTTTTCCGCCGATCGCACCTCACCCGCCGCCTCGTTCAGGAGGCCGCGGCGTCGCTGTTCCGCCACGCGGGCCTTGGGCTCGGTCGGCAGGGCGGCGAGCCCGAAGATGTTGAAGCCGCCCCCGCCGGGCGCGTCGGCGCCGACGCCGTGCTGCGAGAACACCTCGTGGATCCCCCGCGGGCCGAGGCGCTGGCCCATCTGGTAGAAGAAGATGTTGCACGAGCAGCGGATCGCGTCGGCCCCGTCGAGGTCGTGGCCGAGGAGGGCCGAGTGCGTGGTGTGGAACTGCTTGTAGATCCAGCAGCGGTACGAGTCCTTGCTGCCGGGGAAGAAGTGGCCCGTGCAGGGGATCAACTCGCCCGACGAGTACTTCCCTTCCTTCATCGCCTCGCACAGCACCAGCGGCTTGACGATCGACCCGGGCTGGTAGACCCGCCCGATGGCCCGGTTCATGAACGCCTGGTTGTACGGGTCGCTCGCGATCGTCTCCGGCATCGTGTCGATCTGCTCGTGCGTGTACGAGGGCATGGAGACCATCGCCAGGATGTTCCCCGTCTTGACGTCGATCACCACGACCGCGCCGTTGAGCGGCGTGCCCACGGGGAGTTCCTGGGCCCCGCCGATCGGCACGCTCGCCTCATCCTCCGCCTTCTTCGTGCGGTGCCACGGCTGAACGACCGCCAGCCCGAGGCTCGGGTCGAAGAGCGCCTGGATCCGCGCCTCCAGCGACGCGTCGAGCGTCAGGCTCACATCCCGCCCCGGCACGCGAGCGATCTCCTCTTCCTTGCCGGTGTCGAGGTGCTTGATCTTCACGCCGCGCAGGCCGCGGAGTTCGTCCTCCCGGGCCTGCTCCGCCCCGCCGTGGCCGACGCTGTCGCCCGGGCGATAGTGCCCGCGGTCGATGGCCCCCGTCGAGGGATCGATGCGGGGCCGGCGCTCCATGTCCTCTTTGTACAGCCGCGCGCGCAGGCGCCCGATCTCGTGCATGGCCACGCCCGGCACGCGGATCCGCCGCGTCCCGCCACGAAGCGGCGGCGGGAATACCGACGTGTCCACGTCCACGTCCATCACGTCCAGCGGGTATTCCCGGCGGGACGAGTCCACCACCGACAACCCCGGAAACACCGCCAGCGGCTTGCCCCCCCGCGGTCCGGTCTTCTCCGGCGCGTCCGGCCCGGCTTCCTCATCCCCCGTCAGGTCCTTGAGGCGGGCAAACTCCAGCCCGACGCTGTCCGACACGCCGCGCAGCATCACGTGCGACTGTCGCTGCTCCAGGATCGTGACCTTGATCGCCGACGAGGGCACGATGTCGGGCTTCCCCGCCGCCCGCAGGCGCGCCTCTTCTTTCTTGCGCTCGTTCTCGGTCACCACCGCGGCGACATACTCGACCTGCTCCTTGATCTCCTGCCTGCGCTGCTCCACCTGCTGCTCGGGAATCCCCGCCGTCTTGGCGAACAGACGCCACATCTCGCGCAGGTGCTCGTCGAAGGGCACACGCGATTCCTTGATCGCGGCCGCTTTCTCCTCCGGGCTGAGCGTCACCCACCCCTTCCCCGCCGCCTCGCTGGCCCGCCTGGCCGCGCGGGCCGCCCGCTCGTCGGCCCACCGGCCGGTGATGACGCGGTAGTCCACGGCGATGTCGAGGGAGGGCTTGTCCCGGGCCAGTTCCCGTCCCTTGCAGTCCATGATCCGGCCGCGGGATGACTCCTGCCAGGTCTCGCTGACCAGCCGCTTCTCGGCCTCGGCCCGGAGTTCCTCGCCCTTGCCGAGCGTCAGACGCGCCATCTGCACGATGGGGAACACCCCCGCGACCCCCATGGCCAGCGCGAGGAACAGCAGCCGCCTCTGGAACATGCTCGGAATGACATGAGTAAGCCGCACGCTTCGGGGCCTCCTTGCCGCCACGCTGGTCAAGCCTATTCCCGCCCCGGGCCTGTATCGTCCGGCGTGGTCCGCCCGCATCGGCCTTTGCCGGGGGGGCCGGCAGCGGTTTTCATGCGCCCGGCTTGTGCCCGCCGGGTGCACCGTGGTAGATTGTCGGGATGATCTCCCGACGCCGGTTTGTCGCCCTCTCCTCCGCCGTGGCCGTCGCCCCGCTTTTCCTCAACGCCCGGGTGCTCGGGCGCTCCCGGCCCGGCCCGAGCAACGCCCTCGGCCTGGGCTTCATCGGCGTGGGCATTCAGGGGCGTTCCCTGCTCAACACGCTCAAGAAGCGGGACGCCGTCCGCATTCTGGCCGTCTGTGATGTGGACTCCGACCGGCGTCTGGACGCCAAGAAGCGAGTGGACACCGCGTACGAGAACTCCGACTGCGCCGCTTTCGGCCACCACGCAGATCTTCTCGCGCATCCGGGCATCGACGCGGTTGTTATCGCCTCACCCGACCACTGGCACGCCCACCACGTTCTCGACGCCGCGGCCGCGGGGAAGGACATCTACTGCGAGAAGCCCCTCTCCCTCAATCTTCACGAGGCCCGCGTGATGATCGAGGGGGTGCGGAAGCACGGGCGCGTGTTCCAGACCGGCAGCCAGCAGCGGAGCGAGTACGCGGGGCGGTTCCGGACCGCCTGCGAGTATGTCCGGAGCGGCCGCCTCGGCGCCGTCTCCACCATCCATGTCGGCATCGGGGACACCGCCAGGCCGTGCGACCTCGGGGCCGAAAATGCGCCCGAGGGTCTGGACTGGGACCGCTGGCTCGGGCCCGCTCCGCTCCGCCCGTACAACTCCATCCTTTCGCCGCGCGGCGTGCACGACCACTATCCCAGGTGGCGCGACTATCGCGAGTACTCCGGCGGCATGATCACCGATTGGGGGGCCCACCACTTCGACATCGTGCAGTGGGCCTTGGGCGCCGACGGGTCCGGCCCGGTGAGGGCGCTGCCCCCGCGCGAACCGGGTTCCCTGCGCGGCGCGAGGCTCATCTATCCGGGGGGCGTCGAGGCGGTCCACGATGGTCCGTTCGGGATCACGTTCATCGGCGAGAAGGGCGTCATCTACGTCGATCGCGACCGAGTCGAGAGCATTCCCGGCGACATTCTCAGGAAGCCGCTCGGGGACAAGGACATCCACCTCGCCAAGGCCACGGGCCACATGCAGAACTGGCTCGACTGCATCCGCACCCGCGAGCCGTGCATCTGCGATGTGGAGATCGGAGCGCGGAGCGTCGCGTGCTGCCACCTGATGAACCTGGCGTACTGGCACGGACGGCCGCTCACGTGGGATCCGACGAAGTGGGAGTTTCCGGGCGATGATGAGGCGAACGGGTGGCGGGACTATCAACGCCGGGCGGGCTACGAACTCCCGACGATCTGACACCGGCGCTCAGTGCCGGGCCTTGCGCTGCGGCATGAGCGCCGCGGAGTCCTTCACGCCCAGGTTCAGGAACACCTCCCGCGTCGCCGTCGAGCGGTTGAGCGTGTAGAAGTGGATCCCTCGCACGTTGTGATCGAGCAGGTCGCGGCACTGCTCGGTCGCCCAGTGGATCCCCACCCGGCGCACGGCCTCCGGGTCGCCGCCCGCCCGGTTGACGGCCCGGATCAACGGCGCGGGGAAGCGCGTCCCCTGCGCCATGTCCGCCATCCGGTTCATCCCGGGCAGGCTCGTGATGGGCATGATCCCCGCCACGATCGGCACGGTGATCCCGGCCAGCCCGCAGCGGTCGCGGAAGTCATAAAAGTCGTGGTTGTTGAAGAACAGCTGCGTGCAGATGTAGTCCGCGCCGGCATCGACCTTGGCCTTGAGATAGTCCATTTCCTGCACGCGGTTGGGCGTCCCCGGGTGGCCCTCCGGATACCCGGCCACGCCGATGCCGAAGCCGCCGCCCGGGTGGCCGCCCGAGGCGTTGACTTTCTGGATGTACCTGACCAGGTCCGTCGCGTGGGCGAACGCGTCCTTCGATCGGTCGTGCGCTGCCCCGCCCGGCCCCTTGGGCAGATCGCCGCCCAAGGCGATGATGTTCGAGATCCCGGCGGCGGCGTACCGCTCCAGAATCGATCGGATCTCTCCCTCGGTGTGCCCCACGCAGGTGAGGTGCGGGAACGGGTCGAGCACGGCGCGCTCTTTCAGCCGGACCACGAGATCGTGCGTCAGGTCGCGCGTCGAGCCTCCCGCGCCGTAGGTGATGCTCACGAACTGCGGCTTGAGCGACTCGAGTTCGCTGATCGACCGATACAACCCCTCGGCCGACTCCGCCGTCTTGGGCGGGAAGAACTCGAACGAGAAGGTCGCGGGGTAGATATCGAACAACTCGCGGGCGTGCATGGAACCTCGGATACCCCGCCACGTTGTGGCGGATGGCGAAGGGGACGGAGCGGATGAACCGTGGTATCGACCGTTCCCAGCCGGACAACCACCGTCGCAGATTCAACTATAGCCATTTATCCGGATAAACGGATTATGACTGCCCCTTGAGCTTCCGCAACTGGTCCATCGTCTGGTCCACCTGCTTGCTCAGGAGCCGCAACTGCAGCATCGCCCGCACGCGCGTCACCAGTTCCAGCTTGTTCACCGGCTTGGTGAGGAAGTCGTTGGCCCCGGACTCCACCGCCCGCTCGGTGTCGGCGATCTCGTTCAGGGCCGTTACCATGATGATCGGGATGTCCTTGGTCGCCGCGTCGCTCTTGAGTTTCACGCACGCCTGGTACCCGCTCATGCGCGGCATCATCACGTCCAGCAGGATCACATCGGGCTGGCGCTCGGCCACGGCCGCCAGGGCCTCCAGCCCATCACCGGCCGTCCGCACATCGGCCCCCAGTTCCTCGAGATAGGCCTCCAGCAACTCCACGTTCTGGCGGTTGTCGTCCACGATCAGGATCGACGACCCCGTCGGCACGGCGGCAACGGCTTCGGTCGGCTTGGCGGCGGATTCAGACATCTGGTCCCTCGGTGACGCTCCCACCCCTCTCCCTCCGAGTTTCTTCGATTTCCCGGCCAGAACCCCACGCGCCTATCGTATACACCGTGGGAATGACCCTGCGAACCACCGGTTCGGGGGCCGAGTCTTTCTCGTTGAGGTGCTGTGTACATGTCTTGGGGCACGGTCGCCAAATGTGCTTGGAGCGATAAGTTCCGCGTTCCCAGCGCGGACGACCTTCGCGCCGGCACTCCCCCACAACTCCAATCCGTCCTCGACGAGGCCCGCCGCCACCTGGGCGCACTTCCCCGCACGTCCGAGGCCCTCGTCTGGCAGGGCGTTCCGTGGCGCTGGACGTTTGTGTACACGGCCGCCGACGCCCCCGACGGGCGCGCCACGGCGTACCTCATCCCCGACCCCAACCGCCTGCAGATCTGCGTCCCGCTGGCGCAGGAGCACATCGAGCAACTCCCGCTCAAGCGGATGAAGAAGTCGATCCGCGACGGCATCGTCTTTGCCCGCAATGTCGGCGGCATCTGGTGGCCCACCTGGGACATCCAGAACTCCGGCGCGCTCGCCGAGGTTTTCGACCTGCTCGCCCGCAAGCAGCGCCTCCCCGCCCTCGGCGCGGCCACGATCGAGGCCTGAGGCGGGCTCTCCCCCATTTCGCCGGGCTTTGCAGCACGCTCCCCGCGTGCGCCGATACCCCACTCTCTTGGCCGAGCGCGAGCCGCGAGGGACGTATCCTCCGGGCGTCGCCTCCGGCGACGTCAATGGTGCGCCGTCCTCTGGCTTTCCACGCAGGAAGGACGCACGCCGCAAGGAGCATCCCCGAATGCCGGGACAGACCACGATCCGTTCTCGCCGCTGCCACCTCCCGCTGGCCCGCCTCGCGGCCGCCGGCGCGCTGGCCGTCGGCCTCGCCTCCCCCGCGCTCCACGCCGAGTCGCTGCAGCGCAAGGTCTCCAACGCCCTCGCCGCGGCCCGCCTCGGCACGGCCCACGTGGGCGTGAGCATCCTCGACTGCTCCACCGGGCGCGAGCTCGTGGACCTCACCGCCGGCTCGCCGAAGCGCGGCAACGACTCCGACGACAACGCCGAGGGGTTCATCCCCGCGTCCAATCTGAAGCTCTTCACCAGCGGCGCGGCCTTCCTGGTCCTGGGCAAGGACTTCGAGTTCCAGACCAAACTCATCGCCGACGGCGACCGCCTGATCGTTCTCGGTGCGGGCGACCCCGCCTTCGCCGAGCCCGTGCTGCTCGACCAGATGCGCATGGGGGTCGATCAGTTCGTGGATCGCCTCGTCGAATCGGCCAAAGCCGCGGGCATCGCCAGCATCCGCGAGATCGTCACCGACGATCGCGTCTTCGACCGCCAGTACGTCCACCCCGACTGGCCCCGCGAGCAGCTCAACCGCTCGTACTGCGCCGAGGTGAGCGGCCTGAACTTCCACGCCAACGTGCTCAACGTCTACGTCACCCCCGGCGCTTCCGTGGGGGCCGTCGCCGGTGCCCGCACCGAGCCCTCCGGCTCGTGGATCACCATGCGCCGCATCGCCCGCACCGTCAAGGAGGGGAGCACGCAGGTCTGGGTCGAGCGCGAGCCCGCGGGGAGCGACGGCGACCCGTTCACCTTCAAGCTCCACGGCACCGTCCGCTCCGCCCTCTCCGAGCCCATCTCCGTCACCGTCGATCAGCCCGGCCTGATGTTCGCCAAGGTCCTCGCCGACCGGGCCGCCAAGGCGGGCCTGGGCGTGGACAACGCCCCGATCGCGGCCCGCCTCGTCGCCGACGACGAGACGCTCTCCACCGACCCGGGCGCGCAGAAACTCCTCACCGTGGTCCGCACGCCCATCTCCGTCGCCCTCGAGCGCTGCAACGTGGACTCGGAGAATCTCTACGCCGAGAGTTTCTGCAAGCTCCTCGGCCACACCGTCACCGGCCAGCCCGGCACGTGGGCCAGCGGCACGGCCGTGGTCCGCATGAAGGTGAAGGACACCGTCGGGGCCGAGGCCGCGTCGCAACTCGTGCTCGCCGACGGCTCGGGCCTCTCCCGCAACAATCGCATCACCCCGGGCGCCATGACCCGCTGGCTGCGCGTGCTGGCCGGGTCCCCCGACGGCCAGGTGTTCGTGGACTCCCTCGCCCTGGCGGGGGCCGAGGGGACGCTCAAGAAGCGGTTCAAGGGCGCGAAGCTCCACAACGAGGTGCGGGCCAAGAGCGGGTACATCCGCGGCGTCCGCACGCTCTCGGGCCTGGTCACCGACCCGGCCGGGAAGCGCATCGCCTTCAGCGTCCTGGTGGACAACATCCCGGGCGGGGCCGACGCCAAGGCCAAGGAGTTCCATGAGGCCGTCGTGGAGGCCGTGGATGCGTACCTGTTCGAGAACGGCAAGGTCGCGGGGGCGGCGGATCGCTGATCGCGGGGGCCCTCGGATATTCGGCGGGGTTCAGGACACGAAGAACACGAAGGCGGAACGGAGTCCACGAAGGGAAAGGCCTTGACTCAAAGCCTCCTCTTCGTGGCCTTCGTTCTTCCTTCGTCCCCTTCGTGTCCTCGAACCCGTCAGTTGGCAAGCGGGGCCGGTGCGGGCGGCGGCTCCGGGGGAGGAGGGGGCGGGGGCGGCACATCCCGCCGCACTTCCACCACGTTCACCCGGTCCGGGTCGTAGACGTACAGCGCATCCGGGTCGGTCTCGACGAGGCGCGCGGCCTTGTGCGAGCCGTCGCAGATGGGGAAGGTCCGGCTCAGGCCGCAGGCGCAGATGGAGATGGGCTTGTCGCTGGGCCCGACCTTGATCGAGCCGGTGTGGTGCATGCGGACGAGTCGGGGCATCGCGGGGGTCTCCTCGGCCAAGGGTACGGGCGGCCCTTGCCCCATGCTCCCCTTCGTGCTCTCCGTTCCTGCTTCGTGGTCTTCGTGTCCTCGCCACCGCCCGGTTGGTTCGCGGGACACGAAGGTCACGAAGGGGGAACGAAGGCCACGGAGAAAGGCAGCACGCAGGGGTGCGCGGGGGTCGCGGGGGGTGCGGGGGGGTTCGCGGAGGGGGATGGGACGGGGGAGGGGGAGTTATGATGGGAGGATGAGGCCGCGCGCGAGACTCCGAAAGACCATCAAGTGGGCCGGCGCGGCGGCGACGGTGGTGCTGGTGGTGGTGTGGATCGGGAGTGGGTGGCGGGTTGGAGGGGCTCGGTACGAGTCGCTCTCTCTTCGAGTGATGAGCGGGGGCATTGTCTTGGAAAAGATGTCGGGCGTCGGCAGGCTTCGGTATCTATTCACCGATATCCAACGCTTCACGTGGCATTGGTCCCCGGCCTGGTACAGGAGCGTGGGACCAAACCCGCGCTCTCCTGGCGGGCCCCAAATAGACTGGCAGTTGTCTGTTCCGACTTGGGGCCCGGTACTCGGTGTGCTCACGCTCACAATGATCGCCTGGCGCCTCGACGCGCTCGCCCGCCGCCGCGCCCGGCTCGCCCTGTGCGCGAACTGTCACTACGACCGCACCGGCCTCGCCCCCGGGGCGGTCTGTCCGGAGTGCGGGCGATCGCCCGGATGACCGTGCGTGCCAGCCACCGGGGGGAGGGCCGCAGAGGCGCGGACATCCCGTGGCGTGTTCCCCACCCTGACGGGAGCCGTGCCCACGCGGGCGAGCGGGGCGCGTGCCCATGGCGGAGAGCTTCCCACGCGGGAATGCGCAGCGCACACATGCGTGGGCGCGGCTCCCACGTGGATGTGCGCTCCTCCCACGTAGGTGTGCGCCGCTCCCACGAACGTGTGCGCCGCTCCCACGCACGTGTGCGCCACTCCCACGCACGTGTGCGCCACTCCCACGCACGTGTGCGCCACTCCCACGTAGGTGTGCGCCGCTCCCACGCATGTGGGAGACGGTTTCGGACCTGCGGGCGTGCCCCGCACGTCTGGATAATCGTTCGTGCTGGTTCCAACACCACTGGCGGACCCCCCCACGCCGCCAGTGCCACCCGGACTCGTCATGGGGCCGCCGCGCCGCGAGCACATCTCAAATCTCAGATCTCAGATCTGACATCCTCACGCCGGGCTCGGCAGCGTCTCCAGGATCGACACCAGCACTCCCTGCGGCGAGTCCGGCGGGAAGCCGGTTCCGCCCATGCCGCCGCCTGCGCCGCCGCGCAGCACCGAGACGCTGCTGCGCCCGATCATCCGGTGGGCGCACACGGTGAGCACGTTGTCCATCACATCCTCGGGCACGACGTAGTCGCGCTCGTTGAGCACCGCCGTGGCCCGGGCCGCCTGCGCCAGGGCGAGAGCGCCGCGCGGCGAGAGGCCGACCTGCAGGTCGTCGCGCGAGCGTGTGGCATTCGCGAGGGCGATGATGTACTGGATCAGCGTCGGGGCCATCCGCACGCGGTCCACCTGCTGCTGGAGTTCGAGGACATCGCCCGCGTGCAGCACGGGCTTCAGGGCGTGCAGCGCGTGGTCGGCGGGGCGCAGGGCCAGCACGCGCGACTCCACCTCCGGCGAGGGGTACCCGAGGCTGATGCGCATGAAGAAGCGGTCGAGCTGGTTCTCCGGGAGCGGATACGTCCCCTCGAAGTCGAAGGGGTTCTGCGTGGCGATGAGCATGAAGGGCTGGTCGAGGATGTGCGTCTTGCCGTCCACCGTCACCGTGGCCTCGCTCATGGCCTCGAGCAGCGCGGTCTGCGTGCGGGGGGGCGTGCGGTTGATCTCGTCGGCGAGGACGATGTTCGCGAAGATCGGGCCCTTCTTGAACTCGAAGGCGCCCTTGAGGCCGTTGCCGTTGCCCCCGCCCCCTTCGGCGCGGAAGAGGCTCACGCCGATGATGTCCGAGGGCATCAGGTCCGGCGTCAACTGGATGCGGTTGAACGTGCAGTCCACCGAGCGGGCCAGGGCCGTGGCCAGCACCGTCTTGCCCACGCCCGGGACATCCTCGATGAGCACGTGGCCCTTGGCCAGCAGGCAGCAGATCACCTGCTCCACCGCGCGCGGGTTCCCGAGGAAGACGCCGGAGATGCTGTCGCGGAGGCGTTGGATCGCGGTGGCCATGGTGTTCTTGAGACTCGTGCCACCGACCGCGGCTTTGAGCGGTCGGTGCGGCTTCGAGGAGCCGTTCGAGTATACGGACACCCCCGCGCCGCGGTTGACCACATCGCGCCCCATCGCGCATTGTCGCTCCGCGCGGCGATACCCTTTCCCGACGATGTCTCCCGACGATGCAACCTCAAACCCCTCCCCGCCGAATGGCGGCGAGAGTTCCGCGCCCGCCCGATCCCCCCCGCCCGCCTCGCCGCTGGTCGGCCGCGAGCTCGGCGGGGATCTTCCCTGCGTCTTCTGCGGGTACAACCTGCGGGGCCTCTCCGTCCGCTCGATGTGCCCCGAGTGCGGCGCGGGCGTGCGGGCCACCATCCTCTCCGTCGTCGATCCGCAGGCGAGCGAACTGCGCACGATCGAGTGGCCGCGCCTCACCGCCGCGGGCATCGTCCTCTGGGCCTTCGGCGCCGTCGCGGTGGCGATGCTCTCGTGGCTCCCGCAGATCGCCGACATTCTCCAGGCCATAGGCGTGCGCGGCATGCGCGGCGCGGGCCGCCCCAGCGCGGGGCTGGGCGTGATGCTCGGCCTGGCCACCTCGGCCCTCGGGGCTCTGGCCCTCATCCGTCCGCACGCGGGCATCCGGGCTCGCGACTGCGTGAAGGCCGCGCTCGCGGTGGTCCTGTACATCCCCCTCGGCGTCGCGCTCTGGCTCTACCACCTCGACTCCGACTCGCGCGGCGGCCCGCGCTACTTCTCGACGTGGTCGCCGTCGCGGGAGATGTGCATCCTCCTCGCCCTGGCGGGGATGCTCATCGCGATCATCATCGCTTTGCAGCGTCCCAACGCCCGCCTGCTCGTGGCCCGCTCGATGGTCATGCGCACCGGGCGCGTGGATCGGCAGACGCTCTACGCCATGGCCGGCGCGGCGTGCGTGTTGTCCGCCGGGGGGCTCATCGGCCTGATCCCGCTCTCGGCCACCGACCCGACCATCGTCGAGGCCGCCCGCTTCGCGGGCGTGCTCGCCATCGCCCTCGGGGGCGGGATGCTCTCGGTGGGAGCCGTCGGCTCGCTGCTCGACAGCGTGCGCATCGCGGGGGCGATCCTCATCCCCAAGGTCACGGCCCGCCAGGTCATCCGCGAGGGGCGGCCCGGGCCGAAGAGCCGCGTGATGAAAGTCATCGACCCCACGCCGCCGCCGCCCCGCCCCTTTGCGCCAACTCCGCTCGAGCCCGCACGCCCCGCCGACGGGAGTGGGAGCCCCCGCCCATGACCGACGCCGAGCGCGAACGCTTCGACGCCCTCGTGCAGGACGCCATCGACGCCCTGCCCCCCCGCATCCGCGCGCTCCTCGACGAGGTCCCTGTCGTCGTCCTCGACGAGCCCACGAAGAGGATGATCGCCGACCTCACCGCCGAGGGCACGATCGAGCCGGGCGCCGACCCGACCGAGCTCTGCGGCCTGCACTCCGGCGTGGCCATCACCGAGCGCTCCGTCGAGGACCCGGGGGGCTGGGGCTCCCCCGGCCAAGACACCTTCGCGCCCGAGCAGATCCACCTGTTCCGCAGAGGCATCATCGGCCTGGCGACCGAGGACAGGGGGTGGAAGAGCGAGCACGCCGACGACGACGTCTACGAGGAGATCCTCGTCACGCTCCTGCACGAGATCGGCCACCACTTCGGGCTCGACGAGGACGACCTCGAAGAACTCGGCTACGCCTGAGCGCGGCCGCTGTCACGGGCATCCGGCCAGCCACAGATTGATGAAGTCGAAGATGTCCTGCACGCTCAGCGAGGCCGAATCGTCCGTGTCCGCGTGCGGGTCGCCCGCGAGCCACCCGTTGATGAAGTCGAAGATGTCCTGCACCTCAACCACACCGTTGAGGTTGTAGTCGGCAGCGCAGTCCGGCACGGGTGCGATCCCCTCGTCGGCATCGGGCAGGTTCCTCCACGCGGGGCCCGTGTGCAGGCCCGGGTCGAAGTTGGTCCGGCTCCGCGACAGGCTCATGCACCGCATCGGCGGCAGCCCGCCGTAGAGCGCGGTCTGCGACAGCTGCAGCAGGCCGCTGGCCGGGTTCCGCTCGAGGATGCGGACGCTCCCGTCGCCGAGCACGAAGAACGCCCCACCGTCGGCGGGCTTGAGCTCCTGGATGCTCTGCACCGCCGGCAGCAGGAGCGTCTGCGACACCATCAACCGCGGCGTGCCGCCGATCATGGAGAGCTCCCGCACGCTCCCGTCGCCCACGGCCGCGACGAGGAACCGGTGGTTGATCGGGTCCGGCACGACCGACCCGTCGGCCATCGCCGGCACATCGGAAGGCAGGGGCTCGTCGGCCACGGGGGTCAGGTCCGGCATCAACCGGATCAGGCGCGCGTTGGCGGGCGTGAGCACCACCACCTCGTCGTGCGCATCGTCGAAGCAGAGCCCGCTCGCCGGAGAGGCCAGCGTCCGCATCGCCACCACGCCCGGCACGCGCGAGCGGATGTCGAAGACCTTCAGCACCGAGCCGTCGCACGCGAGCAGCCGCCCGAAGCGGTCGAACGAGATCGGCGTCTTGCCCTGCACCGCCGGGAGCAGGAGCCCGAGGTCCTGCTCGCCGCCGTCGGTCAGGTCCTTGACGATCAACCGGTACGTCGCCCCCGCGCCCACCGGCGTGCACAACACGTACCCGATCTTGGTCTGATCCGGGTGGATCGCGATGCAGGTGGCGAACGACCCCGCCGGAAGCACGAACGTCGTCTCCGCCGGGCCGGGATCGCCGAAGAGCGCGGCCGCGAAGTTCAGGTGGATGTGCGGCAGGCTCGTCGCCGCCGGGGCCCAGCAGGCGAAGTTCGCCCGGATCACGTACATGGTGTCCAGATACCGGCGCGTCGTGCTCCCCACGCCGAAGTCCAGCATCCGCGTGCGTGTCTCGGCCGATCCGGGCAGGGGCGTCGTGTTGAACGTCTCCAACGGGCCGCGCGAGGTGGCCGTCGCGAACGTGGACTGTGTGCCGAGCGTGCCGTCGTCGGCCGGGTCGCGCACGCGGAACACCGGGTTGTTGCCGCCCAGGCACGCCCGCTCGATGCCCGTCAGCGTCACGCAGTGGCCCCCGTCGCGCACGTAGTAGTTGCCGTTGGGCCCCGGGAACTGCTTGTAGTACCCGTAGCAGACGTCCACCAGACCCTTGTTGGCCATCTGCACGTACACGTTGAGCGGGGTGATCGCGTCGTACCACACGGTGGACGTGAACAGGAAGGGCGCCCGCGCGAACATGTACGCCTTGAGCCCGTCGTTGCCCGCGCCCCCGTAGGTGCCGTCGGCCGTGGTCGTCCCCATCAGAGAACCCATCAGCGCATCCGTGGTCGTCACGAAGCCGAAGTTTGCCTGGCTCTGCCAGTTCCTCGGGCCCGACATCATCGGCGGGAATCCCTGGTTGGAGATGTACGCCATCCAGTTTGTGGCGCTCGTCGGAACGCAGTACATCCCCCCGTTGCCGGGCAAGCCCGTCCGCTTCTGATCGAAGTCGGGCACGGACCACCGGTACAGCGAGCACTGCGCCGACACCGATCCCGCGAGCGCCAACGCCATCACAACTGCTGCCGAGCTCTGTTTCGGATGGAACACGGGGCACCTCCTTGGATCGAGCCATTCGACGCGGCACCGCTGCCCCACGGGCTTCGGGCACGGTTTCACAATACCACAAACCCTCGAACGCGTCGAGCCCCTCGGCCCCCCCTTTTTACGGACACCCGGCGAACCACGCGTTCAGGAAATCGAAGATGTCCTGCACGCTCAGCCCCCCGCCGTTGAAGTCGGCCCGCGGGTCGCCCGCGAACCAGCCGTTGAGGAAGTCGAAGATGTCCTGCACCTCCAGCCCCCCGCTCATGTTGTAGTCGGCGGGGCACGGCGCGGGCCGCAGGTACACGATCCCGCGCGCGTTGGGCCCGCCCAGCGCGGTCACGGCCGCGTCGCCCATCGGCTCGTCGGTGAACATCATGTTCGCTACGTACACGCTCTCGCCCCAGCCGTTGATGTCGCAGAAGAGGCCGATCGTCGAGGCTGTCGGGGCCCCCGTGGCCGTGCCGCTCGAGCCTCCCGAGTACGCCCACGGACTGGGGAACGCGCCCCATCCATTCCACGTCGCCGGAGGAATCACAGTTCCGTTCGACGCCGGCGGCACCGCCGAGCCTGTCGCGGGCTGGGCCGAGTTGTCGCCCCAGCGCGGGTCGGTTGATTTCACCGCGTTGTACACCCAGTCGGCCCCCGTCGTGCCGACGAACGTGCCGTTGATGAAGATGCGGCTCCCCGCCGCGCCGTACAGGTTGCTCACCAAGGCCAGCCGGAACCACTGCCCCGGCTGGATCGCCGGGGCCGTTGTCGCGCCGGCGTAGGTGACGCCCGCCCCGACCTTCGCCGTCCCCGGCGCGCCCCCCGTGACGAGCACGAACGCGTCCGCCGACGAGTTGTTGTTCTGGCTCGTCTCGACGAGCGGGATGCACTGGTTGTTCGCCCCCGCGTTGGCCCGCGCGGCGTCCCACGATGCCTGCGGGATCAGGATGTCGGCCACGATCGTCCATTGCCCGAGCCGCTCATCGGGCCAGAAGTCCCGTGTGTTCGGCCAGAGCGCCAGACCCAGGCCGCGCGATTTGGCCGAGTCCGTCGGCGCCCCCGCGTTGCGCGGCGGGCTGGTGCGGTACACCGTGTCCACGCCCGTGGCCCCGAGCGCGGGCAGCCCGAACGCGGTCGTGGTCCCGAAGGCCGATTGCGCTTGCGTGACGCCCGTCGGCGTTGGCGTCGCCGGATACGTCCCTTCCGAACCGACGCCGCCGAGCAGCGGTCCGAACGCCGCGTCGTCGAGGTAGCGGATCTTGCTGGGGCCGGAGGTCGGCGCGAGCCCGGACTCCTTGACGCTCTGGAGGTTTCCGTCGAAGTGCCACTCGCTGATCACCGGCGGGGGTGGGGTCCAGGTGCTGACCACGAGGCCGCCGGAGTTCACGGTAAGACCGATGAGCAAGAACGGCCGAACGATGTTCCGAATCGCCGCTTGGGCACGACCGTCGGCGAGGATCTGTTGATCGAATGTGAGGCTGATATTGAATCCGCTCACGGTTTGTGCAACCACTTCGTAGTCCAAGCGGCTCGGATGACTACCACTCGGATTGCGTACTGCTCCCATGAGCGTCCGCTGACCACCGACAAAGAGATTGTTGAGCACCGTCATCAGCGGCTCGTTCGTTCCGACCACCGTCGATCCAAACGTCCCCGATCCGGTGACGATTGGATTGAACGAAAACCGATACCCCTGCGCGGGCAGGATTGTCGCCGTGCTCGTCCGCACGATGTCCGGGGTGCTCGAAAATGCGCTAATCGTCGCTCCCGTGCAATCCACGGTTACCGTCGCCGACTGCCCCATCGCTACCCCGCAGCAGGCCAGCACCGCCGCCGCGCTCATCCCCGCACACGCCCGCATGGTTCCACCCTGCCGCATGGTCCGCTCCTCGTCCTCGCACCCACACCAGATCCCCACCCCGTCAGTCTACTCCATTTCACGGGCTCTCCCACCCACGTTTGGCGGCCAAACCCCGAATCCCGGCATTCCCCGCGGAATCTGGTACCATTCTCCTATGCCCCGCTCGAGGCAAGTCCCACTCACCGCCCGGCCCGTCGGCCGAGGAGCCTCGCGCAGGCGGTGCGTGCTTTGGCCTTCGCGTCGAGTCCCCGCCTTCACCCTGATCGAACTCCTTGTCGTCATCGCCATCATCGCCCTCCTGGTCGGCCTGCTCCTCCCCGCCCTGGGCAAGGCCCGCGAGGCCTCCCGGCGGGCCCGCTGCGTCTCCAACACGCGCCAGCTCGCCCTCGCCGCCAGCGCCTACTCCAACGACAATGCCAAGGGGGCCTTCGTCCCCGCCTTCTTCGACTGGGAGGACAACATCGGGTGGCTCTTCCCCGACTACATCTCCGACTACCAGGTCGCCATCTGCCCCTCCACCCGCAACAAGATCCGCCCCGACTTCATGCTCACGCAGGACCTCGGCCCCGACGCGGCCACCCTCTACGGGCGCGACTTCATCCGCGACACGTTCTTTGCCGCCAAGGACAGGGACGACGATCAGGGCGGCCACTCCTACGAGGTTCGGGCCTGGTTCAGCGCGGGGAAATACCTCGACGGCCAGCTCTTCTACACGCCCCCGGGCGTGAGCGTCGCCGACCAACTGGGATGGCGGTACCAGCCCGGCAACGCCGGCGACCCCATGTACGCCGCGTCGCAACTGATGACCCGAAACGTGCTCAAGACCCAGCCCAAGGTCATCTTCCCCGACAGGTGCTATCTGTTCGTGGACAACGACAACGACCAGTCGATCGTCCCCGGCATCGGCCGCCCCGACGGTATCAACAACTGGCCCGACCCGTGGAACAACCACGGCGTCGAGGGCTACAACATCTCCTACACCGACGGCCACGCCGCGTTCTCCAAGGCCGACAACTCCGGGCGACTCATCCGCACGTATCTGGATTCCTACGACGAGCCGCCCACCAACTACCAGAACGTCTCCCCGTACAGGCAGACCAGCGTGAGCACCCCGGCGGGGAGCGTGCCGGCGTACTACAAGCCGTGAAGGCGCACGCAGAGGTTCGCCGGGGACACGCGGGGGCCCGCGGAGGGAGGCAGGGGGGAGGAGGAGAGATGCAGAGAGCGATGGCACGACAAGGATTGACGGTCGGGCGTCCTTTGCGTCGGATCGACCACCGATGTCTTTCCGCCATCCCCCCCGCTCCCCTCCGCTCCCCTCCGTGAACCTCTGCGTGACCTTTGCGAACCTCCGCGTGCGCCTTACACTCCGCCCGTGAGTTCAACCCAGCCCAAAGTCTGGACGACCCGCGCCCTGATGGCGTGGATGAACGCCGCCTTCGCCAAGCACAAGATCGAGTCACCTCGCAAGATTTCCGAGCTCCTCATGGCACACGTGCTGGGGTGCGACACGATCCGTCTGTACATGGACCAGGACCGCCCCGCCTCGCCGCTGGAGAAGGCCACCCTCCGCGACCTGGTCGGGCGCGCTCTCAAGCACGAGCCCGTGCAGTATCTTGTCGGAGAATGGTGGTTCTACGGCCTCCCGATCCACGTTTCCCCCGCCGTCCTCATCCCACGCCCCTGCACGGAAGTCATCGTCGACGAAGTCCTCTCCCACGCCCGGGCCGAGCCGGGCTTTGGCGGCAAGACCGGCGAGGGCGTCCGCATCGCCGACGTCTGCACCGGCTCGGGGTGCATCGCCATCGCCCTGCTCAAGAACCTCCCCGCGGCCACCGCCGTCGCCACCGACATCTCCGAGCCCGCCCTCGGCGTCGCCGCTCAGAACGCCAAGCGGCACGCCGTGGCCGACCGCCTCGAACTGCTCCACGGCGACCTCCTCGCCCCTCTCATCGACCACCCCGCGGGGGGCGGCCTCGACCTCCACTATCTCGTCTCGAACCCACCCTACATCCCCGACGCCGAGTGGAACGCCGCGGACATGGTCGGCCGCAACGTCCGCGACTTCGAGCCCCACTCCGCTCTGCGGGGCGGCCCGGACGGCCTCGTGCTCGTCCGCCCGCTCATCGAGAAGGGCCCCGAGCGCCTTCGCCCCCACGGCCGCATCCTCATTGAGATCGCCGCGGCCACGGCCCGCCAAGCCTCCAGACTGCTCCGAGAGCACCCCCTGATCGATCCCGAGTCGGTCCGGATGGTGAAAGACCACGAGGGCTTGGAGCGTGTCGTGGTGGGCGCCCGGCGCGCCTGATGTGGGATTGGGGATGTGCATACCCGACATTTTTCAGGGTCTTGATGGCTGCTCGAACCCCGAGGTCGAACCGATGGTATAGTTTGTTAGTGCTAACTATCGCATTAAGGAGGTCTGCATGGTCCTCGCTCCCGCCGCCGGTTCCCAGCACCATTCCCCAAGCCCCCGCTCCCCGCTGTCCATCACCCTGGTCGCGCTGAGGTGGCTCGCCCGCCTGACGGGGGCGCTGCTCGTGCTCCTGCTCGGCACGTTCTTCATCGAGCACGTCGGCGAGTGGTACTCCCAGCCCTCGCGCGCCCTTCCGCCGTGGTGGGTCCACTTCTCCATGCTCTCCCACTTCGCGCTCATGGCGGGCCTGCTGATGCTCTTGGGCTGGGAACGCTTGGGATCGCTCGTCGCCGTGCTCGGCGCGCTCGGCTTCCTCGCGGCCATCGCGATCGGCCAGAATACGCTCAGACTGCCGTACATCGTGCTCGTCGCGCTCGTCCCCGTCGGCATCATCGGCGTCCGGCACCTGCTCCTTCGCCGTTCGGCGCGACGGTAGCGCGCGCCCGGCAACGGACCCGGCGGCGGCGAGGCCGCCGGGCCCCGATGTGATCACACCCGGCAGGGCACCAGCGACGCCGACTCGGCGAACTCCACGGGCACATCGCCCACGATCGTGGGCGACACCGATCCATACCCGCCGACCTCGAACCTCCGCCGCCGCTGCTGCGCAAATCGCACGGCCTTGTGCTGCACGATCCCGCCGTCGAGGGCCAGCGCACTGGCCCACGGCAGACTCGCAAACCGCCTCGGCGGTCCGGGTACCGCCACGCTCCGCGTGGCGTCCGACCCTCCGAGCGCCGGGTCCCACTCGTACAGCCCGTCCACATCCTTCACCAGCCGGCACTTGGCCGCGCCGAGTTCCTCGGCGATGAAGATCGCCGACAGGTCGCTCCCGCCGCGCCCGAGCAGCACCAGCCGACGCATCTCGTCGATGGCGATGAACCCGGGCACGACGACGGCCCGATGCTCCTCGAAGAGCACCCGCACCGCGACGGCGTTGAGCGAGAGCGGGAAGGCATCCAGCGGCCCCCCCCCATCGCCCGTGGCCCGGAAGCCGATCGTCCACGGCGCGCCGACCGTGGCCCGGACACCCGCCCGGTGCAGAGCCAGCCCGAGCAGCGAGGCCGAGGTGAGCTCGCCGGTGGCCGTGAGCAGGGCCCGCGATTGAGCGTGCGGCTCCACCCCGAACGACCGTGCCCTGGCGATGAGGGTGTCGGTGACGCCCTCGATCGCGCTGACGACGGCCACCACGTTCCAACCACGGTCGATCCACGCCTCGCTCTCGCGAACCGCCCTGAGCAGGTCGTCCTCGCTTCGCAGCACCGATCCCCCGAACTTCAGGACTATCAGCGGACGGCTCATGCGGCACCTCCCGCCGAGCATGCGGCCCGACCGTCGGGGAGAGCACCCGCTTCTCCCGCAACACCTTCGTGCGCCGCCTCGATCGCCTGCGCCAGGTCGGCGATGATCTCCTCGGGCTCCTCCAGCCCCACCGACAGCCGGATCAGCCCGTCGGTGATTCCCGCCGCGCGGCGTTGCTCCGGCGGCACATCCGCGTGGGTCATCGTCACCGGGTGCGTCAGCAGCGTCTCCACGCTCCCGACATGCTCGACCAGCGCACACAGGCGCGCCCCCTCGAGCACTCTCTTGCCCGCCGCCGCACCGCCGACGACCTCGAAGGAGATTACCGCCCCGTGCAGGTCCTCGAGATGCTGGCGCGCGGCCAGTTCCGCCTGCGGAAACCCGGCGAGCCCGGGATAGTTCACCCCGGACACGCGCGGACATACCGCCAGCCACCCGGCGATGACCCGCGAGTTTCGCGACTGCTCCCGGATCCGCAGCGGCAGCGTCTTGAGCCCGCGCGTCGTCAGCCACGCGTTGAACGGCGCCTGGATGCCGCCCGTGCACTTGCGGATCCATCGGACCCTGTCCAGCAAGCCGGCATCCCGGGACACGATCGCCCCGCCGCACGCAGTCGAGTGGCCCTCGATGAGCTTTGTCGTCGAGTACACGCTGATGTCCGCGCCCAGCTCGAGCGGGCGCTGGAGCACGGCCGTCAGGAACGTGTTGTCCACGGCGAGGAGCACCCCCGCCCGCCTCGCCACCGACGCGACCGACGCGATGTCGGTGAGCGCCAGGGTCGGGTTCGCGGGCGTCTCGATGAACACCAGCCTGGTCCGCGCCGTGATCGCCCGCTCCACGTTGCGCGGGTCGCTCGTGTCCACGAACGTGGACGTGATCCCCAGTTCGCTGAGCACCTGCCGGAACAGGCGCGTCGTCCCGCCGTAGATCGCGTCCCCCACCACGGCGTGGTCACCGGCCCTGAGCACCGCCAGGAACAGCGCGGCCTCCGCCCCGAGCCCCGTCCCGAAGCACACCGCCGGCGGGGAGTCTTCGATCGCCCCGAGCAGGACCTCCGCCTCATCCACGCTCGGGTTGCTCACCCGCGAGTACGAGTGCCCGCCCACCGTCCCACCCTGCCCGACGTGCGACTGGTGAAATGTCGTCGTCTGGGCCAGCGCCCCAACGAGCGGCCCCGATCGACGCGCTCTGACCTGGGAACCAACCGGTGGAGACGATCCCGACGCCGACCGCACCGGCCCGTGCAACGCACGCGTGGCGATGGAACCGGCCGCCCGAGCGGGTCGGGCCTTCGACGAAACGACGGTAGGGGAACGCGACATGGCCGTGGACTCCTCACGGCATCAAGCATCGGCGGGCGTGTTGTGCGGGGAGACGGCGAACACCGCCGTCGTTTGTGCGTCGTTTCCGCGAGGGAAACTCCGCCGCATCGGTGCCCCGCAGGGGCCAGCCTCGGCACCGCGACCTTGTCTTTGAGACACGGCTCGGTTGCCGCCCGGGTGACACTCGTCCCCGGGACTCTTGATGCAGGAGCCAGACTATCGCGCTTCCTCACCCCGGTCAAGCGCCGTCGTTCACGCCCCGCCCCGAGCGCGTGCGGCGGCGCGGTCCGCCGCGTCGCGTGCGGGGGGCCCACAAGGGGCCTGCCCACACACACAAACCGAAAGTGCCGAGGGGCGGACTCGAACCGCCGACCTGAGCGTTATGAATGCTCCGCTCTAACCGACTGAGCTACCTCGGCAATGAGGGGTCGATTGTATCTGATGGGATCACGCCGACAACTCGTGGCACGACAACCCGGGCCCAAGGGCGCTGGGCGATGCGCCGGGCCATCCCGGGCCGAGCGCCGGCCCGCGATCAATCCACCATGTCGTTGCGCGTCACCCGCACCTGCCCCGGCCCCACCGGCGCGGCGGGGCGCTGCTGCCCCATGGGCTGCTGATACCCGCCCTGGGGCGGATACCCGCCGCCCTGCTGGGGATAGCCGCCCTGTTGCTGATATCCGCCTTGGGGCGGATACCCCTGCTGGTGCGGGTGGGCGTGGGGCTGCTGGTACTGCTGCGGGGCGTGCTGCGGCGGCGGGAGCGGGTGCCCCGGCTGCTGCGAACCGAACTGGTTCGGGTTGTACTGCTGGTGGGGCTGCGAGGTGTAGGGGTCCTGCGGCGTTCCGGAGATTTCCTCCCCGGCGTCGCGCAGGCCCTTCTTGAACTCGGTGATCCCCTTGCCCATGCTCCGCCCGATCTCCGGCAGCCGGCGCCCGAAGATCAACAGGCAGACGAACGCGATCAGCAACAGGTGCTGGGGAGCAAAGATATCGATGAAGCCAAGGGTCATGGGATCCCCAAAGGGAGAGCGGGCGAGAACCAACCATTCAAGGATAGTGCGCCCGACAGGTCAACGAACATCCGCCTGACAAATTGCCGATCCAGACCCTTTCCGGGGCCTACCAAGGAATAGTTCGGTCCCTCCCACCCCGAGAGTTCACCAAACGGCCGAAAAACCGAGTTCCGGCGTGAATCTGCGCCCGACAGCACCCGCCCGAAGCAGGGCATCTGCCGGCCTATTCCCTACGTCTCCGCGCGGCCGTGCGTTCGGCCGCCTCCACAACGTTGAGCAGCAGCATCGCCACCGTCATCGGCCCCACGCCCCCCGGCACCGGCGTGATCCACGATGCCCCGCCCGGCGCACGCAGCGGCTCGAAGTCGCAGTCCCCCACCGTCTTCATCGCCCCCTCGACCGTCCTCACCCGGTTCACGCCCACGTCGATCACCACCGCCCCGGGCTTGACCATCTCGCGCGAGATCAACCCCGGCACGCCCGCCGCCGAGACCAGGATGTCGGCCCGCGCCGTGAGTTGCGGCAGGTCCGGCGTCCACTTGTTGCACGACACCACCGTCGCGTCCTGGCGCATGAGCAGCACCGCGATCGGCTTGCCGACGTGGTTGCTCGCCCCCACCACCACGGCCGTTCGCCCGCGGAGTTCCATCCCCGTGTGCTCGACCATCTTGATCACCGCCAGCGCGGTGCACGGCGCGAGGCTCGATCGCCCGTACACGATGTTTCCGATGTTGGCCGGATTGACACCCTCCACATCCTTGTCCTGATCGATGAGCGCCTGGATCGCGAACGCATCCACCCCTTCGGGGAGCGGCATGTGCACCATGATCGCCCCGGCCGTCGGGTCGTCGTTCAACTCGACGACCTTGGCCGCGATCTCCGCCTGCGACGCCGTCGCCGGGAGTTCGTGGAGTTTGTGGTCGATCCCCAGTTCGGCGCACGTGCGGGCCTGGCTCTCGGCGTACTGGCGTGCCGCGTTGTCGGTCGCCCCGCACAGGATCGCATCCAGGCGCGCCGGCCGGCCGGCGGATCGCAGCACGCTGGCCCGCTCGGCGATCCGCGCACGGTGGGCCTGGGCCAGGGCCTTCCCATCCAGAATGCGTGCGGCGTCGGTCATGTGCGGCCATGATACCGGGGAAGACTCACCACAGAGAACACCGAGAGCACCGAGACGAAAGCCAAGGTGGTCTTCCCACCCCTTCCCTCTGCATTCCTCGGTGTTCTCGGTGCTCTCGGTGGTGAATCCGTTTCTCGGGTAATATCCACCCGTGCCCAAGCCCACGCCCCAAGCCCGGATCGACGAACTCCGCGCCACGCTTGAACAGGCCAACCGGGCCTACTACATCGACGCCGCGCCGACTATGTCCGATGTTGAGTTCGATCGCCTGCTGGCCGAGCTCGCCGACTTGGAACGCCAGCATCCGGACCTGGACCACCCGGACAGCCCGACGCATCGCATCGGCGGGGAGCCCATCGACGGGTTCGAGACCGTCAAGCACGCCAGGCCGATGCTCAGCATCGACAACACCTACGAGCTCGGCCACAAGGACAACAAGGGCCTCCTCGACTGGTACGACCGCGCAAGGAAAGACCTCGGCGGTGGCAGCGGCCTCTTCGGCGGGAGCTCGGCATCGCTCCGCGTCGTCGCCGATCCCAAGATCGACGGAGTGGCCATGTCCATCCGCTACGAGCGCGGCCGCCTCACCCAGGCCATCACCCGCGGCGACGGGACCAAGGGCGACGACGTTACCGCCAACGTCAAGACCATCCGGGCCATCCCCCTGACCCTCGCGGCCGCGGGCAGGCACGGCCCGAAGATCCCCGACGTGCTGGAGATCCGCGGCGAGGTCTACTTCCCGCTCAAGGAGTTCGAGCGCGTCAACGCCGAACGCGAGGCCGAGGGAGACGACCTGTTTCTCAACCCCCGCAACGCCGCCGCGGGAACGCTCAAACAGCTCGACCCCCGCATCACCGCCAAGCGCCGGCTCGGCTTTGTCGCCCACGGGCGGGGGCAGATCAGCGACCCGCGCTTCGCCTCGTCGCACACCGAGTTGCTCGACAACCTGCGGGCCCTGGGCATCCCCGTCAATGCCCCGCTCCTTGCCACCGACGACATCGCGAAGGTCGTCGAGGCCATCCGTGCCTTTGACAGCGCCCGCCACAAGCAGCCCTACGCCATTGACGGCGTGGTCGTCCGCGTCGATTCCTTTGCCCAGCAGGATGAACTCGGCACGACCTCCAAGAGCCCGCGCGCGTTCATCGCGTACAAGTACCCCGCCGAGCGCAAGACCACCACGCTTCTGCGCGTTGATCCGCAGGTCGGCAAGTCCGGCAAGATCACCCCGCGCGCCGTGATGGAGCCCGTCCTGCTCGCGGGCACGGTTGTCCAGCACGCCACGCTCCACAACTACGGGCGCGTCCGCGACGCCTCCACCGATCCCGAGGACCCCGGCGCCCCCCGCACCGACATCCGCATCGGCGACACGATCTACATCGAGAAGGCCGGGGAGATCATTCCGTATGTCGCGGGCGTGGTGCTCTCGAAGCGACCGTCGGGCGCCAAGAAGATCGTTCCGCCCGACAAATGCCCCGAGTGCCACGGACCCGTCGAGATCGATCCGCCCGAGGCCGAGGCCGAACCGAAGCTCGAGACCTCACGCAGTTGCGTGAACCCCGAGTGTCCGGCCCAGATCCGCGAGAAGATCATCTGGTTCGCCGGTCGCAAGCAGATGGACATCGAGGGCCTCGGCGAGAAGACCGTGGACCAGATCCGAGCCACCGCGCTGCCTGCGGACGATGAGCGGCGCGCCGCGGCGGGCGTCCCGCCCGAGACTGCTCGCATTCCTCTGGATACCTTCGCGGACATCTTCCGTCTCAAAGACCACCGCGACGCCTTGCTCACCATCGAGCGCATGGGTGAGAAGAAGGTGGACAACCTTCTCGATGGCATCGAAATCGCCAAGTCGCGCGGCCTGGCGAAGGTCCTTGCCGGGATGGGTATCCGCCATGTCGGCGACGCCACGGCCAAGGCGCTCGCCCGCCAGTTCAAGAGCCTCGAAGACCTCCTCGAAGCCGAGGAGCCGCGCCTCCGCCCCAAGACCCTGAAGAAGGACGAGGCCGCGCGGCTCGGTTTCCCCGTTGACCCGAAGGATCGCGTGGAAACCGGCCTCGGCAACGAAACAGCGCCGATCGTCCACGCGTACCTCCACAGCAAGGTGGCCGCGAAGACCTTCGCAGACCTCGAAGCCGCGGGCGTCGAACTCGCCAGCCACGACTACCGCGCACCCGGCGCGGCCGGAGCCAAGGCCCCGGGCGCCCCGGACTCCATCTTCAATGGCAAGACGATCGTCCTCACCGGCACACTCGAGAACTACGAGCGCGAGGCCCTGAAGGAGATCCTCGAGAACCTCGGCGCCAAGGTCTCCGGCAGCGTCTCCGGCAACACCGACCTGCTGATCGCGGGCGACAAGGCAGGCTCCAAACTCGACAAAGCCCGCGAGCTAAGAGTCAGAGTCATGGAAGAGCCCGAACTCCTCAAAGAACTCACCAAGGCCGGCGCACGCTGACCCTACCATCCGTGTCCCATTCCCAGCACTGGGCACTGGGCACTGGGCACTGGGCACTCCTCACTCCATGCAGAACGTCGAGTACAAAGCCGAACTCCGCGACCCCTCCCTCGCCCGCACCATCGCGGCCTCCATCGGCGCTCTGCGCGTGGACACCCTGCGCCAGACCGACACCTACTTCCGCATCCCCGACGGCAAACTCAAGAAGCGCGAGACTCTCGGCCAGCCCACCGAGTGGGTCTTCTACTCGCGCCCCGGCCAGTCGCGGGCCAAGCTCAGCACCTTCACCATCTACCCCGAGCACATGGCCCGCGAGCGCTTCGGCTCCACGGACCTGCCCGTCTGGCTTGTCGTGAAGAAGTGCCGCGATCTGTGGACCTGGAAGGGCGTGCGCATCCACCTCGACAGCGTGGAGGGCCTCGCGCACAAGCCCGACGACCAGGGCGTGCACGGCCCCGCCGATTTCATCGAGTTCGAGGCCCTCATCTGCCCCGAGCGCACCCAGGCCCAGGCCCACGAGCAGGTCGAGTTCCTCCGGGCGTCCTTCGCCCCGGCGCTGGGCGAGCCCATCGCTGTCGGGTACGCCGAGTTGCTCTCGCAGGAGCAGGAGCCCGCGCAGGGCACCGCGGATTGAACCCGCGACTCTTCGGCCATCACGCGCGGAATCTCACCGCGAAGATTCGAAGTTGGAGCGAAGGACTCGAAGAAGCGTGCAGGGAGAAGGCGACCTTCAGCCAAGTCTCCGTGCTTCGCCCCTTCGCCCCCCCTTCGAGCTCTTCGCGGTGAGGGCCTTTTCTTCACCTTCCTCGCCTGGGCGAGAAACGCTTACCCAAACCGCCCCGTGACGTATTGCTCCGTCTCCGGCAGGTGGGGGTTCTGGAAGATGTTGGCCGTCGGTCCATACTCCACCAGCCGGCCGAGGTACATGAACGCCGTGTAGTCGCTCACCCGGGCCGCCTGGTGCATGTTGTGCGTTACGATCAGCACCGTGTACCCGCCCGCGCTCTGATCGTCCCGCCCGCTCATCTGGTGGATCAACTCTTCGATCTTCATCGTCGCGATCGGGTCCAGCGCGCTGCACGGCTCGTCCATCAGCAGCACCTCCGGCTCGGCCGCGATCGCCCGCGCGATGCACAGCCGCTGCTGCTGGCCCCCCGACATCCCCAGCGCCGACTCGCTGAGCCGGTCCTTCGCCTCTTCCCACAGCGCCGAAGACCGCAGGGCCTTCTCCGCCGCGGCCTCCAGCACGCCGCGCTTGCGCTCCCCCGCGATCCGGAGCGGGTACACCACGTTCTCGAAGATCGACATCGGGAACGGGTTGGGCTTCTGGAAGACCATCCCCACCTTCCGCCGCAGGTCGATGGGGTCCACGCCCCGGTCGTACAGGTTCCGCTCTCGGAGCGTGATCGTCCCCTCCGTCCGCACCCCGTCCACCAGGTCGTTCATCCGGTTGAACGACCGCAGCAGCGTGGACTTCCCGCACCCCGACGGCCCGATCAGCGCCGTCACCCGCTTCTCCGGGATCGCCATGTTGATCGAGTGCAGGGCCTGAGACTTGCCGTAGAACAGCTTGAAGTCCCGCACCCGCAGCAGCGCGGCCTCTTTTTCCACCGCCGCGTGCGTGTGCCCCTGCACCGACTCGCCCCGCCGGATCGCCTCGAGCACCGAGAGTTTGGGCTGGCGGGCCGCGCCGAAGCCGAAGCCGGTTGCCCCGGGCGCATCTCCCGCGCGGGCCTCTCCCCCTGCGATGGCGGCGTCCGGTGATGGAATCGGCGGGTGGTTCATGCTCAGCGCGCAGTCACGGCCGGGCATCGCCTGCACCACCACGGGCCTGCTCCGTCTGAGGGGTGTGTGCGGGCGTCCGGCAACCACGGAGGATACTCCCTTTCGCGCACCGAGGGTCTACGTCCGACTCCGAACCGCCCGCGCGGCCACGATCCGCACGGACACGTTCAACACCAGCAGGATCGCGATGAGCACCAGGATCCCCGCCCACCCCACACGCTTCTGGGACTCGTACGGCCCCGTCACGTAGTCGAAGACCTGCTTGGTGAGCGACGGGAACGGCTGCGATGGATCCCACGTCAGCGCGCGGTTCCCGAGCGCAGTGAACAGCAGCGGGGCTGTCTCCCCCGCCACCCGCGCGATCGCCAGCATCACGCCCGTCACCAGGCTCCCCGTCGCCGCGGGCGCCACCACCCGGAGAATGGTCTGCGAACGCGTCGCGCCGAGGGCCAGCGACCCCGCCCGAAATGAGTCCGGCACCAGCCGCAGCATCTCTTCGGTCGTTCGCGCGACGATCGGCACCATGATGAACGCCAGGGCCAGGGCGCCCGCCCATCCGTTGTAGTGCCCCATGGGCACCACGAGCAGCTCGTAGCCGAGAATTCCCGTCACGATGCTCGGCACCCCCGCGAGCACATCCGAGACAAACCGCGTCGCCCGCGCCGGCACGCCCCGCCCCTCGCGCGAGTACTCCGACAGGTACACCCCGGCCAGCAGCCCCACCGGGACACCGACCACGCCGGAGAGCGCGATGAGCACGAGCGTCCCCACGATCGCGTGCCGTAGCCCCCCGGGCGCCTCCGGATCGCCCGTCGCGTCCTGCGTGAACAGCGCCCACGAGATCCCCGGCAGCCCCAGCACGAACAGATATCCCGCGACCAGAAACAGCAGCGTGATCACCGCCATCGTCGAGGCACAGCACGCCCAGAACATCCCCGAACTGCGGATCCGGCGCAGCGCAAACCGCGACTCCCCGCCGCGTTTCCCACTCAAACTTGTCGCCCCAATCACCGACATTCACACGCTCCACTGGACACTGGACACTGGGCACTGGGCACTCCGCACTACGCACTCGCCGCCGTCCTCCCCCCCTTCCCGACCACCAACTTTCTCGCCACGACGTTGAACACCAGCGACATCACCAGCAGCACCATCGCCACCTGCAACAGCGCCGACGAGTGCAGCCCCGTGCTCGCCTCCGCGAACTCGTTGGCCAGCAGGCTCGACATCGTCTGCGCCGGCGCGAACGGGCTGGGCACGATCTGGTTGTTGTTCCCGATCACCATCACCACCGCCATCGTCTCCCCCGCCGCCCGCGCCAAGCCCAGCATCACCGCCCCGAACAGCCCCGAGCGGCTGTACTTGAGCATCCCCACGCACGACTGCCACCACGTGGCCCCGAGCGCGACCGTTCCCTCGATCTGGCCGCGCGGCACCGTCCTGAGCACATCCCGGCTCACCGCCGTGATGATCGGCAGGATCATGATCCCCAGGATCAGCCCGCCGCAGAGCAGGTCCCGCCCCGTGAGCGGGATGGGCTTCACGATCACCTCGCCGCCCGACACGATCCGCTCCGACACCGACCATCCCAGCCCCGGGATCGCTCCCAGCACCCGCGCCATCCACGGCTCGACATACTCGCGCAGGAACGGCGCCAGCACGAACAGCCCCCAGATCCCGTACGCGATGCTCGGGATCGACGCCAGGAACTCCACCAGGAACGAGACCGGCCCCGCGATGCGAAGCCCCGGCGCCACCCGCACGATGAACAGGGCCGACCCAAGGCTCAGTGGCACGGCGAAGAGCAGCGCGATGATCGACGTCATCGCCGTTCCATACATCACCGGCAGGGCGCCGAACGCGGGCGGGATCGTCTCGGTCACCACCTCCCCGTCCGCAAACACCAGTTTTCCCGCCGCGTCCCGCACGGGCCGCTCCACCTCGTTGGGTCGCCACTGGCTCGACACCAGGAACTTGGCCCCGAACTGCCGCACGCTCGGCGCGGCGTTGAGGAGGAGCACGCCCAGCAGCACGGCGAGCATGAGTACCACGCAGGCCGCCGCCCCCCGTGTCAGGACGGCCAGAATGAGGTCGCCGAATCGCTTCATGCACAACCCTTGCACCCCGCCCCGCCGCGCTGCACAAGAACCAGGAGGACAGAACGCCGCATCGTCCGCACCGTTCCGTCCTCCCTCGATTGAGACGCTCAACCAGAATTCACTTCACCGGCTTGCCCTGGTACGTCAGCGTGGCCAAGGCCTCCGCCACCTTCTTCTGCACATCGGGCGCGAGCGGAGCGTAATCCATCTCGCGGGCCGTGGACTGCCCGCCCGTGGTCGCCCAGTCCATGAACGCAACCAGCGCCTTCGCTTCTTCGGCCGACTTCAGGTTGTTCAGGTCCTTGTACACAATCAGGTACGTGAACGCCGCGATGGGGTACGACGCATCGCCCGGCTGATTCCAGATGTCCGTGCTGAGCACCGTCCCCTTCAAGTGGCCAACGGCCCCGGCTCCCGCCGCCGAGATCGACTCTACCGTCGCCTTCACGAACTTCCCGGCCTGGTTCTTCACCGAGCCATACGAGATTTTGTTCGCGTTCGCGAAGTTCGCCTCGACGTACCCGAGCGCACCGGGCGTCTGCTGCACGATCGCGGCCACGCCCTCGTTCCCCTTGCCGCCCTGCCCCGTCGGCCACTGCACCTGCTTGCCCATCCCGACCGACCCCTTGAACTCCTCGCTCTGCGTGGCCAGGTAGTTCGTCCACACGAATGTCGTGCCCGAGCCGTCGCTCCGATACGCCGGCGTGATCGCCATGTCCGGCAACATCCTCCCGGGGTTCAGGTCCGCGATCGCCTTGTCATTCCACTTGCCGATCTTCCCCATGAAGACCCGCGCCAGTACGTCGCCAGTGAACTTGATCTCCCCCTTGACGCCCGGCAGGTTGTACGCCGGAACCACCCCGCCCGCGCACGACGGCACCAGCACCACCTTCTCCGCCCCGCCCAGGGCCGCCAGCTCCTTCTTGCTCAGGGGCGCATCGCTGGCCCCGAACGCCACCGTCTTGTCCGTGATCGCCTTGACCCCGCCGCCCGAGCCGATGCTGTTGTAGTCGATCTGCACATCCTTCCCGCCCGGCGCCTTCTCGAACTCCACCACCCACTTCTTGTACAGCGGCGCGGGAAACGTGGCCCCCGCGCCCGTGAGTCGAATCTCCGCCCCGACGGCCGCGGCCGCCATCACCGCGACGCCCGCCACCACACCCAACATCCCGCCCGCGTGCCTCATGCCGATCATGGTCGTACTCCTGGTCTCCCTCCCGGACCCCGACCGAATGATCCCATGCCCGCACTCACCGTGTGGGTTCGCCCGCGCTAAGCCTTTGTGAAGACCGCTTCCCGCCCTCCCGACCAGATCCCGGGTCAGGGTCCGGCTCGCCTCCGTCGCACGCACAACGCCGCCGCCGCCCCGACCCACACGATCGCCCCCGGCGATGGCAATGCCCGGATTTCCAGCTCGGTCACCACCAGATCACCCCCGCCGATATCCGCCGTGCCGTCGGGCCCCCACAGGCCGTTGACGTTCCGGATCCTGCCGTCGAAGGCCTGCACCCCGGAGACCCCCTCGATCACGAAGCTCAGGGTTCGCCCGGTATTCAATCGCAGCGCGTACCGGAACCGGTAGATGTCCACAAACTCCCCGGCCCCGAAGTACGGCCCCATCACCTCCGGTGAGAGCGGGTTGGCATCCGGGAGGCCATCAAAGTCCTGGTCAACCCCGGGGCAACTCACGAGGAACCCCCCGCTCGCCGAGCCCACGATCAGACCGATCTCCTGATCCGGCGTGTTGACAAAGCCACCAACCGAACCGTTGATCACGCCGTTGAAGTACGGGCTCACGTACGCCAGATACGAGAACTGGGCCGCGACGCCCGCGCGCCCAACCCAGTTTCCAACCGACAGGCCCGGGTCGTACGTTCCATCCGTGAGGCTGATTCCGGCCCGCCACAATGTTCCCGCGCTCTCCGCCTCGCCCGCCACACGGATGGCGAACCCGAACGCCGACAGCCCGTAGAGATTGCCCGCGCTGCTCACGCGCGCCTGCACCGCGAGGTCGTACACCGCCTCGTACCCCGCCACCACCGGGGCATGGCCCAGGCGCGGCACAATCCGCATCTCCACCGACGCGGGCCCCTGCGCCTGCGCACCGGCGCACGCGCCCATCGCCGCCGCCGCGCCCAAGGTTCTCAGTCTTCGGCTCATCCGATCCTCCACCGGGCCGGCACCATCGCGGGCCCACGCACGGAAAATCGGACGATCGAACCCGCTCCCCCAATCGCATCCCGCGCCACGTCGCGCCAACCGGAAACAATCCGCGTTATCGGGCGCGTCGCCGTCGCCCCGCGCCGAGTCCCGCCAGGGCCAGCCCCGCCCCGACGCCCGGCGCGGGCACGACCTGCACCGTCAGGTCGAGCGTGGAGATCGCGTCCGCGGAGTTCTGCAGCGCGCCCCAGAGCGACCCGTCGGTGCCCAGGCTGACCTGGGTGAACGACCGCCCCCTGGCCCCGTTGAGCCGGATGAGCACGCTGCGCGCCGCCAGGTCCGTGAACGCCACGCGGAACCGGTACAGATCGACGAACTCGTCCTGCGCGAAGTAGGTCTGCATCACCACCGCCGGCAGCGACCCGCTGGTCGCCGGCGCGACGATCGAGTCCGGGCGCCCGTCCATGTTCGGGTCCACCCCGGGGGTCAACAGCAGCCCGCCGCCGCCCGCGTACCCGCTCACGGAGCCGATCTCGTTGTCGGGCGTGTTGGTGAACGTCCCGCCGGAGGTGTTGATCAGCCCGTTGAAGCTCGCGCTCACCGTCGCCAGGAACGAGTACTGGCTCGCCACGCCCCCCTGTCCCACGACGCTGCTGGCCGCGGGCGCGCCCGTGTAGTACGTCCCGTCGGCGTTGCTGATGCGATCGCGCCCGAGCGTCGCCCGCGGCTCCGCATCCCCGACGAGCCGGATGCTGTCGAGGTACCAGCTCGCAAGCCCCCCACCGCCCGTGACCCGGCCCTGGACCGCAAAGTCCAGGATCGGGTCGAGCGCGCTGGCGGTGGTCTGGCCGGTCGTCTCCACCAGCCGGTACTCGATGTTCGCGCCGCGCAGGCACGCGGGCGCGCAGCAGAGCACGCCGACGACGACAACCGATCGCTTGGACATGTTCGACCTCTGGCGCGCGAGAGAGTGCGGCGCGCCGGTCACACACTACCAGAGGCGCCCCTCCGGCACAACACCCATTCGCACTTTTTGTCGCACATCCCGCCGGCGCGCCGGGCCTGCGGGCGCGGCCGTCCGGCCAACGAAAGAAAACAGGCCCCGGTACAAACCGGGGCCTGCTTGGTTTCATCTTCTTCGAGGCGTTGCCACATCGAAGCGGATCGTTGCCGAATCAGGCGGTGCGACGGCGACGGGCCGCCACGAGGCCGCCCAGGCCCAGCAGCGCGGCCGAGGCCGGGGCCGGAACCACCTGAACGGTCAGCGGGGTCAGGTTGACCTGGCCGGTGAACGTCGCGGAGTCGATGCCCCACTGGCCGCCGGCGTACGCCAGGCTGTTGAACGTCTGCGAGGTCAGGCCCTCGAGCGTGAACACCAGAGCGCGGTTGGCGAAGTTCGTGACCGTGTATCGGAAGCGGTAGATGTCGATGAACTGGCCCTGGGCGAAGTAGGTTGCGCCGATGGCGGCGGGCAGCGTGGCGGTCGCGCCGGCCGGAGGGATCGCACCAACGCCGTAGCCCGACCACGTGCTGGGGTTGCCCTCGCCGTCGGGGTCAAAGCCCGGCGCACCGGTCAGAGCACCGCCGAGAGCGGAGCCGGTGATCAGGCCGATCTCCTGGTTGCCCGGGGTGTTCGTGAAGGTGCCGTTGGAGAGATTGATCTGCCCGTTGAACGCGGAGCTGATGCCGGCCAGGTAGGAATACTGCTTGGCCAGGCCGTGCTGACCGACAACGCCGCCCACGCCGAAGGTGTTGACATAGTTGCCCAGGCCGTCGGTGATCCGACCGAACTGCAGCGTGCCGTTGGCGTCGGGCTCGCCGGGGATCACGGCGTTGAAGCCGAACCCGCCGAGGGCGGCGCCACCGTTGACACGAGCCTGGATGGCGAGGTCAAGGACCCCGTCGACCGCGTTGGCCTCGGTCTGACCGGTCCGCTCAACGATCCGGTAGTCGATAGAGGACTGGGCAGTCACAGTGCCGGCGAGCGCGGCAAGAGCAATAGCCGAAACGAGGGAATTCGTCACAGGAGCACTCCTTTTCCGATGTGGGAACTGAGAGAGAGAGAGAAAGAGAGAGAGAGAAACCACAACAACGACCGAAGAGGAAGGTACCTCAAATCCGGGCGGTGTCAATGGTGATATGTGCAAAAACAGCAGCGAAAGCCTGAAAAGGCCTCGCACAGCCGAAACCCGCCCCTTATTGGCCAGTTTCGGCCTATTTCTGGAAGCGCCGACCCCGGGGTTAGCCGGAGTCGGCGGGATTGATTCTTCTCAAAACCGGGCTAGATTGCCCATATTCACGCACGGCGACGACGAGCGACCACCAGGCCGCCGAGGCCCATGAGCGCGGCCGAGGCCGGGGTGGGAACAACCTGGATCTGGAGGCCGGTGGAGCTGGGCGAGGCCGGCAGGGTCGCAGCACCCCACTCACCATTGCTGTAGAGCCACTGACTGAAGACCTGCGCACCGAGCTCATTGAGCGTGAAGTTCAGCGTGCGAGCGGTGAAGTCCGAGACCGTGTACCGGAAGCGATACACATCCACGAACTGGCCCTGGCCGAAATACGTGGCGCCGATGGCCGGATCCAGGGGAGCGATCGAGTTGTTCGGCGGAACGTCGAAAGCGCCGTAGCCGGACCACGTCGCCGGATTGCCCTCGCCACCCGGGTCCATGCCCGGAGTACCCAGTGCGGAGCTACCGGTGGCCGATCCCGCGATCAGACCGATCTCATTCTCGAGGGGATTGTTGGTGAAGGACCCGGACGTCCCGTTGATCAAACCGTTGAAGCTCGAGTTAATTCCAGCGAGGTAGTTGTACTGGAAGGGCAGACCGGTCTTGGTTCCCGAGGCACCCGACGGAGTGGGCGCGCCCGTGTAGTACGTGCGATCCGCGTTCTGCACGCGCAGGCGGAGCAGCGTGCCACTGGACTCGGCATCGCCCGTGAGAATGTTGAAGTTGTAGGTGCCCAGACCCGCGCCGCCGGTGACTCGAGCCTGAACAGCGAAGTCCAGCACAGCGTCAGCGCTGCTGGCCTGCGTCTGGCCCGACATTTCGACGATGCGGAACTCGACCTGCGCATTGGCAGCGCCCGCCAGCGCCATCAGGGCAACAGCAGAAACACAAATCCGATTCATCTCAATCTCCTTCCGGTTGTGAGGGCAGAAAGTCAATCCACAGACAACGACGCTTTCAAGGTACCTTACGCGCCAAGGTGCGTCAAGCCTTTTTTGCCTATTCCGAACGATTCCTCTGTCTTCTCCAACCCGGTTTCCTCTCCAAAACCCGCTATTTTCATCTCAAAACACCGATCGCAATCCAAACATCAGCCGTTCTTCATGGCTTTCACGGACTCACCACCTCGAACACCCCCACCTCCTCGCTCGTACCCCCCACCGCGGGGGACGCCAGCACGATTCCGCACCGGCCTTCGGTGCCGAACCACCCGGCCCGCGGCACAAACGAGCCTCGAACCACACCCGCTTTGGGCCCGAACTCCGGCACGCCCGCGGTATCCGTCCCGCCAAGCGGCTGGAACACCAGCTCCGCGGCGGTTCCGAGCATCAGCCCCCTGCTCGTTTCCGAGGCGCACCACGCCGCCGCGCCGACCGTTCCGCGTGCCAGGGCCAGCACCCGGCCCGTCGTCCCGTCCATCCACGCCATCGATCCCGTCTCCAGGGACAGGAACGCCAGCCCCGAGTCGAGGCCCGTGCCGGCATCCGGCCCCCACGGCGTGGCCAGGCACATCACCGATTGCCAGGCCGCGCCCACCGACGGCTCGAAGTTCAGGTCCGCGAACGCTCGCACGCGAAGGTCCCTCCCGTCGCCGGGAAGATCCACCGCGAGCATGCGGCCCGGCCCCATCCCGGCCCCCGGCATGTTGAGCACGTAGACCCGCGCGGGGTCGGCGGAGAACGTCGGAAACACCAGCGGATCTCCCGCGGGCGAGGCGAGCGTCCGCTCGGAGTCCGCGGCGCCATCCCTCGCGCGAACCACCAGTTCCCAGGGCGCGCCCGGCGCTGCGCGGCGCGAGTAGGCCAGCTCTCCCCCCGGCCCCAGGCTCGCGAACGCCGCCTCGCCGGCGTCGTCAACGAGCCAGTCCAGTTGGCCCGTCTCCCACTCCACCCGTCCGATCCACCGGCTCCCATCCGCTCTGGGCCACTCCACCAGAAACCCCCGCTCATCGGCCGATCGCCCGAGTATCAGCCCGCGCGCCAGCGGGCGCTCCCACGCCACCGCCCGCATCGCCCCCTCGCCTCGCACCACCCGGAACGCCGAGATCCGCAGATTCGCCGGCACGCGCCTCGACCCGGGCGTTCCATCGGCCAGCAGCACCGGCCACGGCGGCGTCGCCCCGTGCTGGGTCGCGATCCACAGGTCCGGCTCGGCCGAGTCTTGGCGCGGCGCGCACGCCACCAGCGGCAGCGTCAGCCCATCGAAGGGCACCGAGCCCAGCGGTCTGACCTCCACCCGAATGCTCGTGCTCGTCCGATCCGGGGCGGGCGCCGGGCTCGTCGCGGGGCGGGGCACGTCCGCCCGGTCCCCCGCGCGCGTGACCCCCGCCCGGGCGATCGCGGGCGGCGACTTCGGCCCGTGCGGTGCGTCGCCGCGATTGGTGCACCCGCCCATCACCCCGGCCAGCGCGCCGGCCGCGCCGATGAGCGTTAACAACAACGCTCGCCCCCCCGCGATGGAGGGGCGAGCGGGCTGGATCGTCGCACGTCGCGGGGTGAAAGGGGAGAGGCTCACGGCCGATCGTTGGCGGGCGCTCCCCCGCCCGTCGAGGGGTCGGGACCGCGGGCCGGCCACGGCGATGGCTCGGCCCCGGCCGGGCTGGGCGCGTCCTTGGCCTTTTTCTTGTCCGCGTCCAGCGCGTTCACCGGCGCCAGCCGCTCGCGGACCTCGTTGAGGCGCATGCGGTCTTTCTCGTCCACCTTCACGATGTCCGATTCGGAGCCGATCACGTAGGGCGTGACGAAGGCGATGAGCTCGGTCTTCTTGCGGCTGCGCTCGGTGGAGGTGAACGGCGCGCCCAGGCCGAAGGGCAGATCGCCCAGCAGCGGGATCTTCCGCTTGGTGTCGCTGTCCTCGTTGCGCAGGATGCCCGAGACGACCACCGTCTGCCCGTCCTTGACGATCAGGTGCGTGGTGGTTTCGCGGCGGTCCACGATGGCGCCGCCGAAGAGCGTGTTGCCCGGCTGCGTGGACGAGAGCTCGAGGTTGATGTTGATGTCCACGTCGCGGTTGATGGTGATGCGGGGTCGCACGCGCAGGGCGATGCCCACGGCCCGGTAGTCGAAGTTCTGCACCAGGGCCGTGTTGCCCGTCGCGGGCTGGCTCTGCGTGATGAACGGGATGTCCTGGCCGGAGAAGAACTCGGCCTGCTGGTTGTCGGAGGTGAAGATGCGCGGCTCGGAGAGGATGTTCACCGAGGTCTTCTCCCCCAGGGCCTGCACCAGCGCGTTCACGTTCACGCCCAGGTTGAGCACGCTCGAGGTGAACAGCCCGGGGAGCAGGTCGTTCTTCTGCCCGGTGATCGTCCCGCCCGCCTGGTTGCCCGCGGCCGAGGCCCCGAACGAGATCGCGTTGTCGGAGTTGGTCGGCGTGATCGCCGAGTTCGACCAGCGCAGGCCCAGGGCCGTCGCGTCGTCGATGTTGATCTCCGCGATCACCGCCGTGAGCAGCACCTGCCGCCCGGGGTTGTCGAGCGTGTTGATGATCTCGCGGAGCGAGCCCTGGTACTCGGGCGGGGACAGGATCATCAGCGCGTTCTGCCGCCACACGGGGACGATGCGGATCTTCCCGACCAGGTTCCCCGAGCCCGCGCTGGTGGTGGGCGGCTGCGAACGGGCCCACCACAGCAGCATCGTCGAGTTCTGGGCCGTCTGCTGCTGGTTGTTCGCGGTGGTCGTGTTGGTCGCGAACGGCGAGGTCGCGGTCTCGCCGGTGGTGAGGCCCGTCTGCGCCCGGGTCACCTGCGCGATGGTCCCCTCGCGGGCCAGCAGGGCGTTGAGCTGCTCGGCGAGCTGCTCCGCGTCCGCGTGCTTGAGCTCGATGATCTGGGGCAGCCCGACCGATTGCGGCTGGTCGAGCTGCCGGATGATCTCGTCGATCGCGTCCAGGTTCGACTTGTTCTTGGCGATCACCACCAGGCGCGACGCGTCGGGGAGGGCCTCGAAGGTGAACTGGCCGTAGAGCCGGTTGGCCGTCGCGGTGGTCTGCTGGTTGCCGCGCTGCTGCGGCTGCGACCCGGGGCTGCCGAACATCGTCACCAGCACGTCGCGCATCTTCACCGGGTCGGTGTTCTTGAGCTCGTACACGCGGGGGGCGATCCGCTCGCTCACCACGTCCCACTCCTCGGTGATCTGGCGCTTGATCTGGTCCATCAGCGGCTTCTCGCCCCCCACCGTCCCGGCTTTCTGCTGCGAGTTGCCCGTCCCGGGCGGTTTCGACGGGCCCGACACGTCGTGGGGCGGGCGGGCCGTCCCCGCCGCGGGCGCGCCGGTCGCGGCCCCCCCCCGCCCGCCCTGGTTTCCGCCGCGGTTCTGGAAGAACTGCTGGAACGGGTTCTGGTTCCGCCCCCCCTGCGTGGTGGTCGTGGCCGCGAACAGGTCGCGGATGTTCTGGGCGATCTCCGTCGGATCGGCGTACCTGAGCACGAACGTGTCCGTGACCAGCGAGGCCGAGGACTGGATGTCGACCGCCTTGATCTTCGACTCGATCCGCTGGAGCAGCCCCATGTCCCCCATGACCATGATCCGGTTGGAGTCCACGTCCACCGTCATCTTCGCGAAGCTCGGCAGCGAGCCCTTGATCATCTCCGAGATGTTCGCCACCGAGGCGTAGTGCGGCGCGAACACCTTCTCGTAGATCGAGCCCACGTCGGTGCGCCCGAGCACGCTCTCGTCGGCGGGGATCACCGGCACCTGCTGCCGGTCGATCTCGGCGAGGCTGCGGAGCTGGATCAGGTCCTGGGTCTCCACCACCGCCACGCCGTTCTGCTGCAGGGCCAGGAACACCATGTCCAGGGCGCGGGCCCGCGGGATCTTCCGATCGTTGAGGATCGTGATCCGCACCGACATCACGTCGGGCATGGGCAGCACGACCTTCCCCGTCGCCTCCACGATGAACGGCACCACCTGCTCGACCGTCACGTTCTTGAACGCCAGTTCCGTCGGCTCGTCGGGCTGGATGCGGCGGCCGCGCCCGTCGATGCGCACCACCTCCGCGGCCTTCGGCCCCGCCGGCTCGTCCGGCTTGGCGGCCGGATCATCCCCGGTCGGATCGTCCATCAACCCGGCGATCTCGTCGGCCGACAGGCCCGCGAGTTGCCACAGCCAGTCCGGGGCCTCGTCCTCAAAGCCGGCTCCGCCCGTCGTCTCCGGCGGGTCCGCCAGGGCGCAGCGAGTCAGCGGGGACAACCCTCCCAGCCCCGCGGCCGCGCCCGCGACCATGGCCAGAAGTGCGATCGATCGACGATTGGTGGTTCGATTCATGTGTGTCATGGAAGGGCTTTGGTGCTCGAATCCGGCGCGGGGCTCGGGTCGTGTTGTGGTTCTGGCGAGGGCGCGGTCTGCGGCGCCGGTTGAACGATCGGAACTCCCGAGGGCGGCGCCGGGGGGGGGGGGGCGGGGGGTCCCCCCCCCGGTGCGTGGGGGGGGCCATGCCCCGGCCCGGCGGGGGTATCCCCGCCCGCCGCGCCGCCGCCCCCCCCGCCCCCCCCGTTGGATCCACCGGCGCCTCCCTCGGGCGGCGGCGGTGGCGGCGGCGATCCGTTGCCCCCACCCGCGCCCGGACCGCCTCGCGCCTCGGGCGGAACATTGGCGCCCGCCGACGGCGGGTCTCCCATCCGATGCCCCCCTGCCGCGGGCTCGGCTGGCGCGGGCGCGGGCGTCGCCAGGCTCGGCCAGGAAACCCCCGTCACCGACGACGAGCTCAGCGACGAGAGCTCCGTCTTGTCGAAGAGTTTGACGTCAAACTCGCCGCCCTCCCACCGCACCCGCACCGACCACGGCGGGGTGGCGCTCACGAAATGCACGGACTTGCCGTCGGGCTCCTTCGCCGACACCTTCTGCCCGTCGCTGAACCACGCCGTGCCGTTGACATAGGCCAGCAGCGTCGGGCCGCCGTAGTACTTGGCGGCCACCATCTCTTCCTTGTACTCCGGCGGGTGCGGCTTGTAGAACATCGACCGCCCCGCCACCTGCTCGCGCTGCCACGCCACCGCGTCCCGGTGCTTCTGCGTGGCCGCGGAGGAATCCCGTGTTCCCACCGTCCCCACCGGCGGGTCCCGGTACATGCCCACCGTGGGCACGATCAGCGACACCGCCAGCACGATCGTCGCCAGCACGACCGCGAGCACGCCCAGCCCGACCAGGTCCAGCGACGAGCCGTCGCGGAGTCGGATGATCCGGTTCATGGGATCACCTCCGACTCGCTGGGGTTCGTCGAGCGCGGCTGCGGGGCCGGCTCGCTCGCCCCCGACGGGTTGACCGCGATCCACGCCTCCGGCGAGATCGTCGCCCGCACCAGCTGCGCCTCCTCGTCCCGCATCCCCGTCCGGTCGATCCGCACACGCGACACGGCGGCCACCTCGCTGGCCCGCTCGAGGTCCGCGAGGATCGCGATGACCGTCTCCTGCTTCGCCTCGAACGTCACGTCGAGGATCAGTCGGTTGATCTTCCCCGCACGCAGACGATCCGCGTCCGCCTGCGCCATCGGCACCGTGCGCTCCATCACCGTCCGGTCCTGCACCAGGTGCCCCTCGAGAATACCGTCCACCACCCGCCCGAACGCCCCGGGCGTCAGGCGCGAACTCCCCGGCATGAGCGGCTTCCCGAACGAGCCCTGCGCCGACGCGATCACCGCGCCTTCGGAAGAATCCGCCGTCGAGAGCTCCTTCGATCGCCGCAGGGCGTTCTCGAGGCTCGCGGCCCGTGCCCCGATCCGATCCACGAGGTTCCACAGCGGCTGGACCGCCCCGAAGAACAGCCCGACAAACACCACCAAATACACCAGCCAGCGCGCCGCACGCGGCAGCGCGTTCCACTTCTCGACCAGTCCGGTCATTGCCCACCCCCGTTCTGCGAGAGCATCCGCGCCCTGGCCTTCTCCGACTCGTCCATCAGCCGCCGCCTCGTCGCCTCGTCCACCCCCGGCTGGCCCGCGACCTTCTTGCGGTTGGCCCACTCCTTCATCGCATCGTCCCGCGAGAGCCTGGCGATCGCCGCGTCGCTCAGGGGCGGCGGGATCACCACCTTCTCCGCCGGCTTGGCCGTGGCGCCGGTGGTCGCGCGCTCCGCCCGCGATGAACCGCCCGACGATCCGTTGGTCCGGCTCGGCGTCGTGCTGGGCCGGCGATCCGACCGGGCGGATCGATCCGTCCTCGCGGCGCCCGCCGCCGAACCTGTGCTTCCCCTCGGCTTCTCGTGATACATCCGCTCGAAGAGCGTCCTGGCGGCCCAGTCCTCCGCCGGCTTGGCCACAAAGGTCGCCCCGCCGGGCGCGACCTTCGCCGTGAGCTGGAACTGCACGCCCTCGATCTTGGGGTTGTTCATCGGCAGCGCGATGTCGGAGAACACCTTTGTCTGCCCCAGGCGCTCGCGGAACGTCGAGAGCTTGTCCGTGTCCTCGGCCAGCCCGCGGATCGACACGCCCTCTCCCTGCCCGAGCTCCACCGTGTCGATGTTGATCCCCTCCGGGCACGCGCCGGCCACGTCCGCGAGCAGTTTCATCATCGGCCACCGCTTCTCACGCAGCAGCTTGGCGAACGCCAGGTCCTTCTCGTCCTGCGCGACCGCGGCCCGCAGCTCCGCCTCGTTGGGAATCGCCCTCTCCAGCAGCCTCACCTTCGCCATCGACATCCCGATGGGAATGCCCACCGCCGCGACGATGCACACCCCGACGATCGCCGCCGCCCGCCCCGGCGACCCGAGCCACTCGCTCATCCGCTGGAGCACCGGCGGCCTGGCCTTGGGCTCGATCTCGTGCAGCCCGACCAGCCCGTTGACCGCCGGGTTCGCGTCCGCGAAGGCCATCGCGGCGGCCGCCGCCAGACCGAAGTCCTCCACCCACTCGTTCGAGCGCGTCTGTCCGAGGATCCGCGCCGACGCCGGCGCGGGGTCCATCTCCAGCCACGCCGTGCCCGTTGGCCCCGCCGTCGCGCCGAGCCCCGCCGCCTTGGACGTCTCGGCGATCACCGACCGTCGCATCTCCAGCCCCGCTTCCCCCGCCGGCACGCGGGCCACTCGCACCACCGTCTTCTCCGGTCCCGCCGCCAGCACCGTCATCGCCCCCGTCGCCCGGTCAACGGTCCACGCACGCTCCACGCCCCCGACCATCTGGGCCAGCACCGCCACGGCCGCGACCTCCGAGATCGCCACCTCCGGCGAGACCCGTCCCATCCTCCCCGCCGCGTCCAACTCCGCGCTCTCCGGCCACGCCGTGAGCAGGCCCACGGCCTGGCGCCCCGCCCCCCCCCCCCCCCCCCGCCCGGGGTTGATCACCCCCGCCGCCCGACGATGCTCCGGCACCGCCGAGGGCAGATCCGTCTCGGCCATCAGCGCCAGCGCATCGGCCGTCCCCTCGCTGGATCCCCCCTCGCCCGTCTCGGGAAGCGCCACCACTCGCGCCACCGTCATGGCCGGCGGCAGCACCCGGATCACCAGATCGATCCCCCCAACCCGCTCCGCCAGCGTGGTGAGCCCCCCCGGCCCCGCGCCCGGATGCAGCGTCTCGGCCGCCTTCAGCGTCGCCTCCCCATCCTCGATCCCCACCACCACCGCGCGCACGACGCCCCCCTGCGAGTGCAGCGCGGCCACGGTCTTCACTCTGTCGCGGTTTGGCAGTCTCACGAGGGGTTCCTACTCACCGGACCGATCCATCCGGCTCAACGCTTCCAAAGCCCAACGAAACGGCCCGGGAGTTACCGCCCGGATCCGTCAAGGTTCCTAACGCACGGACAGGTCCCGGATTACCACGGGTATCGACGTTCGATCAATCACCGCGACAACTTCCACCTCGATCCCGGTGGTCCGGTCCTTCCCCCGACTGCTCACCACGAACACGTTGGAGTGAACATCCATGTATCCCATCAGGGTCGCGAGCGTCGCCTCGGTCATGTCCGGGATGTCCAGCAGGTCCGCCATGCTCGTGAATCCCCCGCTGCGTGCGTCGCGTTCCGACAGGATCATCTCCATCTGCTCCGGCTCGATGCGGGAGAACCGCTCCAGCACCTCGCGCGGGATCGTGTTGATGTTGAACTTCCCGGATCGCAGCCCCTGGGCGGCCACCTCGCTGCTGATCACGCACTCATCGAGCAGCAGCCGCAACTGGTCCGGCGTCAGCCCCGCCACGCTCGACTGCTGCCGCTGCCCGTTGAGAAGCGTCGCCGCCGCCCCCGTCTGCGCGAGGGTGCCAAGGTCCGTCCGCACAAAGTCGGCCAGCGTCGCCGTCCCGGCCGCGGCGTGCGTCGAGATCGCCTGGGCCTGGTTCTGGTCCACCCCCAGCCGCTGGGAGATGTCCGACGGGCTCGCCACGCGCAGATCGAGCTTCTGCGTCCCCGACGGCCCGTACGACGTGGGCTTGTCCACCTCGCTCACGGCCGTGAGATAGCGCGACCATCCCGCGTCCATGATCCCGTCGGCGTTGTCCGCGGGCATCGACGCGTCGGCGTCGTCCTCGCCCGGGTCCAGCCGCCCGTTGTAGTTCGCGTCCTCGCCGCGCAGCAGTGTCGGGTCCACGCCCTGCACCAGCTCGAGTTCCTTGAGCGACCGCACCGGCGCGCCGCGCGGCTTGTACGGATACCGCAGCCCCGTGTAGTTCCCCTCGTCGGCCCCGATCTCCGTGGACGTCTCGCTCACCCCGTGGATCCAGTTGTAGATCGACTGGGCGGTCGTGTCGTCCATCCCGTCCAGCCCGATCAGGTCCGCCGTCTCCATCACGTTCACGTTCAGCTTCGCGTGCGCATCCTCCGGCCCGTCCACCTCCTGCGTCCCGTCGAAGTGCCGGATCGAGTACGTCGCGCTCGCCGCCGCCCCCGTCCCGCCGAGTTCCCCCCGCGCCACCGCCGCCAGGTCCGAGTACACGGCCGTCGCCGACGACGCGTTCGGGCTGAGCGTGTCCTGCGTCAGGCGCGCGATCGTCGCCTCCACGCCCGCGCGCGCCGCCCACTGGGCCCGCACCCGTGCCACGGCCTCGCGCCCCGCCGCGGCCTGCCGGAACGCCGAGCTCTGGATCGCCACCAGCACCAGCGCCAGCAGGACGATCGCCCAGAGCACCATGAACGTGGCGAACCCGCGCCGCCCCCTTTGGACAGCAAGGGGCGGCGCCGGCAGCTCGTCTGCCGGTGATATTGCGACACCGGTGTTGGACATGAGAGAGATGTTCATCGCCCGCCACCCCCTCCACCGCCTCGAGGTCCACCGCCACCCTGCCCGCCGCCAGGTCTGCCCGGACCGCCTTGCCCACCACCGGGGCCCCCCCGTCGCCCCCCCCCC
>OEIU01000313.1_pt1 | contig 48421 bp, 42 predicted proteins | sample 1539221 | NCBI WGS metagenome assembly OEIU01 (sample SAMN03792071, study PRJEB22550) | activated sludge metagenome | feature: wastewater treatment plant; material: activated sludge; isolation source: Wastewater treatment plant of a petroleum refinery complex | place: Argentina: Zarate | collected... | reverse complement strand
GGGAGCGGGGGAGCGGGGGAGCGGGGGAGCGGGAGTCTATTGGAGTGAGTTGGCGGCGGCGGTGCCTGCGGTGAAGCCGCTGGCCCAGGCCCATTGGAAGTTGAACCCGCCGATGCGGCCGTCAACGTCGCAGATCTCGCCGCAGAGGTGCAGGTTGGGGCAGAGGCGGGATTCCATGGTGTCGAGGTGGAGTTCGGAGAGGGGGACGCCGCCGGCGGTGACCTCGGCGAAGGTGTAGCCGCGGTCCCCGGTGACCGGGAGCGGCGTGGCAACGAGGCGGCGGGCGAGGTCGCGCCGGAGGTCGCGTTTGACGTTGCCGAGTTGGGCCGCGGGGTCGATGGCCGCGGCGGTGATGAGGGCGCGGGCGAGGCGCTCGGGGAGTTTCTCGGCGAGTCGGCGGAGGACGGTGGACTTGTGGGCCTCGGCGAGGAAGGCGTCGGCGGACTCGAGGGTCATGCCGGGGAGCCAGTTGAGGGTGAGGCTCGCGCTCGGATCGGAGGTCCGAGCGTGGGTGTAGTAGCGGCTGATGTCGAGGACGCCCGGGCCGGAGAGGCCGAAGTGGGTGCAGAGGGTGGAGTTGGTGAAACTCACGAGTTTTTTGCCCGTGCCGGAGTGGAGTTCGATGGCGGCGGGGAGGGTGAGTCCGGAGAGGTCTTTGATGAGCCGGCCCGAGCCCTCGTCGGAGAGGATCAGGGGGACGAGGGCGGGGAAGGTGTCGGTGATCGTGTGGCCGAGGGCTTTGGCGAACGTGTAGCCGTGGCCGTCGGAGCCGCTGCGCGGCAGGGCCTTGCCGCCTGTGGCGAGGATCAGGCGGTTGGCGATGACGACCTCCCCGTCGCTCCCGTGCTTCCGTGCTCCCATGCTCCCCTGCTGGCGGTGGATCGCGAAGCCGTTCTCGATTCGTTCGACGCGATCCACACGCCACGGGTGCACGAGTTCGGCACGGGCTTCGCGCGCGGCGAGAAGGAGGGCGTCGAGGATGGTGTGGGCATCGTCGGTCGTGGGAAAGAGTTTGCCGGTGTCTTCACGCTTGAGCGTGACGCCGAACTCCTCGAAGAACGCGATGGTCTTCGGGACGTCGAAGCGCCGGAGGACGTTCTTGATGGCGTTGCGGGATGAGCCCGCCCCGCTCGCGTAGGCGGACTCGTCCACGGCGTGGTGGGTGACGTTGCAGCGTCCGCCGCCCGCGACGAGGATCTTGGCCCCGAGCGTCTTGGCGCCGTCGAAGGCGACGACGGAGGCGTCGGAGTCGGCGGCGCGAAGGGTTCGGGCGGCCCAGATGGCGGCGAAGAGACCGGCCGCGCCGGCGCCGATGACCGCGATGTCGGCGTGGTCGGGCATTCGGGGAACTGTACTGGTGGGGGGCACACGCGGGTCAGATCCACGGGATTCGCTGCGCAAAGCCTTCGCTCATCCCGGGCGTGTGGAGGAAGAGCCACCTCAGGGATTTGAACCCTGGACCTATGCTTTACGAAAGCATCGCTCTACCGCTGAGCTAAGGTGGCCAGAACCGACCGGAAGGGTCCGGTTGGGGCCATGAGTATCGGCGCGCCGGGGTGGGTTTTCCACCCCTTCGAGGGCGTGGGAGCGGATTGTCCGCACGGGTTGGGGCCTGAAAACCCGCGGCGGCGTGGGACGGCGGCGGGGAACTTCACTCCACGGGAGCCTGCCACCTCGGCGCGGCCTTGCCGTTGAGTTCCCGGACGTTTGCCAGGCGGGAGCCGGAGCGGAGCATGTCGAGTTGGCGGCGGCCGATGCGGACGCGCATGGTCACGGTCGTGCCCGAGTCGTCGTAGGAGCGGTCGAGGACCTCGGCGCGGCTCTCGATGCGCTGCAGGGCCTTGCCGTCGGCGGAGGGGACGGTGATCTCGGCCTCGATGAGGTCGCGCTGGGCCAGGGCGAGAATGCGCTGGCGGAGTTCCTCGTGGCCGCGCCCGTCGGGGGAGGGTTCGATGGCGGAGATGACGATGGCGTCGGGGACTTTCTGCTTCCAGACGAGCAGGTCGCGGTTGTCCTTCAGGCGGTCGGCCTTGTTGAGCAGGAGGATGCGCCTGGGCGGGGTCCATCCCACGCCGTCGAGGTTCTGCTCGGCGAGGGTGCCGTCGCGCTTCTCGGCCTCGCGGACTTCCTTCTCGAGCTCGTCGAGGGTGCGGACGACGGTGTTGTACTGGAGGTCGGCCGCGGGATCGGAGACGTCGAGCATCATCAGGAGCACGTCGGCGTGGGTGGCCTCTTCGAGGGTGGCGCGGAAGGAGGCGACGAGATGGTGGGGCAGGTCGCGGACGAAGCCGACGGTGTCGGAGAGCATGACGGTGAACCCGCCGCCGAGGTTCCAGTCGCGGGTGCGGGTGACGAGCGTGGCGAAGAGGCGGTCGTCGGCGTAGGCCCCGCCCTCGGTGAGGGCGTTGAAGAGGGTGCTCTTGCCGGCGTTGGTGTAGCCGACGAGGCCGACGGTGAAGTGGTCGCGCCGGCGGTCCTGCACGGTGCGTTTCTTGCGGGCGTAGATGCCGGCGAGCTCGGCCTCGAGGTCGAGGCGCTTGCGCTGGGCGAGGCGGCGGTCGATCTCGAGTTGCTGCTCGCCGGGGCCGCGCGTGCCGATCCCCCCCACTCCGCCCGAGCCGGTGATGCGTTCGAGGTGGGACCACATGGCGCGGAGTCGGGGCAGGGTGTACTGGAGCTGGGCGAGTTCCACCTGGAGTTTGGCCTCGTGGGTGGTGGCCCGGGCGGCGAAGATGTCGAGGATGAGTTCGGAGCGGTCGATGACCTTGGTCCCCTTGACGCCGACGACCTCCTCGATGTTGGCGATCTGGCGCGGGGAAAGGTCGTGGTCGAAGATGACGACCTGGGCGTCGAGGGCGAGGCAGAGGTCGCGGAGTTCATCGACCTTGCCCTTGCCCATGAAGGTGGCGGCCCGGACCTTGGAGGCCCGCTGCTCGAGTTCGCCCACGACGACGGCGCCGGCCTGCTCGGCCAAGGCGCGCAGTTCCCCGAACGGGTTGCGCTGGTCGTAGACCGAATCGGGCAGGCGGACGGCGGCGAGGACGGCGCGTTCCGTCTGCACCTTGATCGTGGCGCGTTCTTTTGGGGGGGGCACCGGGAATCGTAGTGCGGAGTGCGGGGTTGGGAGTGCCGGGGCAAGGAGAAACCTACAGTCGCGGGTCTTTCAATGGAGTGAAACGCATGGCGAATGGCGCAGTCGGGCCCCGGCGGTTGATGGTGCTCAGCCTGTTGATGGTGTTCCTGCTCGGCGTGGTGGTGGCGCAGGGCGTGGCCCAGATGGGCGGGAAGACCCGCAGCATCGACGTGATCGACGAGGTCGAGCGGATGGTTTCCGCCAACTACGTCGAGCAGCCCGATCAGGCCAAGCTGACCAAGGGCGCGATCGACGGGATGCTCGAGGCGTTGGACGATCCGTACGCGGAGTACATCCCGGCCGACGAGGCCGCCGAGTTCGAGAAGGCGATGACCGGCTCGTTCTCGGGTATCGGCTGCCAGGTGGACACGAAGGACGGGTACCTGTACATCGTGTCGCCGCTGGAAGACTCTCCCGCGTTCAACGCGGGGGTGCTGGCGGGGGACAAGATCGTGAAGGTGGACGGCAAGTCCACGCAGGGCAAGAAGATCGACGAGTGCATCAAGATGATCACCGGACCCGAGGGGACGGTTGTGCACTTGGACATTCTCCGCATGGGGCAGGAGATCCCGCTGGACATCACCCGGGCCAAGATCGTCTCCAAGTCGGTCCGCGGGTTCCGACGCGAGAACGAGGGCGGCCACTGGGACTACATCATCGATCCGGCGCACAAGGTCGCCTACATCCGCCTGAGCCAGTTCACGCCGACCTCGCCGGAGGAGCTGCGCGAGGCGCTGCACCACGCGGCCGACGAGGCGAGGGTCGAGCCCGAGAAGCTCGGCGGGCTGATCCTCGACCTGCGGAACAATCCCGGCGGGCTGATGGACGCGGCCATCGAGATCGCGGACATGTTCCTCGACGAGGGGCGCATCATGTCCACCAAGGGGCGCGACGGCGGAGCGTTTCCGGAGGTGGTGTACCGGGCGGCCTTCAGCCCGTACACGCCCAAGTATCCCATCGCGGTGCTGGTGAACGGCAACTCGGCCTCGGCCAGCGAGATCGTGTCGGGAAGTCTGTCGGAGAACAAGCGGGCGGTGGTGATCGGCACCCGGACCTTTGGCAAGGGGCTCGTGCAATCGGTCTCGGGCCTGCGGCGCGAGGCGGGGGCGAGCGTGAAGTTCACGACGCAGCGGTACTACCTGCCCTCCGGGCGGCTGATCCAGCGGTCCGACGATTCCACGGTGTGGGGCGTGGACCCGACGCCGGGGATGTTTCTGCCGATCACGGATGCGGAGAACCTGGCGTGCCTGCTCAGGCGTCGCGACTGGGACATTCTGCGGAAGGACGGGGCCGCGCTGCCCGAGGGCGTGGAGGGCGCTCCGGCGCTGAGCGATCAGCACTGGGGCGACCCGGCGTGGATCGAGACGACCGCCAAGGACAAGCAACTCGGGGGGGCGCTGCGGACGATGGACGCGAAGATCACGGGCGGCGAGTGGCTCAAGCTCTCGGACGAGGAGAACCTGCACGGCGCGATCGCGCTGAGCGAACTCAAGAAGCTCGAGAAGGGGCAGACGGCGCTGCTCAAGGCCCTCGCGGCGAGCGAGAAGCGCATCGAGACACTGCAGACGATCGCGTCCACGGGCAAGGGATCGGTGCAGACGCCGGACCTCTGGCCCGACGCGATCGACCTCACCGGCGGCATGGTGGAGGTGCGGGACAAGGACGGCAAGGTGATCGCCGACCTGAAGATCACCGGGCGCGACCTCGAGCGCTGGCTCGCGTACGCGGATATCGAGCCCCCCGCAAAGCCCGCCGAGCCCGCGGCCAAGGGCTCGGCCAAGGCGGGCGAGCACACGCCGTGAGCGGATCGGCTCCATCCGGGCGGCCGGTCGGCGAGCGCCTCGTGCTGGGCATCGAGACGTCCTGCGACGAGACGGCCGCGGCGGTGGTGCGCGGCGGACGGACCGTGCTCTCCAACATCATCGCCAGCCAGCACGACCTGCACGCGGAGTATCGGGGGGTGGTGCCCGAAATCGCCAGCCGGGCCCACGCGGAGCGACTGCTGCCGATCGTGCGGCGGGCGCTGGCGGACGCGGGCGTGGGGATGGAGGACCTCGCGGCGATCGCCGTTGGGAATCGGCCGGGGCTCATCGGGTCGCTGCTGGTGGGCGTGGCGGGGGCCAAGGCACTCGCGTGGACGCTGGGCGTGCCGATCGTCGGGGTGGATCACGTGCATTCCCATCTCGTCGCCGGGCTTCTTGGAAAGGGGGAGGGCGGAGGGGGGAAGAGGGGAGAAAAACCTGTTGCGTTTCCGACGATCGGGCTGGTTGTGAGCGGCGGGCACACGTCGCTGTATGTGTGCGAGTCCACCACGCGGGTGCAACGGATCGGCGCGACGATCGACGATGCCGTGGGTGAGGCGTACGACAAGGTAGCGGCGATTCTCTCGCTCGGGTTTCCGGGGGGGCCGGATCTGGACCGGCTTGCACGCACCGGGGACGCGGCGACGCCGGGATTCCCGATCGCTCGGATCGCACCGGAGAGTCTGGACTTCTCGTTCTCGGGGCTGAAGACGGCCGCGCTGTACGCGCTGCGGGGCGTGCCGGAGGACGATCGGCACCGGGCCAAGCGCGAGGCGCGGGGCGAGGCACGTCCGGCGCTGATGGTGCCCGCGGATGTGGCGGCGACGTTTCAGGAGGCGGCGATCGGGGCGGTGGTGCTCAAGCTCGAGCGGGCGCTGGATCGGCACCCCGAGTGCCGGGCGGTCCTGGTGGGCGGGGGTGTGAGCGCGAACTCGCTGCTGCGGGAGCGGCTGGCGGGGCTGGCCGCGAAGCGCGATCTGGACATCCGTGTGCCGCCGCTGGAGTATTGCCTCGACAATGGGGCGATGATCGGGGCGCTGGGGCACGATCTGCTGGTCCAGCGCGGGTGGGTGGGCGAGAGTCTGGCCATGACGGCCTCGCCCGCGACGGGGTTCTGAACCATCGTCAGCAGCCGCCGAACCAGGCGTTCAGGAAGTCAAAGATGTCCTGCGTGCTCAGGCCGCTCCCGTTGAAGTCGGCGCGGGGGTTGCCGTCGAACCAGTCGTTGAGGTAGTCGAAGATGTCCTGCACGGAGAGGACGCCATCGGCGTTGTGGTCGCCGGCGCAGGGAGAGCGGGCGCAGGTGACGCCCACGACCTGTACCTCGTCCACCGCGGCCTCGTAGAGCGTGCTGGGGAGCGAGTTCTGGGCCACGAGGCGGAGTTTCATGAACGCGCTCGGGGCCACGAGGTCGGAGAGTCGCACCGTCTGCTTGTTCCAGCGGCCGGATGTCTGGTTGATGGGCGAGGACGCGTCGATGGTGAACGCACGCGTCCACGTGGGCGTGGGCGAGTCGGCGTTGTTGGAGACGTCCACCCAGAACGACTGCGTCTGGCTCGTGTAGGTCCAGAGCCAGAAGGTGGCCTGCACGCCGCCGCCGGTACCGGTCGCCCATCCGCCGGGGCCGGGGGCCGCGCTGAAGATGGGCGAGTTGAGCGTGGTCTTTCCCGCGCTGAGGCGGCCGTTGTTGTCGTCGCCGCGTGCGTTCTGGCCGGTGACGTAGCAGTTCACGCCACCGAGGGGCGTGGCGTCGAACTCCGGCTGCAACTTGGTGCCGTTGGGATCCACCCGCGTCCACAGTCCGGTGGTTGCGTTGTCGGGCGAGCTGAACGTGGTGTCACCGACCGTCCAGCCTTGGTCGGCCTCGAAGTCCGACGCGAGCAGCGTGGTCGCGGAGCGTGAGGCGGCCTCGAAGGGCGCGGCCGCGCCGGCGAGCGGGGCCGTGGCGACGGAAGCGTCCGGGAGCGTCGCGCGATAGTACCACTGCGTCACGCCCCCGCACGGCCCGGCCGGGAGCGTGTGCGTGAACACCGGTCCACCCTCGTCCACGCCGGCGAGGGCGAGGGGCGAGGCCGTGAACGGGCCATTTCGTCCGACGCGGGTGTAGACGAACGGGGGATTGGCCGCGACATCGCCGAGATACTTCAAGCCGCGGGTGAACTGCACCTGCACCGGGGAGCCGGTGTTCGCCCGCACCCACGTGGGGCGTCCGGCGGGGAACGAAGCGCCGATGGAGTTGTCGAGCACCCAGTTCGCGGCCGCGGAGATGCCCTTGAACGCCTCGACGGAGGCGGGCACGATCTGCGCGGCGGGGAGGAGGAAGCCGGTGGCCCCGGTGTCGCGGAGTTCGAGGCCGTAGGCCAGCGCACCCTGCACGCCGGCGATCCAGTCGTGGCTGCCGCCGGCGGCGGCGTAGAGGATGCGGTAGGTCGGTCCCGCGGTGTAGAGCATTCCGGCGGGTGCGAACATGGCCGACTGCATGGCCGCGCTCATCTGGGTGTAGGCGCGGGCGTCGGGAGGGAGGGAGTAGTCGTAGGCCCAGGGCTCGAGGATCACTTGGGAGTAGGAATGAACATCGAAGGCGAGCACGGTGTTGGGGCGAGCCTGGATGAAGTTGCGAAGGGCGGTGGAGCAGGGCTCGCTGAATGGGGCGGTGCCGCGGTAGGTCGGGTCGCTTGTCACTCCGGCCGAGCCCGCGCCGCCCCACTGGTAGCCCCAGTTGCGGTTGAGATCGACGCCGAAGGTGCCGTCGCCGTTGTCGCGCCGGTTCTTGCGCCACAGACGATTGGAGGACCAGGTGTAGAGGTACCCGTCGGGGTTGGCGATGGGGACAAAGTAGAACTCGTAGTTGTCGAGCAGTCGCCGGGCGTCGGCGTCGGTGGGGTAGGTGCGGATCAACTGGTCGGCGGCGTAGACGGTGGCCATGACCGTGATCCACTCGCGGGCGTGCTGGCAGCCGAAGACGATGACGGCGGGCTTGGAGCCCGGGGCATTGCCGGGGGCGGATACGCGGATGGCGAAGATCTGGTTCACGCCCAGCGATGTGCCGACGCTGAGGCGCGACACCATGTCCGGGCGGAGGGCGACGAGCGTGTCCATGTATGCGCTGACGGCGGCGTAGTCCTGGTAGAGCGCGAAGAAGCCGGGGCCGCGCGGGGCAAAGGGAGCGGGGGCTCGCTCGGCGTCGATCAGGGCCTGCACGTTCTCGATCATGACCGTGAAAGGGATGTTCGTGGCGCGCAGCGTTTCGTAGGCGTCGGGCGTGAGCCGCACGTCGATCGTGGCCGGACGCGGGGACGGTGAGCTCGCGCTCCCCCCGAAGCCGCACGTCCAGACGTCGTCGGTAAGCGCGAGCACGGTGCGCATCTCCCGCACATCGCGCGGCGAGACGCGGACGACTCTGTGATGGTCGAAGCGAGCCTGAGCGTCGGCGACGGGGGGCTGGGCCCCGGCCACGGTGGGGCCGAAGAGGAGAGCCAGAATGACCAGCAGGTGCCGGAATCGCACGGATCGGACCTCGGGTGCGGCGGGTGAGAGTCGAAGAGTGCCTCTAGTGTGGCACAGATGTGGACGGAATCGAAGCGGAAAGCCCTGCGGCGTGCGGAAACCGGTTACCCGGCCGCGAGCTGGCACCAAACACATGCCTATCATGCCTTTGCTGGCCTTTCATCGCGGGGGATTGCCCGTCTGGACGACCAAATAGGGGTCGGCTGGCGGCAATCGGAACCGGGAGCCGACTGAGGCGTCGTACATGGTGTGGGGCCGTTGAAACGGACGGAACCTGTTGGGCGGATGGGGCGGTCGCTCGTGGGGAACTTCGGAATGGAGACCTCGATGAAGACTCTTTCGATGATCGCGGCGATGGTGCTGGCAAGCGGGAGCGCGGCTGGGTTTGCCGCGGGGCAGACCGGGGCGGGCCAAACCGACGCAGTGGCGAGGTCTTCGTCCGTCCGCCCGGAGGTTTCCACGCTGGCAAAGATGAACCGGCGGATGTCGCTGAAGGTGGAGGACACGCGTCTGGAGGACGTGCTGAAGTTCATCCAGGATGTGACGCAGGCGGAGCTGGAGGCGTTCTGGACGTCCGACGGCGGCATCGGGCTGGACAAGGACAAGAAGATCACCGTGAACATCAAGAACCAGCCCGCGCTGTACGCGCTGGAGATGGTGCTCGAGAAGTCGCGGGGGGACTCGTTCTCGGAGAGCACCTGGCAGATGTCCGAGTCGGGGGCGATCCAGATCGGGCCCAAGGAAGCGCTCAACAAATTCAAGCGGATCGTGATGTACAACATCGACGACCTGCTCATCGTCATCCCCCGCTACACCGAGGTGCCGCAGATCGATCTGAACAACGTGCTCTCGAGCAGCGGGGGCGGCGGGGGCGGGCAGAGCCCGTTTTCCGGCGACAACTCGACGAACAGCCCCCTCGACCAGCAGCCGACCAAGGAGGAGCGGGCCAAGAAGATCACCGACCTGCTCACGAGCCTCGTTGAGAGCCAGCAGTGGCAGGACAACGGGGGCGACGGGGCGACGCTGCACTACTTCAACGGCACGCTGATCATCAACGCGGCCGACTACATCCACCGGCAGATCAACGGGTATCCGTACTGGCCCTCGGGCACGCGGCGCATCGCCCGCGCGCCGGGGGAGCGGCGCTGGGTGACGCTGAACATGGACACCGGCATCGGCACCGTTGACAAGATCCGGCCCGTGCCCGTGACGGCCGTGGCCGGCGGGCAGGGCGGCGGTGCGGCGGGCACGCCGGGCGGGGGCGGCACGGGCGGCGGCGGCACCGGCGGTGGCGGCTCGGGCGCGCCGGGCGGCCCTCCGTAAGCACTCCAGAACTACAGTCCATCAACGACGCACATCACGCCGCCTTTCGGGCGGCGTATGTGTTTCCTTGGGTGCACGGCTCTCGACATCGCCTACCGCTTGTCTCCGATGGGAAGGCGGCGAACTCGTGCTTCGGTTGGATACACCGTGACAAGCGCGCCAGAGGCCAGGTCGAACTGGCAGTCCGCGAGAACTCCGCGCACCACCTCCGACATTTCGGGCCCCTTGAGCCCCTCGATCCGCACCCACACCACCGAAGGGAAGGCCCTGCGCGACACCGCGAGGAGCGCGTGAAAGTCCGCGTCGAGGGTCACAATGCACCGTGATTCCGAGGCCGCGAACTCGACGAGCGATTCGTCGGAACTCTCGTGGCGACCGACCTGCGAGACGTGAACGGCATCGTGCCCGGCCACGCACAGGTAGTGGACACACGAGCGTGCCAATCCCTGGTCGAGGAGAAGTCTCATGCGCTCTTGGCGATGGGTCTGATTTGATCGGGCATGTTCGCGGCGGCGAACCCGAGGGCCTGGCGGATGTCCTCGTCTTCCAACTCGGGGTGCTCGCGCCGGAGTTCGGCTCGATCCGGGTGAGTGCCTAGAAGTTCGAGCACGCGACGAACGGTCAGGCGCATGCCGCGAATGCACGGCTGCCCGTTCATCTTCGCGGGGTCGATGGTGATACGGTCGAACGCCATGATCGAAGTATAGGATGCAGCCCGGCGTACCTCGATCTCTCGCTACTTCTCGTACTCGCTCATCGGCGGGCATGTGCACACCAGGTTTCGGTCGCCGTAGGGGTTGTCGATCCGGCCCACCGCCGGCCAGAACTTGTGGGTGCGCAGGTACGGCAGCGGCCACGCGGCCGTGGTTCTGGAGTACGGGCGGGTCCACTCGTCGGCGGTGACCACGTGGGCCGTGTGCGGGGCGTTCTTGAGGGGGTTGTTGTCCCTGGGCCACTCGCCCTTCTCGATCCGGGCGATCTCCTCGCGGATGGCGATCATGGCGTCGCAGAAGCGGTCGAGTTCGCCCTTGGGCTCGCTCTCGGTGGGCTCGATCATGAGCGTGCCCGCGACGGGGAAGGACATGGTCGGGGCGTGGAAGCCGTAGTCCATGAGGCGCTTGGCGATGTCCTCGCTCTTGACGCCGAACTTCTCGAACGGGCGGCAGTCGAGGATGAACTCGTGGGCGCATCGGCCGTTCGGGCCGGTGAAGAGCACCGGGTAGTGCTTCTCCAGGCGCTTGGCCATGTAGTTGGCGCTGAGGATGGCGACCTCGGTGGCCTGCTTGAGGCCGGGGGCGCCCATCATGGCGATGTACATCCACGAGATGGTGAGGATCGAGGCAGAGGAGTACGGGGCGGAACTGACCGCGCCGTGGGACGTGGGATCGCTGGGGTCGCCGGGCAGGAACGGGGCGAGGTGCTTGGCGACGCAGATGGGGCCCATGCCCGGGCCGCCGCCGCCGTGGGGGATGCAGAAGGTCTTGTGGAGATTCAGGTGGCAGACGTCGGCGCCGATGTCGCCCGGGCGGCAGAGGCCGACCTGGGCGTTCATGTTCGCGCCGTCCATGTACACCTGCCCGCCGTGGGCGTGGACGATCTCGCAGACCTGCTTGATGCCCTCCTCGAACTTGCCGTAGGTCGAGGGGTAGGTGACCATCAGCGCGGCCAGATCGTCTTTGTGCTCGGCGGCCTTGGCCCTGAGGTCGTCGAGGTCGATGTCGCCGTTGGCGAGGTTGGCGACGGCGACGATGGTCATCCCGGCCACCGCGGCCGAGGCGGGGTTGGTTCCGTGGGCGGAGTCGGGGATCAGGCAGACGTTGCGGTGGGCCTGGCCGCGGGAGATGTGGTAGGCGCGGATGGCGAGCAGGCCCGCGTACTCGCCCTGCGAGCCGGCGTTGGGCTGGAGACTGGTCGCGGCGAAGCCGGTGATCTCGGCGAGCCACTTCTCCAGGTCAGCGTACATTTTCGCGTACCCCTGCTGCTGATCGGCGGGGGCGAAGGGGTGCATGCGGCCGAACTCGGGCCATGTCACCGGGATCATCTCGCTGGTGGCGTTGAGTTTCATGGTGCACGAGCCGAGGGGGATCATGCTGTGGGCCAGCGAGAGGTCGCGGCCCTGGAGCGTGAAGATGTAGCGGAGCATCTCCGTTTCGGAGTGGTGGGTGTTGAAGACGGGGTGGGTCAAGAAGGGGGACTTCCGAGCGTACTTGCCGGAGTACCCTCGCACGTTCTTGATTGTGCGGTCGCGGTCCTGCTCAAACTCGGGAATGGGTTTGTCGCCCGCGAATGCACCCAGGATGTCTCGAACATCTTGGATGGTGGTCGTTTCGTCGAGCGCCACACACAACTCGCCGTTCCCGAGGTCCCGCAGGTTCATGGCGCGGGCCTTCGCGGCCGAGAGCACGGCCTTGGCGTTGCCACTCACCCGGACTCGCAGGGTATCGAACGTCGTTCCACCCTCGCCGTGGCCGGACACCACGTGGCCGAGCCGGTTGAGTCCCCATTGCAGCGCGTTCGTAAGCGTGTGCACCCGAAGGGCAATCTGCTTGAGCCCTTCCGGCCCGTGGTACACCGCGTACATCCCCGCGATGATCGCCAGCAGGGCCTGGGCCGTGCAGATGTTGCTCGTGGCCCGCTCTCGCTTGATGTGCTGCTCGCGGGTCTGGATCGCCATGCGATAGGCGAGATTGCCCTGGGCATCCTTGCTCACGCCGATGATGCGGCCGGGGAGTTTGCGGGCGTGCTCGGTCTTGGTGGCGATGAACGCGGCGTGCGGGCCGCCCGCGCCCATGGGGACGCCGAAGCGCTGGGCCGAGCCGACGCAGATGTCCGCCCCGCCGCCCCCCCACTCGCCCGGGGGCGTGATGAGGGTGAGGGCGAGCAGGTCCGCGGCCGCGACGACGGTGATGCCCGCCGCGTGGGCCTTGGCGCAGAGATCGCCGTAGTCCTCGATGCGGCCGTCGGTGGTCGGGTATTGCACGAGGATGCCGCACAGGTCGGCCGCGTTGTCCGCCCAGTCGGGCTTGGTGCGATGGTCCGCGATGGTGAGGGCGATACCGAGCGATTCGGCTCGGGTTTTCACCACGGCGATGGTCTGCGGGTGGCAGCCCGCATCGACGAAGAACCGCTTCCTGGGTACCCCGCCGGTCCCCGGCGGGTTCTGGTCGTGTCCACCGGCGACGGAAAAGCACATGGCCATGGCCTCGGCCGCGGCGGTGCCCTCGTCCAGAAGGCTTGCGCCCGCGAGGGGCAGGCCGGTGAGGTCGCTCACCATGGTCTGGAAGTTCAGCAGGGCCTCGAGGCGGCCCTGCGAGATCTCGGCCTGGTAGGGCGTGTACTGGGTGTACCAGCCGGGGTTCTCGAGGATGTTTCTGAGGATGACCGGGGGCGTGATCGTGTCGTAATAGCCCTGCCCGATGAACGAGCGGTTGACTCTGTTCTGGGCGGCCAGCGACTTGAGGTGGGCGAGCACCTCGAACTCGCCCTTGGCCCTTGTCCCCCCGGCGATGCCGTCGAGGTGCAGCGGACGGCGGAGCCGGATCGCGGGCGGCACCGCCGCCTCGGCGAGTTCGTCGAGCGAGGCGTAGCCGATCAGGCCGAGCATCTCGGTCTGTTCGCGCTGGTCGGGGCCGATGTGGCGGTGGATGAAGGTGTCGGAGGGGTTGAGCATGGCGTTGTCCGGCGCGGCCGGCGCGGCGTTGGAGCCGTTGGAGGCGGGGACGGCGGTCGGAGGGCGGGCGGAGGTGGTGGGCATGGTTTGAGAGGGAAGGGGAAACGCGGAGGGGAGGGTCGAACGCGCGGCCGGGAATCGTAGGTGAAACGAGGGCGGCCTCCAACCGCTGTCGGATCGGGCGGTAGCATCCGGGGATAGGCTCGGGGAGTCTCTGGGTGTGGCGCGAAAGGGCTGGAAATGCGGGCTGTATGGCAAGGACTGGCGAGCGTGGCCGTGGCGGTCGGGGCCGCGAGTGCGGTTGCGGGGATTGGTGGAACCGGAGCGGGGGGTAATTCCCCTCTCGCCGACGCGAGAGGCTCTTTGGTTTCGACGTACCGCTCGCACGTGGAGTTTCTGGCCAACCCGTTCATGGAAGGGCGCGGGCCGGGGACGCGGGGGAACTTGATTGCGGCGGAGTACATCGAGGCCGCGTTTCGGCGAGTCGGGTTGGATCAGCCCCTTCCGACCATCGTCGGACCCGACGCACCGACCGAGCTCCCCGAGTTTCTCAAGAACAGGCAAGTCATGCTCATGCGCCCCGGTGACGCGATACCCGAGAGTTCGCACCGGCAGGAGTTCACGGCGGGAACAAGCACGACGGAGGTGTACCGCGAGCTCCGGGGCGATGGATTCGCCCACAAAGAAGCGCAGGGTCACATTTCGTTCGGTGCGCGGGTGCTGGGCTTCAGCGCATCGGCCGACGTACGCGCGCCGATCGTGTTTGTCGGGTATGCGATCGAGAGAGGCGGGCCCGATGGTTCGTATTCGTCGTTTCCAAAGGATGCCGTGGACAAACCGCTCGCCGGGAAGATCGCGATGATCCTCCGGTTCGAGCCCATGGACAGCGATGGAAAAAGCCTCTGGAAGAAGAATGAAGACACGCTGTGGAGCCCGGCGGCGGCGCTTGGCGAGAAGATCCACGCCACGATCAAGCGGGGGGCGGCGGGGGTCGTGCTGGTTTCGCCGCCGGGATGCGATGATCCGCGCGCGAAGACGCTGGAGTCTACGGAAAGCTCGTCGCGCTGGATGCAGGCGCTCGATGTCCCCGCGATCATGCTCAGCGCGGAAGCGGCCGACATCGTGGTGCGGGCGAGTGATCCTCGGCACCGGACGCTGCTGCAACTTCGGCAGGTTGCGGACCAGGGCGGGACGCTCATTCCGCTGGGACCGGACCCGGTTGCGCTTGTCACAAAAGTCGATCGCAAGCCGCGGACCACCTGGAACATTGTGGGAACGCTTCCTGGGCGCGGTTCGCTTGCCGCCCAATACATCATCATCGGCGCCCACTACGACCACGTCGGGTACGGCTACACCGGCGGCTCGCGGTCCGACGAATATGGCATCGTGCATCCGGGTGCGGACGACAACGCCTCGGGGACGGCGGGCTTGCTGCTGGCGGCGGAGATTCTGAAGCGGCGGTACGGGGCCAGAGACACCCGCCTCGGAGCGGCGGGGTACCCGGAGGAGGCCAACCTGCGGTCGATCATGTTCGTCGCCTTCAGCGCGGAGGAGATGGGGCTCATCGGCTCGCGCGAGTTCATGAAGGCGTGCCCGATCGAGGCGAAGAACATCGACGCAATGCTGAATATGGACATGATCGGGAGGGTGCGCGACGGCAAGGTGGAGGTCTCGGGCACCGGCACGGCGGAGGGGTTTGCCGATCTGTTGCGGCCGATATTCGATGCTTCGGGGCTGACGGTTCAGGCCTCGCCGGGCGGGCGCGGGCCGAGCGACCATGCGACGTTCTATGGCGCGGGAGTTCCGGTGCTGCACTTCTTTTCGGGGATGCACGAGCAGTACCACACGCCGCGGGATACGGTGGATCTGATCAACTTCGAGGGCGGGGTAAAGGTCGTAAACTTGGTGTGCGATGTGGCGGGCATGCTCGCCGGGCGGGAGCAGCAACTCGCGTTCCGCTCCACGGACAAGAAGAACGCCGACAACGAGCCGGGCAAGCCGCAGATCACCCTTGGCGGCGTGAAGGTTCGCTTCGGCATCGCGCCGGGGAACTATGCCGACGGCGAGGCGGGGATTCTCGTGGGCGAGGTGTATCCCGGCACGTGCGCGGCGGAGGCGGGCATTCTCCCGGGCGATCGGCTCATCCGCTGGAACGGGCGGGAGATCGGCGATGTGCAGGGGTGGATGGAGATGATGGGCGGGCACAAGCCCGGGGACGTCGTGGATGTGGGGGTGATGCGGAAGGGGGAGGAGATCTTGGTGCGGGCGACGCTGAAGTCGCGGGATCAGGCTCCGAAATGAAAGTGCAAAGTGCAAAGTGCAAATGAGACTCGGCTTGCCGGTCAGGGTTTGGGTTTCCGCTTGGTCCGGAAGATGATTGCTCCGAGAACCTTAACCAACTCGGTTGCCTCCTGCTCCGGGGAGGCAAGCCGCTTCTCAGTGAAGTAGCGACGGCGTTTCGCGATGCGTAGCCAATGGCGGCACTCGCTCGCCTCTTTGATCGCGATGCCGAGCGCTTTCACGAAGTCTTTTTCGCTCATGGCCTCGTGGGCCTCGAACGTGTTGGCCCCGACGGATGTGAAGCACCCCGACATCTGGTCGGTCACCCGCCGAAACACCCCCTGCTCATCCAGCGCCTCGGCAAGTTGAAGCCCTCGATCGCCGAAGACCACCACCCGATCCAGCAACTCTTCGCGAAGTCGAGACATGCTGCGGTCCTCCTGGTTTGCACTCTGCACTTTGTACTTTGCACTTTGCTACTTCATCCACATGAGCTTCCACTGCCCCATGTCCTGCCGGATCCAGACTCGCGTGAACTTCAGGTCCCGCGAGGCCTGGCCGGTCAGGTTCAGCACCCAGGTTCGGTCTCCGGGCTGATCGACCACCACCGTGGGCGTGTGCTCGCCCATGGGCATGCGGGCGAAGGTCTTGCCGATGTCCTTGCGGTACAGGTGCAGGTCGGCGACGAAGCCGATGGGGTCCTTGCCCTGGGTGCGCATGTGCTCCTTGGTGTACTCGTCGGTGAGCTGGTCGAGAATGATGCGGTCGGCCTCCTCGGTGCCCTCGTCGAGGAGGTTCTGGATGTGGATGAAGAGTTGCGACGGCGAGTAGGTGAGGTAGACCTTGGAGCCGTCGGGGTTCTCGACGACCGCGCTCTCGCCGACGGCCGCGTTTCGCAGGGATGGATCGATGTGGCCGCCGTCGGGGTTGACGGGCTGATCGGCGAACTCGGCCTCGGCGAGGCCGGTGAAGAAGGGTTTGTAGCGGGTGGTTCTTTCGGTGGACCCGCACGCGGCGAGGATGAGCACGAGTGGCAAAGTGACGAAGTGGCGGAGTGGCACAGCGCGGCGGCGAGTGCCGGGTGCCGAGTGCCGAGTGCCGAGGTGGGGATGATTCATCGCGTTGATTGGATGTTGGATGCGTTGACGGGGACGCGGGTTGGTTCGGGCTGGGCGCGCCGGGTGCGGTCGTGGACGTGGAAGGCCTCCAGCGTCTCCGGACAGTCCATACGCACGTGTCCGCCGCGGGATTCGGCCCGCCAGAGGGCGCTGCGGGCGATCAGGGCCGCGGCGAGGAGCATGTTCTGGGCCTGCCAGCCGGGGGGAGAATCGAAGATCTTGTCGAGGGTGTACCGGGCCCAGAAGTCGATCATCTCGGCAACATCGGCCAGACGCGGCCCGCTGCGTTCCACGCCCGCGTTGCGCCACATGGCCGAGCGCAGGCTGCTGAGCACGTCGGAGAGGTCGAGTTCGGCGTTGTCGCTCGGGCGGATGTCGGAGATCACGGGCACTGGCGCGGGGGGCGGGCGGAAGGGGATCGTCCTGCCCGAGAGGTCCGCATCGGACCAGACGAGCGTCGCGGCGTCGTGGTCCCCGGGCGAGCCGACGGGGGCGTGCGAGGCCCGGGCTATGGCCGCGGCGCTGCGTCCGGCTGCCTCCCCGAGCACCAGCCCTTCGAGCAGCGAGTTGCTCGCCAGCCTGTTCGCGCCGTGGAGCCCGCAACTGGCGACCTCGCCAACCGCGAAGAGCCCCGGCACATTGGTCCGCCCGTTCATGTCCGTCGCGACGCCGCCGACGGTGTAGTGGGCCGCGGGGTTGACGGGGATCAGGTCTTTCGTCGGGTCGAGGTCCACGCCCTTGAGGAGCGCGGCGATTCCCGGGAAACAACCCGCGAAGTTCTGGATGTGGCGAACATCGAGGAAGACATGGGTGCCGCCGTGCGTGGCGAGGCGATGCACGATGGCGCGGCTGACGACATCGCGAGGCGCGAGTTCGGCCATCGGGTGGACGTCCACCATGAACCTCGCCCCCGAATGGTCGACGAGGAACGCGCCCGCGCCGCGGACGGCCTCGGTGATGAGCGAGCGGGGGCGCCCGGCGAGGTAGAGCGTGGTCGGATGGAACTGCACGAAGGCGAGGTCCTGCACGGCCGCGCCGGCGCGGTAGGCCATGGCGAGGCCGTCGGCCGTGGCGCACCTGGGATTGGTCGTCTCGCGAAAGACCATGCCCGCGCCGCCGGTGGCGAGGATCGTGCTCTTGGCCCAGATCATCTGCAGGCCGTAGCGAGGGTGGTGGGTGATCGCGCCCATGACGGGTGCGCCCGGCTCGCCGCTGGGCGTGATGAGGTCGAGGGAGAAGCAGTTGGTGAACAGCCGCACGTGCGGCGTGGCGGCGAGTTTTGCGACCAGGCAGCGGACGAGCTCCTTGCCCGTGGCGTCGCCGTCGGCGTGCAGGATGCGGGCGTGGGCGTGGCCGCCCTCGCGGTTGAGCGAGAGGTGGTCTCCGGTCTTGTCCTCGCCCGCGGCGGCACCCCTCTCGCTTACGCGAGAGGCTCTTTGGTCGAACCGCATTCCCCACGCGGCGAGTTCCCGCATCCGCTCGGGCGCGGCGGCGCAGATCGCACGGACGGCGGGCTCGTCGCACAGGCCCCCGCCGGCGGTGAGGGTGTCCTGCACGTGCGACTCGATGGAGTCCTCACGCGACATGACGGCCGCGATGCCGCCCTGGGCCCAGGCGGTGTTGGACTCTTCTGTGCCGTCCTTGGAGAGGATGATCACATCGCCGCCGGGGTACCCCGCGACTCCGTCGCGGGTCTGGTCTGACCCGCCACGGAGTGTCGGGGTACCCGAGCCGCCACGGAGTGTCGGGGTACCCGCCGCGGCGATGGCGGCGCGGAGGCCGGCGACGCCGGTACCAATCACCAGCGTGTCGGTGAAGATCTGCGGGAGCAGCGACGACCGGAAGGGGATCAGGTAGCGGCGCTGGTCGAAGAGGGGGTGCATGCCGGTGGATCGTATCGGAGCGGGGCGGAGGTCGCGGGTGTGACCGGCCGCGCGGTGTCAGCTGGCCCGGGCTTCCAGTTCCTCCCAGCGAGCGTACAACGCGGCCACCGCGGCCTGTGCCTCCTCCAGATCATGGCACGCCTCGGTCATGGCGCGGTGATCGGACATGACGGCCGGGTCGTTCACGCGCCTCTCCGCCGCGGCAGCGAGGGCCTCCGCGTCGTGGATCCGGTTCTCGATGGAGTCGTACTCGCGCTGCTCGTTGTAGGAGAGCTTCTTCTTGGGCGTGGGACGGGCGACCTCGGACGAGGACGCGGCCTGGGCCGCCGCGGATGCCTTCCGTATCGCCGCGAGCGCGGCCTTCTCGGCCTCGGCCTGCGCGGCGAGGGCCTGATCGAGGTGGGCGAACATCCGGGCGTTCCCCGCACCGTCGAGCCAGAGGACTTCGGTCGCGAGGCGGCCGAGCATGGCCCGGTCGTGCGTCACCAGCACCAGCGCGCCGGGGAAGTCCTCGAGGGCCTCTTCGAGCACCTGCAGCGTGGGGATGTCGAGGTCGTTGGTCGGCTCATCGAGCACGAGCACATCCGCCGGTTCGAGCATGATGCGAGCGATGTGGACGCGGGCGAGTTCCCCGCCGCTGAGCGAGCCAACGGGCTGGAGCAGTTGATCATCGCGGAAGAGGAATCGGCGCGACCAGCCGGTGATGTGCATCGACTGGCCCTGGAAGACGACCCGGTCGCTCACGGGGCAGAGGGCCTCGCCCAGCGGCGTGGCGGGGTCGAAGTCCTTGCGGTGCTGGCTGAAGACCACGATGCGCGGCGGGGGCTCGGAGAGATTGATCTCGCCGGTGTCGGGGGCGAGTTCGCCCGTGAGGATGCGGATGAGCGTGGTCTTGCCGCTGCCGTTCGGGCCGAGCAGGCCGAGGCAGTCGCCCGCGCCGAAGGCGACATCGACGTCCTTGAAAAGCACGCGCGCCGGCGTTCCCTGCGATTTCGACAGGCCCTCGCCGCTGAGGAACTTGCGGGTCTTGCGCCCGGTGCCGGTGAAATCGACCCTCGCCCCGCCGCCCCCGGCCGCGTTGCGGACTTTGAGTTCGGCGAGTTCATCCTGCCGGTCGTAGGAGGCGAAGATCTTGCTCTTGGACTTGGTGCGGCGGGCCTCGGGCTTGCGCGAGAGCCAGTCGAGGTCTTTCTTGACCTGATTCGCGAGGGCCTGCTCGGCCCTGGCCTGGCCGGAGAGAAACTCCTCCTTGCGGCGGAGGAACTCGGTGTAGTTGCCCTTCACGCTCAGCGTGCCCTCGGGGTATGCGCGGCTGAGCTCGATGATCCGTGTCGCGACGTTCTCGAGGAAGACGCGGTCGTGCGTGACGAAGACGCTCGCGAAGGCGCGGTTGTTCATGGGCGGCCGCAGGAGCAACTCCTCCAGCCAGTCGATCCCCTCGATGTCGAGGTGGTTGGTCGGTTCGTCGAGCATGAGCAGGTCGGGCTCGCCCCCGCAACTCGCCAGCCCGCGGGCGATGGAGAGCCGCTTGCGCCACCCGCCCGAGAGCGCGGCGGCGGGCGTCGCGCAGTGGGCATCGTCGAAGCCGACCTTCGAGAGGATGATGTCGCCGACGATCTCGGCCTCGTGCTCATCATGGACACCCGCGACGACCCCGCCCGCGAGGGCCGCGGCGACGACGACCTCGCGGGCCGTGACGGCCGCGTCGTCGCCGAAGGCGTCGTACTGCGGGACGTAGACCGAGCGCAGCCCCTTGGCGGTGGTGATGCCCCCGGATTGTCGGCCCTCGGAGTCCACGCTGTCGGGCTCCTCCAGCCCGGCGAGGAGTTTGAGGAGCGTGCTCTTGCCCGCCCCGTTGGGTCCGATGAGCCCGACGCGTTCACCCTCGGCGATGCTCAGCGACACGCCGCGGAAGAGCGTGCGAAGGCCGTGGGTCTTGGCGATGGAGTGGGCGGAGAGGAGCAAGGGGGAAGCCTAAATGGCAAATCGCAAATAGCAAATGGCAAATGAACAGCCCCGAGCCGTGCGACCCGGGGCTGCCATGCGCTTGCCTCGATTTGCTATTTGCCATTTGCCATTTGGCCTCACGCCGCCATCTTCATGCCCGCGCTGGGCATCGTCTCGGTGCTGGTGATGGTGAACCCACCCCCCTCACCACCGCCGCCGCCGACGCTGCCGAACCGCGCCGTGAACGCCGGGCTCATCGCGCCCGTCTGGTTGCCGCGCTTGCCGGTGATGATGTACGACACGCTCGAAGCGCCGATGGGGACGGTCGCGTCGGTGAACGACCGCTCGCCGACGGTGTCGATGAGCGCGTAGGTCGTCGCGCCGTTGAGGGCCCGCATCACCTTGTAGACCACGTTGGCGCACTGCGGCGGGTTGTTGCTCTTCCACGTGAGCGTGAGCGAGCCGTCGGAGTTGACGCCGACGCGCAGGTCGCCGGGCTGGCCGGGCGTGGGGCCGCTCTCGGAGCGCGGCTGCGGGGCGGGGATGTCGGCCAGGCCGTACAGCGCGGGGTTGCTGGTGTTCCTGGCCCTGGTCTGGATGGAGCGCACGGCGTCGGCGACGAGCGTGCGCAGCGTGCGCGACGAGGTCTTGAAGGTCGTCGTCGCGCCCTTCGAGGCGATGCGGGCGGCCTCGGCGGCCGAGAGCGCGGTCTGGGCCTCGCCGATGGCGTCGGTGAGCCCCTCGATCTCCGGCTCGGTGAGCCCCAGCGCGGCTTTGTTGGTGTCCCAGGTGCTCAGGTGGCCCTGCGCGAAGATGAGCATCTGACGATCGTCGGACGGTATCGTTGCCATGGGTATTTCTCCGTGCACTGTCGCCGTCGCCTCGCGCACACGCACGAGGCTCACCCCCGGATTGGAACGAGAGCCTCCATCGTCGCCCCGACCGTGCGACTTGTGCCGAGTGTGACGGATATCCGATCTTTGTCGAAAACACCCAGGACAAGGGCCCCACCCCCGTTCCCGCCCTCGCCGCCGCACGCGCCCCTTCACCGCCGCGTCCGAGAACAACCCGCCGCCCGGCCCGCCACGCGGCCCGCACCAGACACCGTCCTCCCAGAGCCGCTCCAACCCAGCGATGAACAGGAGCAGTTCATCGATGAACGGCGACTGTTCATCGCTCAATAGGAGCGGTTCATCGATGCACAGGAGCCGTGCACCGATCCACGGACGCCGCGCATCGATGAACCCGGGCCGTGCATCGCCCATCCGGAGCCGTTCGTGCATCCACGCGGGCCGTGCATCGATGGGCCGGAGCCGTTCATCGCTGGTTTCCGGTGCGGGTCGCATTGACTTGGCGCGCCCCTTTCTTTGGCGGTGCGATAGGTGGTGCGGTCATGCAAGGGCAACCGAGCACCGCCTCTCTCAGAGCGAACATGTTGGGGTAGGGCCAAGGCGAAGGCATTTGCCTGCCCACAATTGGGCACGCGCTTCTTTCATATTCTTGCGAATAACGGACTTCGCTCTTGACTTGCTATAGGCGATGATGATGATGCGATAATATGACATCAGCACCCCTGCCGGTGATTTGCCTGCTCATGTGTTTGGCTTTGCTCGTTCAGCCGTCGAGCCAGCATCCCGCGGCAACGGACACCCCGGGTGCTGCGCTACACGGTTCCGCCGACGCGTCTTCCCGCGTCACGGACGACAAATCGCGGGCTCCCATTGAGGCCACAAAGGCGATCGTTCAACGCATCCAAGACGAAACGAAAAAACGCTTCGTCACCTCGCCGTTTGTGAAGGTGGAAGTTCGCATTGAGGAGCGCGTGGAGGCTCCCTCGGGCTCGACACGAAAGCCACCCTCGCCCCGGGTGCTCATGTGCACCAGTTGGATGGGCCGGGACCGACTACGAACGGAAGTTCGATCCGACGCTGGCGCCTTGGAGTATGCCGTGTCGGTTGTTGAGGGGAGAACACGCGAGTACGTTCCCCAGCGGGCGTCTCCCATTTCAGGGGCACCGCCACAAAGCAACGTGATCCTGGAGTACGACGGAGCGCTCGCGAGGATCGACAACTGCACGCTTATCTCGGGATGCATTTTCGGAGATCTAACAGTGTCATGGAAACTGCCAGGAGAGTCCCTTGCGGACGGCCTTTTTCGCCGCAAGGTTCTTGGTTCCGATCTGCTAGGCACAGAGGATCGGAACGGGCGGCAATGTATGCACTTTCGCAATTCGTTTTCGTCTCCGACCAAAGGGTCGGGTCGGATTGATGAGGCGAGCGACGAGGTGTACATTGATTCGGTCACCTATGACCTTGTGGCTTGGGACAGAATCACCGTTCAGTCCAACGGAGTACGGATTGTGCGATCAAGCAACTACTCGGCCATCACCTTTCACACCGATGACTCCGGCTGGGATTGGAAACTAACCAACCCGATCCGAAGCGGGGAGAATAAGCGGGAATAGCGACGCGGCTCGCACGACGGGGGAGAGGCAAGTGTTTCTTGAAAGGAGCAATGCGATGACGACGTTTCGTATGCTTGCGATTGGGTTCGTTTGTGCGACGGCGCTTTGTGTCGTGCCTGGGTCCGCGAAAGCAGACGCTTGCGAGGCGATTCGCGAGCGGCTGGCCTATGTTCGCAACGTGACCGGCGACACAATTCTGACCGCGACGCTCGAAGGGTATTCGGGCGACCTTGTCGTGTCGTGGGACGGAACCGACCTGAGCGTTTGGGCGGACGCAGGAGCGTCGTTCGGGGGTACGCCAACTTGCGACGCAACCCTTGGGCTGGTGTTCGACGACGGCAACGGGGATTATGTTGCCGTAACCGTGGGGGAGGGCTCGCACGACGTGATCATCCGGGCAGTACTCTCGTACAATATCGAACAGCCCCACCCGGAAGCTTGGGGCGTGGATCCGGATTCGGAGGACCCTTCTCCGCAGTACAAGTGGTCCTGTTATTGCAACGATCCGTCTCACAGCCACTGCTCCGATCGGGATTGTATGGAACAGAAATCATGCTACCTCGAGGGTCCTTTGGATAAGTGCAACTACTGGATCGATTGGTCACCCGAGTGACCTCGGCCCGGACCGACGGCATGACGGCGGTTGGCCTTGCCTTTCTGGGCCATCACCTTTCGGCTCATCGAAAGGTGATGCGGGCGTGCAGCGGCGTGGGAGTTCGGGGGATGGGGGTGCTGGGGGAAGGGGCTTCCCCTTCCCCGGCATCGGCGACTCTTGATCTTCACCCACTCCTTGATCGCGCGCCGGCGCGAGGAGAGAGCCCTCCCTTATGGTCGGGCTGCATATTGGCTGGCCGCGTGCTCAGGCCCTCGGCCCGAGCATCCGCTCCACTTTCGCGTTGAGAAACCACGCGTGGTGTTCGAGGTGCCAGGCGTCGTAGACGAGGATGGTCTGCACGGTTTGCTCGCCGCGCTCCGGGTGCAGGCCGGTGCGCTGCCAGTCCTCGGGCTCGAGGCTGCGCAGGAAGTCGGCGTGCCACTTGCGGAGGGTGTGGATGGTGGCGATGGGGCCGCCGATGGGCTGGCGGATCTCCTTTGGCGTGCGGTCGGTGCCGTAGACGCCGCGGTCGATGAAGGCGTTCTCGTCCCACGCCGTGAGCACCGGGTGCTCCTCGGCGACGACGAGGCGCATGCGGAAGACGAAGGCGAGTTCGGCGTCGGCCAGATGCCCGACAAGCACGCGGCAGGGCCAGCGGCCGACGCCCGCATCGGGCAGAAAGGCCTGATCCAACTGGTCGTCGGAGAGCTCGAAGACGCGGCGGTCGAAGTGCTCGATGCCGATGCAGTAGCGGCGGAGGAGGTCGGGGATGGAGAGGGCGCGGAAGGCCTCGATGTCGGGGGGCGTGGGAGACGAGGGGGGCATGGGGGAGGGTATGGGGATGAAGAGGTGAGCAGGTGAGCAGGTGAAGAGGTGAGAAGGCCGGTTCACCTGTTCACCTGTTCACGGTCTCCCACTACGCTCGGGCATGCCCCCCACTCCCCAATCTCCCGCTCCCCCCTCCCCCCCTTCCCCCCCATCCCCCCGCCGCCTCGCGCTCAAGGTGGTCACCATGCCGCGCGATACCAATCAATACGGCACCATCTTCGGCGGGGTGATCCTGTCGTACATCGACCAGGCGGGGTTCGTGGAGGCCCGCTCGCACGGCGGGCACAAGTGGGTGACGGTGGCGGTGGACCGCGTGGAGTTCAAGCAGCCGGTGCACCTGGGCGACCTGATCGCGTGCCATACCACCACCACGCGCACGGGCACGACGAGCGTGACGGTGAGGGTCGAGGTCGAGGCGGAGCGGTACGAGGGCGGGGCCATCGTGCCCGTCACCGAGGCGAGCATCACGCTCGTGAGCGTGGGCGATGATGGGCGGCCGGCGCCGTTCCGGGCCTGAATCTCCGCGAGAACACACACTCGCCCGAGAGTCGATACACTCTGGCCCATGTCCGAAGCCTCGTACATCCAGGTCCTGCCGCACACATCCTGCCTGCTCGGCCATGTCACGGCCGAGAAGGTGGGCGCCCGCGAGTCGCAGATCATCGAGCAGGAACTCCGGGCCAGTGCGCCGGGGAAGAAGTGGAAGATCGTGCTCGACCTGAACGAGGTGACCGTGCTGGCCTCGATGGGGCTGGGGATGCTCGTGAGCCTGCACAAGACGTGCTCGCAGGAGGGGGGCCGGCTGGTGGTCTGCGGCCTGCGCGAGGACATCGTACAGGTGATGAAGATCACGCACCTGGATCGGATCCTCAAGGTCGCCAAGGACCGCGAGGCGGGGTTGAAGATAGTCGGATGAAACACCCGGCTCTCGAAATACTCCGGGTGCAATCGGGATGGGCCACGTTTCGGCTTGCGGATGAGTCTGGCTGGGAAGAAGTGGAAGCCTCGTATCTGTCCGACTGCCTAGGAGACCTCTTGGTGGCAAGCCGGGTTCTTGCGGAAGGATGGAGAGACGCCCGCGTTGATGCGCAAGATGAACCCGGACTGACGCGACTGGTGTTCGAGCAATCCGACCGTGAACTTCGAGTACAGGTCATCCGCCTTCCAAAAACGTTTGATCGCTCTCCGGATGCAAGCGGAACGCTGCTTCGCGAGTTGAGACTGCCGTTACGCAAGTTTCTCCATAGTGCGGCAACGGAGTTTGATCGACTCATACGCACCCACTCGCCGGAGGAACTGCGGGCCGCATGGAAGTTTGGACTCCCGACCCATGAACTGGCGGCACTCAAGGCCGCCATCGGTTGGACTTCCAAGGACTCCGCACGATGACCACTACACCTCCTCCGGCCGCGCCTCCCCGCATTGCCGTGATGCTCTCCGGCTCCGGCCGCACGCTCGACAATCTGGTGGTCGCGATCCGCGAAGAACGCCTGCGTGCTTCGATCGTGCTGGTGATTGCCTCGCGCGAATGCCTCGGCGCGACAAAGGCCCGCGCGGCGGGGATCGAGACGCTGATCATGCCCGGCGTGATCGAGGCGGGCGTGCTGGAGCGGACGCTTGTCGAGCGCCGGATCGACTGGGTCGTGCTTGCCGGGTACTTGAAGTTCATCCACGTGCCCGGCGCCTTCACCGGGCGGGTGGTGAACATCCACCCCTCGCTGCTGCCCGCGTTTGGGGGGCCGGGGATGTATGGGGACAGGGTCCACGCGGCCGTCATCTCGGCGGGAGCCAAGGAATCCGGGTGCACCGTCCATCTGGTGGATGAGGTGTACGACCATGGGCAGGTCGTGCTGCAGCGTTCCTGCCCGGTGCTGCCGGGGGATGATGCACGAACGCTGGCCGCGCGGGTGTTTGTCGAAGAATGCATCGCGTACCCGGCGGCATTGCAACACCTCTTCGCCGGGGGCGTAGCGTCAAGGCCGGCTCACCACTGAGAACACCGAGGACACCGAGAAGAAGCCGTGAAATGGACTCTCTCTCCATCCTTCCTCTCCCTCCTCTGTGCACTCGGTGTGCTCTGTGGTGAATGCCCGGCCGAACCCCCCGCCCCCGCCACCGCCACCCCGCCCGCGCGTCCCGGCATCGACAACCCGAAGTTCCCCACGCGCGAGATTTCCGAAGAGGAGGCCGCGAAGGAACGGGCGCGGTTGGAGCAGGCCGTCCTCGCCGCGTTCGAGAGGGACGACTTCGCCGCGGCCGAGGCCGGGCTGCGCGAGCTCATCCCGCTCGACCACGACAACTTCGTGCCGTGGTACAACCTCGCGTGCGCACTGTCGATGCAGGGGAAGACGGATGAGGCGCTGGAGATGCTCAGGCAGGCCATCGCGCGGGGCTTCGCGGACCTGCGCGAGATGCAGCGCGATCCGCACCTGGCCGGCATCCGCGCGACCGATGAGTACAAGGCCATCGTCGCGGCGTGGTCGGGCGTGCTGGAGAAACGCACGCAGCGGACCATCGACGCGGCGGCGAAGAAGTTCCGCGTCGGTGAGCCCGGCTCGCCGTACGTGCTGGAGAAAGATGAGGGGCTGCGGCTGGTGTACATCTCCGCGTTCGATCGGGTGCTCTTCGAGGAGGCCCGGGCGGATGCGGTGAAGTTGGAGCGGTGGTGGCGGGTGGTGGCGGGGGAGACGGGGCACACAAACGCGCCGAGCGCGGGAGCGGGGGAGCAGAGGGAGCATGGGAGCAAAGGCCAACTCCCAGCCTCCCGCGCGGCCCCCTCAACGCTGACGCCCTGGGTGCTCGTCATCCTGCCCACGCGCGCCGATTTCATCAAGTGGGCCATCGAGCGCCACGGCGATCGCTTCGATCGCGTCGGGGGGGAGTACAACCACTCGTCGAAGATGCTCGTCTCCATGGACCTCGGCTCTTCATGGCGGCACGAGTTCTGGCACATCCTGCACTGGCGCGACATGGACGCCCGGGGCCAGCGCCATCCCATGTGGGTCATGGAGGGACTCTGCTCGCTCGTCGAGGATTGCGACACCGGCCCGGGCGGCGAGATGATCGCCCGGCCGAGTTGGCGGACCAACATGATCCTCCGCCTGGGCAAGAGCGGTCGGCTGATCCCGTGGGAGGTGATGTTCTCATCGAAGCAGCGCGGCTTCATGAACGAGCGGCCGCTGGCGTACTACGGGCAGGCCCGGGCGATGTTCCTGTTCCTGGCCGAGCAGGGGAAACTGGCCGAGTGGTACAGCGCGTACACCGCGGGATGGAAAGAGGAGCCGACGGGCAAGGGCGCGTTCGAGGCGGTCCTCGGCAAGCCCATCAAGCAGATCGAGCGCGACTTCCGCGTGTGGGTGAATCGGCTTCCCGAGGTCGCCGACGAGGTCGGGCGCGGCCCGGCGAACCTGCCCGTGGACGTCGGCATCGGCGGGGGCGACGGGCCGGTGGTGCGGATCGACGCGATGGCGGATTTCCTTCAGCCCGGGGGGAAGGCGCCGAGCACGGGCGGCCTGCGAAACAACGACGTCATCACCGCCATCGACGGCAAGCCCGTCCGCGACCTCAACGATCTGGCCCGGGTCCTCGGGGGGTATGAGGCGGGGGCGATGGTGAGCGTGTCGTACATCCGCGGGAAAGCCCATGGGGAGACGACCGTGAGGCTCGTGCCGCCCCGGTAGGCGCCTTCTCGACCGCTGCCGACAGGCTGGTGGCCCCTCCGCCGCCCGATCAACCCGACCGGTCAACCATTGGCCGATGTCCACCAACCTGCAATCCGTTTCGTCGGGCGCCTCCGTTGAACCCAAGCCCGCACCGGCCGTCGCCGGGCGTGCGTTCACGATCGCCCACGTGCCCTTCGAGAGCCCCACGTTCGACGTGATGGGCAACTCCTCGCGCCACGAGATCAAGATCCACGAGCACGGCTTCATCGCCCTCGTGGACGCCATGCCGCGCCTGGTTCCGCAGGGGCAGACGGCCGATTCCGCCGTGGTGCAGGCGGCCCGCGTTTCGTATGGGCAGGGGACCAAAAAGGTGAACGAGGACCGGGGGCTGATCCGCTACCTGCTCCGCCACCGGCACACGACCCCCTTCGAGATGCTCGAGTTCAAGTTCCACGTGGCCATGCCGATCTTTGTGGCCCGGCAGTGGATCCGGCATCGCACGGCGAACGTGAACGAGTACTCGGCCCGGTACTCCATCGTGCCGGATCGCTTCTACAAACCGACCATCGACGAGGTCCGCAAGCAAAGCGCCAGCAACCGACAGGGGGGCGAGGAGCGGTTCGCCGCCGATGCCGCGGCCGCGCCGGATGAGGCCCGGACCGCCGAGGAGTTCCTCCGCTATCTCGACGACGCCGAGGCGATGTACGGGCGGTACCAGAAACTCACCGAGGCGGGTGTCAGCCGCGAGATGGCCCGGATCGCGCTGCCTGTAAGCGTGTACACCGAGTGGTACTGGAAGTGCGATCTCCACAACATCCTGCGGTTCCTGTCCTTGCGCATGGACTCGCACGCGCAGGAGGAGATCCGCATCTACGCCGACGCCATGCACGCCCTGCTCCAGCCGATCGTGCCGCTGACGATGGAAGCGTTCGAGGACTACGAGATGGGGAGCGTCCGGCTCACCCGCCTGGAACTCGCGGCCCTGCGTTCCCGGTCCGACACCCTCGCCACCGACAACAAGCGGGAGCAGGCGGAGTGGGCCGCGAAGCGGGCCAGGATCTACCTGTAACCGCGCCGCACCTCCGCCCCTCCTCCCCCCCTCCCCCCCTCCCCTGCCCTTCTCACCCCAGCGCGGTTCATGTCTCCCCCGTTCGGGTCGAGGAAGTTTCCCCCATTGCATCCGGATTCCGATTTCGCGCATCCAAACGGGTGTGCGCTCGCGGATACTGCGTGTGTGCGCTGCGCGATTCGGCGAACGCTCGGAGGCGTCGGCGCGTACAACCTCGTAGTCCCTCTCCGTGGAGGCAAAGGAGGCTCAGATGGTCACGTTCGAGTGCGATGGATCGCTGACGTTCCGTGTGTACCTGCCCCATGCCGAGAGCGTCTCGCTGGTCGCGAGTTTCACCGACTGGCAGCACGGCGGGGTCCCGCTGGAGCGCGAGGCCCCCGAGCCCGGCGAGCCGGAGGGGTGGTGGACGGTGAACGTGGCCCCCGGGGACGGCGACCACGCGTTCAGCTACCTCGTGGACGACCAATGGTGGCTGCCGGACTACGCGGCCCACGGCGTGCGCCGCAACGACGAGGGGAGTTGGACGAGCCTGCTCTTCGTGCCCCCCCCGCCGCGCATTCTCAAGCGGATGGCGCGGCGTCGCCAGGCCGATTGCATCCGCGATGAATCGCCCGAGGTCGTGGCCACCACGGACCGGGCGCGGCCGAGCGCGCCCACCGCCGCCTGAGCGATCGTGCCGGCCACGTCTTCTGCGTCAGAACCGCAGCACCGAGTGGATCGGGCCGTAGGACTTGACGATGTCGCGTCCCTTGAGCACGTCGAGCTCGATGAGCACGGCGATGCCGACGATCTCGGCCCGCATCCCCTGCACCAGTTTGCAGCACGCCTGCATGGTCCCGCCGGTGGCGAGCAGGTCGTCCACCAGCAGCACGCGCTGGCCGGGCTCGATGGCATCCGAGTGGATCTCCATCGTGTCCTTGCCGTACTCGAGCTCGTAGGAGATCGACGCCTTCTTCCACGGGAGCTTGCCCGGCTTGCGCACGGGCACGAACCCCGCGCTGAGGGCCTGGGCCATCGCCATGCCGAAGATGAACCCGCGGCTCTCGGCCCCGATGACGAGGTTCACGTTCTTGTCGCGGAAGGGATTGACCATCAGCTCCACCGCGAGGGCCAGCCCCGCGGGGTCGCGGATGAGCGGCGTGAAGTCCTTGAAGAGGATCCCCGGCTTGGGAAAGTCGGGCACATCACGGATAAGGGCCTTGAGACGGGCGATGGGCTGGTCCATATGGGGCGAGTGTAGCGGAGGATGAAACACGGAGGGCCACGGGGGCACGGAGGAACGCAAAGGCTTGTGGTAGACTTCAACCATGCCCCGCTGCTTCCGCATCGCTCTGCTCGCGTTGATGTGGGTGGGCATCGGGGCAACGGCCTGCGTGGCAATCACGTGGTCGCTGAACTGGCCGGGTGCCCGCGCGCTGGAACGGCAAACGAGGGAATGGGATACGAATGGCAGTTTGGAGCCATGGGGAGCACAGACGCCCTCGGACTGGCCACCGCCGGCGCGCGTCGGAGAGTCCACCATTGGATGGATGCGAGAACGGCATGCCTATGCCTCGCATCCGATTCAGCTTCCCACAGGAGGCGTCCGGGGGTTCGACAGATTCTGGGCCGCGAGCCAAGAAAGCGGCTGGCCGTTCCTCGCGATGCGAGCCTCCTACTGGTCTGAGAGCCAGAGTCTGCTCCTTCCTGCTACCACATCCACTCCCCGAACTACGGAGAGGCTTGCGCGAAACAGCATCTCCGGCCTGATCCTCAGGTTGCCTGCCCCCACGAAAGCGCGTGGGGGTCCGGACGCGTTGATGCTGCCCGTGCGTCCCCTCTGGCCCGGCTTCGCCCTCAACACCATCTTCTACGCGGCCGTCGCGTGGGGCCTTTGGAGGGGGGGCTGGCAGATCCCGCTCGCGATCCGTCGCCGCCGCCGCCGCGCGAAGGGCCTGTGCATCCGCTGCGGCTACGACCGTTCCGGCCTCCCCGCCTCGCCCCCCAGCCCCTGCCCGGAATGCGGCGCACCCCCAACGCCCCCGCACTGAGCCCCACCACTCCCTCCGCGCTCCCTCCGTGGCCCCCCGTGGCCCTCTGTGTTTCCATCTTGTTCTCTCTGCGCTCTCTGCGTCTCGGCGGTGAACCTGCCTTCTTCCTCCCGCCCGAACCACCCGAGCCGCGTGCCGCCCCCGCCCCGCCGCGTGCCCCGGCCGCGCGGCCGCGTGCCTTGATGATCCGGGCACGCGTCCGGCCCGCCCGGGCGTGTGGTCCGAGAACTCCGGCTGGTGTCCGTGAGATTCCGGCCCGCGTCCGCGCTCTCCGGCTCAAGGCCCGCCCCCTCGCGGCCGATGGTTCTGTCCATGGCACGCATCATCCCCAAGTCGATCCAGGACCGTCTGAACTTCTTCCTCGTGCACGCGCAGGACTGGGCCGCCGATCCCGGCGCGATCGGGCTGACTCCCGGCGAGATCGCCGCGTTGCAGGAGGCCTACGAGGCGGCCCGCGATGCCGCGGTTGCGGCGCGGGAGGCGAGGCTCGCCGCCGAGCGGGCGACCGGGGAACAGACCATCCGCATGGCCGCGCTGGTGGACATGGGCGCGGGGCTCATCGCGAAGATCAAGGCCGCCGCGGCGGGCAACCCGGCGGTCTACACCGCCGCAAGCCTCGATGTGCCCAGCGGCCCCACGTTCACCGGCATCGCCCCCCCCTCCCCCGAAGATTTCCGCTGCTCGCCGCGGCGCGATGGCGCGGTGGCGCTCTCGTGGACGAGCGACCTGAAGCGCACCAGTTTTTACCGCCTCGAGCGCGTGCTGACTGTTGGGGGGGTTGCGGGAAGAACCACGCGCGAGTTCCTCGCCGCCGTCCGCGACAACGCGTTCACCGACGAGTCGCTCCCCGTCGGCTTCACGAACGTCGAGTACTTCCTCACGCCCGTGCACCAGCGTCGCAACAGCCGACCCAACCCCGGCGCGACCCGGTCCGCGACGTACACGCCGGGAAGCGTGTGGCCGCGAGTAGCAGCAACCACGACCGCGGTTCCTTCGCTCGCGGCGTAGGACGCCCCGGGAATCGCGGGGTCGATCTGGTACACTTGGGCGATGCCCTCCCGACGAACCACTCGCATTGCTCTGGCGGCCGCGATCTGGCTCTTCGTCGGCGCGCTGGCAACGGTGGGCCTCGCGTGGGGGTTGTCGATCAACCATCAGCCGGGATGGGAGTTCGCGGGCCGATCATCGTTCCATCTCCCCCAACCGCTGATCGAAGGGGGGTGGACGGCGGTGCGCACGACGGCTTCCGATCGCACTTGGTGCGCAATACACGTCGAGTCGGACTCGCTGGTGGCCGCCGGAAGGGCCGGGGGCGCGGATCGGGCCCGCGACCACGGCTTCCTGCTCTGGGCCGTGGGATGGCCGCTCCCCGCCATGCAGGGATGGCGAGATTGGAAGGCCACGGGACCGCAGACGTTCGAGGAGCACCCTCGCTTCCTGTATTGGTGGACCCGGCCGGACGCTCGTTTCCGCGCGGTCGTCGAGAACGTGTACATCCCTCTCGCCCCGGCGTGGCCCGGCTTCGCCGTCGATGCGATCGCCTTCGGCATGCTCGCGTGGCTCGTGGTCCGCGGACCGTCCATGACGCGGCGATGGCTCAGGCGGCGCAGTGGTCGGTGCCTGAAATGCGGGTACGAGTTGACAGGGCTGGCGCCGGAGGCTCCGTGTCCGGAGTGCGGCACAGCGCGTGCGTGAACGGTGCGGCGGCCTTCCCTGGGAGGATGGTTGCAGGAACGGGGCTTCCCCCTTCCCGCACCGGCGACCCGGCGATATCCGATTCCTACACTCACGCACCATCATGGCCAAAGACCCATTGAAAGACTCCTCCGCCGCGTCGAAGCTCGAGACCGTCGAGCCCATCGGGGCCCGCGTGCTCATCCGCAAGGATGAGGACCGCAAGCAGACCAAGACCGGCATCCACCTGCCCGACAAGATCGAGATCCCGACGATCACCGGGCGCGTCGTGGCGATCTCCGCCAAGGTCGAGCACGACATCGACTACCCGATCAAGAAGTACGACCGCGTCCTGTTCAACCCCAAGCACGCCGTGCCGGTGGAGTTCGAGGGGGACAACCGGCTGTTTGTCATCCCCGTCGAGGATGTCGTCGCCGTCTTCCGCAAGCCCGGCGAAGAGTCGCCATCGCGCCACGACAAGCCGTTCTGATGCCCGACCGAGCCGCCCAGATCGCCGCGCTTCGCCTCCCTCTGGCCGATCTGCCCGATCCGCTTCCCATCCCGACGATCGCGCGGCCGTTCGATGCGACGATCCGGCCGCCGGGCTCAAAGTCCATCACCAACCGGGCCCTGCTGCTGGCCGCGCTGGCGGATGGAGTGAGCGAACTGCGCGGCCCGCTCATCGATGCGGACGATTCGCAGGTGATGCTCGCGGCGATTCGGCAACTCGGGGCCCGAGTCGAGATCATCCGGGGTGGCACTGGCAGCTTGTCTGCCAGTGATGTTGCCAACAGCGCCACTCGAACACTGGCGGACGAGCCGCCAGTGCCACCCACTCCGCACCTTGACATGCTCCGCATCACCGGCGTCAACGGCCGCTGGACCATTCCCGCCGGCCAGACCATCACGCTCAACCTCCACAACGCCGGCACCGCGACTCGGTTCCTCACCGCCGCGGCGATCCTCTCCCCGCCGGGCACAAGCGTCGTCATCGACGGCGACGCCCGCATGCGCGAGCGGCCCATTGCCGACCTGGCCGATGCGCTCCGCCAACTGGGCGTCGGCGTGGAGTTCCTCGGCGCCCCCGGCTGCCCGCCGCTTCGCATCACGCCCCCGGCCGACCTGGCGATGCTCGCCCGCAGCGTCACCTTCGACGATCCCAAGTCGAGCCAGTTCATCTCGGCGATCATGCTCATCGCCCCGTTCCTCGCGCGGCAGACCACGATCGAAGTTCGCGGCCCGATGGTCAGCGAGCCCTACATCGGAATGTCGCGCGACCTGCTCGGGCGACTCTTCGCCCAGCAGAGCGGCCCGAAACTTCCCGCCAGCATCAAGCACGAGACCGTCGCTCTCACGATCCCAGTCTTCCCGCTCAAGGGCTTCACGCTTGATGTTGAGCCAGACGCTTCGGGCGCGACCTACTTCGAGGCCGCCGCCGCGCTGATCCTCGGCGCACGGACGACCATCTCCGGCCTCGACCTCGGCCCCTCGGGCGGACGGGCCAGCCTGCAGGGCGACACGCAGTTCGTCTCGGTCCTCACCGCCGCCGGGGCCACCGTGGAACGCCTCAACGGCGCGCTTCGGGTCACGGGCGCCGCCGCGGTTTTTCCGCTAGACATCAACCTCGAGGACATGCCCGACACCGCCATGACCGCCGCCGTCATGGCCTGCTTCGCGTCCCCCACCGCCGACAATCCCACCGCGACGAGCATGATCCGCGGCCTGCGCACCCTGCGCGTCAAAGAAACCGACCGCCTCGCGGCACTCAAGACCGAACTTTCCAAACTCGGCGCCGCAGTCGAGATCACCCGCGAACGCTCCGACGAGGGTCTCCGCATTTCCCCCCCCCAACTCCTCGACACCTCGACACCTCGGCACCTCGCGTTCGACACCTACAACGACCACCGCATGGCGATGTCGCTGGCCCTCATCGGCCTGCGGGTTCCCGGCGTGCGCATCAACAACCCGGGTTGCGTCGCCAAAACCTATCCGACGTTCTGGCGGGACTTCGCCGCGCTGTATCGCTGAATCCGCGGCCTATCCGCGGGTCTCGCACCCCGCCTGCCACGCCCTGAGAAACTCGAAGATATCGAGCATGTCCAGCCCGCCCGAGGCGTTGAAGTCGGCCGCCGGGCTGCCCGAGAGCCATTTGCTCAGAAACTCCGCCAGGTCCGCGGCCGTGACACTCCCGGACCCATCGAAATCCGCAGCGCACCCGTCCCGGAGCGGCGTGATCTCCACCGTGACATCGTCGAATGCGAACTTCTGATTGGCCGCGGAGTTGAGCCCGAACCCCACGCCCACCCAGACCGACTCGCCGGGGGCGAGCGTGATCTGCTTGCGCAGGGAGTGCTGAGCCCACCCCGCCTCCACCCCGGTGCGTCCCACGACCGACAGATCGGCGCGGGTCTCGGGATCGGCAGGACCGATCGACGCGAGCACATCCGCGGCGTGTGCGTCTGTGCGGGTGGGCGACCACACCCAGAACGTGAGCGTGACGGTGTGCTCCCCGGGCGCGGCGACGAATCGCTTCTCCAACCAGACCGCGCTGCTGGCGTTCCCACCGTCGATGTTGAGCACAGTCCCCCAACGGCCGCTATGCACCGGGGTGTTGACCATCGTGACGCCCGCACTCAGGTCGGGCCTTCCGATCGCCGCGCCGTCCTTGGCCCACCCGCCCAGCCCATCCTCGAACGATTCCGAGGAGCCGACGGCGCTGGCGACGGCGCAGACGGATGAGAGTGTCCAGACCACAAGCGCAGAGTTCGCAGTTCGGTTCATGGTCGTTCTCCTGCCCCACGTCATTCCCGCGCCCCGCCCCACGGTCCTGCGGGTGTCTACGGGCACGCGGCGCGGGAGGTTGCGGGCGTGCCGAATGCGAGATCACATGAGCAAGTCGAAGCAACCGGAACGCGCTCAACGCGGAGTTCCGAGTCGCTGGATCGATCTCACTCCCGGGCATGCGCTTCCGAGTGCCTCCGGTCGGCATCCCTCCTCGCCTGATCCAGCTCGCCCACCACATCGATTGCATGCTCCCAGAATCCTGCTATTCTCGCCCCATGCCCGAGGCCCCCTTCTCTGCCTCCACCCGCACCCGCCGCATCACCCTCATCGGGTTGCTGGTGAACATCTTCCTTGGACTGGTCAAGCTCATCGCCGGCATCTTCGGCCACTCCGGCGCGCTCATCGCCGACGCCATCGAGTCGCTCGCCGACATCGCCGGGTCGCTGGTGATCTGGTCCGGGCTGGCCATCGGCTCGCTCCCCGCCGATGAGGACCATCCCTATGGCCACGGCAAGGCCGAGGGCCTCGCCGGGCTGGCCGTGGCGGGGCTCGTGTTCGCCGCGGGCGTGGGAATCGCCGTCAAGGCCGTGCACGACATCCGCACGCCCCACGAGATCCCGGCCCGGTTCACGCTGCTGGTGCTCATCAGCGTGGTCATCATCAAGTACGCGCTCTTCGTCGCGGCCCGGCGCGTGGCCCGGCGCGAGGGATCGGTTGCGGTCGAGGTGGATGCGGGGCACCACGTCGCGGACGCGATCACCTCTCTCGCCGCGGCCGTCGGCATTTCCGTGGCCATCTTCGGGCCTCGCTGGTTCGGCGGAACCGGGATCGCGGGCTTCGGCTGGGAGACGGCCGACGACTGGGCCGCGCTCTTCGCATCGTTCATCATCCTTTACAACGCCGTTTCGCTGGCCCGGATCCCGCTCCGCGAACTCATGGACCAATCAACCCCGGAAGATGAGCAGCGCGTGATCCGTCCCGCCCGCGAGATCGCCCGCCAGGTCGAGGGCGTCCGCGAGATCGAGAAGCTGCAGGCCCGCAAGTCCGGCGGGGGGTACTGGCTGGAGATGCACGTGCAGGTGGACCCGACCATGCCGGTGCGCGAGGCCCACATCGTCGGCGGGAAGGTCCGGGCCACGATCCGGGCCGAGATGCCGGTGGTGCGGGATGTGCATGTGCACATCGAGCCGCACGAGCAGGCGGAGGGGGCATGAGCAGGTGAGCAGGTGAAGAGGTGATTGGTCACCTGCTCACCTGCTCACCTGTTCAGTTCGTCCCCACCCTGCCCACCACGCACACAATCCCCGCCTCCCGCAACTCCCGCCCGTGGCCCATTGGCTCGGCTGCTGAGCCCACATCCTGGTACACATTCGTCGCGCCGAACCCCGCCTCTCGCATCGCCTCGCGGAGTTCCGGGATGCTCCAGAGCCGCCAGCGGTACACAAACGCCTCAGGGTATCGTGCCACCACCTCGCCATCCACCTCTACCTGAAAGTGGAGCACGTTGGTGACCATGGCCATGAGCGCATCGGCGTCGCGCTGCTCCCATGTGTAGCGCACGGTCTCGTGGCCGCGCCCGGGATGGACGCGTGTCACCGCGCCCTCCTTGAACACGCCCGGCCCGGTGTAGGTGTCGCACACGAACACCCCGCCGGTGTTCATCGCTCCGCGAACGCCGCGCAGGTAGCCCATCAGCGTGGCCCGATCGTGGAGGTAGCCGCTCGAGAAGTTTCCGGCGAACGCGACGTCGCAGCCACCGCGCTCGGACCCGGCGCCGGCCATCCTCTCTCGCAAGTCCCCCCGCACCAGCCGAATGTCAACGTCCATTCCCGCCCGCTCGTTTTCCTGCGCGGCCCGCGCCAGCACCTCGGCATCGAGATCGATTCCAATGGCCCGCCGCTTCGCTCCTGCCGAGCGGCCATCCTCGATCCATTGCCGCGAGAGCGCCGCCGTCCCGCAGAAGTCCTCGCGCAGCACGACCGGCTGATTCCCGTGGACCGCGTGCAGAAACGCCGACACATGCCGCGGCGACTGGACGCACACCTCATAGCAGTCGTGCCTGTCCATGTCAGACTTCCAGTTCGACCACCGCGAATCGCTCCACATCCACCAGCCCGAGGTCCGTCACCTTCAGTTTCGGGATCACCGGCAGGCACATGAAACTCAGCGGCATGAACGGGTCTTCAACCGCACTCCCCAGCGCCCGCGTCGCCGCGAGCAACGCCCCCTGCCGCTCGATCACCGCCTCCGCGGTCTGGTCCGACATCAGCCCGGCGATCGGCAGTTCCAGCACGGCCAGCACCTGGCCGTCCCTCACCGCGCACTGCCCGCCCCCGCACGCCGCCAGCGTTCGCGCGGCGATGAGCATGTCCGCATCATCCGTCCCCAGCACCGCCAGGTTGTGCGAGTCGTGGCCGACCGTGCTCGCGATCGCGCCGGCCCGAAGCCCGAACCCGTGCACGAACCCGATCCCGATGTTCCCGCCCCCCCGGTGGCGCTCGATCACGGCGAGTTTCGCGATGTCGCGTGCCGGATCGGCCACGATCGCCCCCGCCACAACCATGGGCGCGGCGACCATCTCGCCCGTCACGATCTGCCCAGGGTTCATTCGGATGACGCGGATGCTCGCCCCCGGCTTTCGCAGGCCCACACGCAGCGACGCCGCCGACAGCCCGGCGGGCAGCCGCACGCCGCTCGACGGCGCGGCCATGGTCTTCCCCCCCACTTCGCCCACAAACACGCCGTCCCGCGCCACCACGCGCCCGCCGTGCAGCACCACGCGCGGCCGCGGGGCGTGCAGATCATCGAACACCACCAGGTCCGCCCGATACCCCGGCGCGACCGCCCCCATATCGCGCCGACCGTAGTGCCGGGCCGCGTGCAGCGATCCCATGGCGATGGCGCGGCAGGGGTCCATCCCCAGCCCGATCGCCCGGCGCACGACGTGATCGATGTGCCCCTGCTCTTTGAGGTCCGCCGGATGCCGGTCGTCGGTGCAGAAGCAGAACAGGTGGGCGTTGGCGGGAGTCACCGCGGGCAGCAACGCCTCGAGGTTGCGGGCCGCGCTTCCCTCGCGGATGAAGATGCTCATCCCAAGCCGGGCCTTTTCCATCGCCTCCTCGGCCGTGGTGCACTCGTGATCGGAGGAGATACCAGCCGCGAGGTAGGCCCGCAAGCCGCGGCCCCGCAAACCCGGGGCGTGGCCATCCACCATCCGGCGCGACAGCCCGAGGTTGATCTTCGCCAGCACCCTCGCGTCCCCGGCGATGGCCCCGGGGAAGTTCATCATCTCCGCCAGCGCTACGACGCGCGGATCGTCGAAGAGCGGCGCAAGATCTCCCGCCTCCAGCCTCGCGCCGGACGTCTCCAACGGCGACGACGGCACGCAACTCGACACCGCGAACATCGCGTTGAACGGCAGCCCCTCCGCGTCGTCCATCACGTACCGAATCCCCGGCACGCCCAGCACGTTGGCGATCTCGTGGGAATCGAACACCGCCCCCGTCGTGCCGTGCGGGACGGCCAGCCGCACGAACTCGCGCGGCGGGAGCATCGTGGACTCCACGTGCATGTGGGCGTCGATGAACCCCGGCGCGACGAACGCGCCCTCGAGGTCCATCACCTCACGCCCTTTCGTGTACATCCCCTCCGGGCCGAGGCCCGCGATCCGCCCGTCCTTGATGGCGACGCACCCGTCCTCGACCTCGCAGGTGAACACGTTGATGATCCGCGCGCCGGTCAGGAGCAGATCCGCCGGCGCATCGCCGCGGGCCACTGCCAGCAGATCCGGTGTCACCACATGGGCCATGGGGAGAAGCGTAGTGATCTCACGCCGCGGCCCGCTGGACGGCGTCCTGCTGTGCCATCCCCGCGGCCGCGAGGACAACGCCGACGCGATGATCCCACAGATGCCGCGCCGCCACGACCGCTCGCCCCGCCGCGCCCATCGCCGCCCGTTGGTCCGCATCGGCCAGCAACTTCCCCACCGCAACCCGTGCCAGTTCCGGCCGGTCCGGCGCGTACTGCACCACCGGTCCGCCTCCGGGTACCCCGACACTCCGTGGCGGGTTTTCCGCCGCGCAGAACTCCCGCGTGATCGCCAGCCGCTCCTCCGCCACCGTCGCGCACCCCGCGGCCATCGAGAGCAGCACCCGCTCGCTGAACCCCGTGGCAAACTGCGGCGGCGAAACCGCCAGGCTCACTTTGGTGCGGGCCATCCAGCCCGGGAGCGATCCATACTCCACGTTCCCGCCGTATCTCAGCGTTCCCGTGGCGATGTCCTTCCACGCCTCCGTCCCGACCAGCACCGTGTTCAACCCCTGCATGGCCTGGGCCGCCGCGATACGCCGGGCCCGCCCCACCGCGGCCGTCGAATACGCGAACAGCGCGGCCATCAGCGCCCACTGGTCGTTGGCCCGCACGCCCGAGGGCAGGCACAGATCCATCGCCTGCCCAAACGACATCGCCGGACACTGGGTCCGCACCTCCACGAGGGCCTCGCACACACCGTGCAGCACGCCCGGCACGCGGCTCTTCAGTCGGCCCAGTTCCTCGCGGCTGGGGATCGATCCAGCGAGCAGCACGTCGATGTCTCTTCCCTTTCGATGAGACGCTTCGATCGCCCCGGCCTCGCACAACGCCTCCGGCGCAACGCCGTGCCAGATGGTCACGTGCTTGAGATTCGGAAACCGCATCGCCAGCAGGTGGGCGTCGTCGGCCGTCACCGTCAGCAGCCGGAAGCCCGGATCGGCGGACATGCGGTCGAGCCATGCCGCGTCGATCGTGAGCGGATGATCCACGCACCACTGCACGATGGACCGCTCACTCGATCGCTCCGGCCCCCCCGGCCCCCCCGCCCCCCCCGCCCACGCGTACACCTCATCCGCCGACGAGAGGTGGTTGAAGAACGCAAACAGTGCCCGGCCCGGCTTCCCCCAGGCCTCCGGCCCACCTGCATCGGGATTCACGCACACGCCCTGCCGCTGCATCGCCTCGGCGAACTGAGTTCCGAACGCCCCGAGCAGGCTGTAGCGGGACTGCGACTCGGTCACGATGTAGGCACGATTCGGGTTCATGCCCCTGTATCGACCGCCGGGAGCAGCCGCCCCCAGCACGGCTCGCTCTCCCGGGCCATCTTCCGCCACGGATTCCCCCGGGGCCAGGCCCGGTGCCCAACCCGAAGGCCGGTTCCTATGCTCCGAACCAGTTTCTGATCTGCCATTTGCTCTTTGCCATTTGCCATTTGGAGCCCTCCCCATGCCCTCCGCCATCACCATGTCCGCCGGCACACTCAACGTCCCCAACGACCCCATCATCCCCTTCATCGAGGGCGACGGCACCGGGCCGGACATCTGGCGGGCCTCCGTCCGCGTGATGGACACGGCGGTGAACAAGGCCTCGGGCGGCAGGAAGAAGATCCACTGGCACGAGGTGCTCGCGGGCGAGAAGGCCTTCAACAAGACCGGCAACTGGCTCCCCGATCAGACCATCGAGGACTTCAAGAAGTACCTCGTGGGCATCAAGGGCCCGCTCACCACGCCCGTCGGCGGTGGCATCCGCTCGCTGAACGTGGCCCTGCGGCAGATGCTCGACCTCTATGTCTGCCTCCGCCCGGTGCGCTGGTTCACCGGCGTCCCCTCGCCGGTAAAGAAGCCGGGGGACTGCAACATGGTGATCTTCCGCGAGAACACCGAGGACATCTACGCCGGCATCGAGTGGGCCGCGGGCAGCCCGGAGGCCGCCAAGTTCCTCGCCTTCATGGAGAAGGAGTTTCCCAAGGAGTTCAAGAAGATCCGCTTCGGCTCGGTGCAGGCGGGCAAGGACTGGGGCGCATCCATCCATCATCCGGAGCTCTACCCGGCGCCCGCCGTCGGCGTGGGCATCAAGCCGGTGAGCAAGCCCGGCTCGGAGCGGCTGATCTGGGCCGCGATCGAGTACGCCCTGAAGAACACCTCGAAGTCCGTGACGTTCGTCCACAAGGGGAACATCATGAAGTTCACCGAGGGCGCGTTCAAGGACTGGGGGTATGAGCTCGCCACCACCTCCTTCCGCGGCAAGTGCGTGACCGAGCGCGAGTCGTGGATCCTCGGCAACAAGGAGGCCAACTCCGACCTCTCCGCCGAGGCCAACGCGAAGATGATCGATCCCGGCTACGACATGATGACCCCGGACCAGAAGAAGAAGGTCGTTGCCGAGGTCGAGACGGTCCTCAGGCTCTGGCCCACGCACGGGCAGGGCAAGTGGAAGTCCATGCTCATGATCAAGGACTCCATCGCCGACATCACGCTCCAGCAGGTGCTCACGCGTCCGAAGGACTTCGACGTCATCGCGACGATGAACCTCAACGGCGACTACCTCTCCGACGCCCTCGCGGCCCAGATCGGCGGCATCGGCATCGCCCCGGGGGCGAACATCAACTACATCACCGGCCACGCCATCTTCGAGGCCACGCACGGCACGGCCCCGAAGTACGCCAACCTCGACCAGGTGAACCCCGGCAGCGTGATCCTCTCGGGCGAGATGATGCTCCGCTACATGGGCGGGGGGGTCGGCGGCGATGCCGATTGGACGAAGGCCGCCGACCTCATCATCAAGGGCATGGACGGCGCGATCGGGGCCAGGACCGTGACCTACGACTTCCACCGGATGATGGAAGGGGCGACGAAGCTCAAGTGCTCGGAGTTCGGGGATGCGATCATCAAGCACATGGGGTGAGCGGGTGTCGGGATTCGGGTCGGATCGTGCCACCGACCGCGGCTTTGGGCGGTCGGTGGTTCGATGCACGAGAACCAAGGCACACCGACCGTGCAGAGCCACGGTCGGTGGCACGGTCGATGCCACCCGCCGCACACGCATTCCCTTCCGCAAAGCCGGAAGGGAGGGGCGCTTCACGGTGGGGCCACCCGCCTCACAGAGTTGTTCCTCACAGCGATTGTCCAGCACCACTCCCCCCCACCCATGTTCATGGCAACGATTTCTCAGGCCCGAACAGGACCATCCATAAACATGTCAGGACCCGAGTGGTGCTGAGAAACGATTTCTCAGGCCCGAACAGCCGCTGAGATGTTCATTTCAGCGATTGAACTGATTCAATCAGCCGCTGAGTTGCGCCTCTCAGCGGCTGAGGTGCGCAACTCAGCCGCTGCATGGCGCACTATCCGGACCTGCACCGGCCGTGGCGCAGCGCAAACGCCACACCCCGCCAGTTTCGGCGATCACACACCGGGGAACTCGAACCGGGGACCGGCGGCGGAGTCCCGCGCGTGAGGTGAGTCATCGCGGACCACGCGAAATGGGGGCGCTCTTCACCAGTTTCTCGCTTCCCCCGTTCTCGTGATCCGCCGTACAGAAAATCTCGCACGCTCGTCGCGTCATGGTCAAGAACGTCCGCGAGTCGGCCGACTTTTTTTCCCAAGTCAGCGACGGCCGAGCGCGGCGGCGGGATCTCTTGGGCGATGTGCCCGGGGGCCGACCGCTCGCGGCGGGCGCCGCCGAAGTTTCATAAGGAGGTGGACCATGTCCACCGTGTTGCCTTCGGATCGGCGCCTGCTGGTCCAGTTCGGGCTCGATCATCACCCCGTGTGGTCGGCGAGCAGTGCCGGAATTGGCTTGACCGGCGCGCAAGCCCTGGCGTTCAAGAACGACAGCGCCGCGGCCGACGCCGCGTTCCAGGCGGCCTCGCTGGCCCGCCAGCAGGCCAAGGCGGCCACCACGGCCTACTACGCCGCGTGCGGCAATCTCCGCACCACGGCCGCGGCGTGCGTCCGCTCCATCAAGGCCTTCGCCGATGTGTCCGCCGATCCCGGGACGGTCTACGCCACAGCGCAGATCCCCCCGCCGGACCCGCGCTCGCACACCGGCGAGCCCCCGGCCCAGCCCACCGACCTCCGGGCCGGGCTCGAGACCAACGGCTCGATCACGCTCACGTGGAAGTGCTCCAACCCCCCGGGCGTGTCGCGCGTGGTCTACATCATCCAGCGCAGGCTCGAGGGCCAGACGGGCTTCTCCACCATCGACTTCGTGGGCGAGAAGACCTTCAACGACGCCACCCTGCCCCGCGGCATCGACGGCGTCTCCTACATCATCACCGGCAAGGCGGGCCAGCAGACCGGCCCGGCCTCGAGCATGTTCACGCTCACCTTCGGCGTGGTCGGTGGTGGCGGCATGATGATCACCTCGACGAGCACCGAGCCGGGCGAGGTGAAGCTGGCCGCGTAGGGCCAAATGGCAAATCGCAAATGGCAAATCGCAGATAGAAACAGAGAGACGTGCGTGGCCCCGGTCTGTTCGACCGGGGCCGCGTTCGTTCTCGTCGCCTACTCTCGGCCCATGCCCATCCCCAAAGACATCGCCGCCTACAACGCCGCGCAGACCCCGGCGGACAAGCGCATCTGCGCCGCCCTGGCCAGGGCGATCGACGCCCACTTCGCGACCCTCGACGGGGCCGAGTGCAAGGTCTGGCATCGGCACCCGGTCTGGTTTCTCGACGGCAACCCGATCGTCGGGTACAGCAAGTTGAAGGACTGCATTCGGCTTCTCTTCTGGAGCGGCCAGTCGTTCGATGAGCCCGGGGAGGGGGGGCTGCTTCCCGCCCCTCCCGACACCAAGTTCAAGTCCGCCGACGCCCGCTTCACCTCCGTCGAGGAGATCAACCCCAAGGACCTGAAGCGCTGGCTGAGGAAGTCCGCCGAGATCCAGTGGGACTACAAGAACATCGTGAAGCGCAAGGGCAGGCTCGTGCGGTTGGGGTAGGCCCGCGCGCCCGGCTCTACCGCTTGGCCCTCAGCCATTTGTGCAGTCTCGGCCCGGCCCAGGTGTTGATGCACCCCTCGGCCGTCAGCCACCCCCGACGGCCGGTCATCACGCCGAACCTCAGGTTGTCGTAGTCCGCGACCTCGTGGACGTCGCAGTCGATGGCGATCAGGGCGCCGCCCTCCACGGCCGCGCGGACGTGCGTGTCGCGCAGGTCCAACCGCATCCAGTGGGCGTTGATCTCCAGCGCGACGTTGTGCTCCTTGGCGGCCGCGATGAGCTCGGGCATGTCGGGCGAGAGCCCCGCGCGCTTGTTGATCAGGCGACCGGTGGGGTGGCCGAGGATGTGGACCATCGGGTGGCGGACGGCCCTGAGCAGGCGCCTGGTCGCCGTGGCCGGGTCCTGGCTCAGGGCCACGTGCGGCGAGGCCACCACGATGTCGAGCTCGGCGAGCAGATCGTCGTCGTAGTCGAGCGAGCCGTCGGAGAGGATGTCCACCTCGCTGCCGGCGAGGATGGTGATGCCCTTGATCCTGTCGCGGGCCGCGTGGATCGCCCCGATGTGCTTCCGCAGGCGGTCGGGCCGCAGCCCGTTGGCGATGACGCTCGACTTGCTGTGGTCGGTGACGGCGATGGTGTGGAAGCCGCGGCGCTTGGCCTCCGATGCGAGCTCGAGGATCGACAGGCGGCCGTCGCTGGCGGTGGTGTGGGCGTGGAGCTCGGCCTTGATGTCGGAGAGCTCGATGAGCGCGTCTGCTCCCCTGCTCCCCCGCTCCCCGGCTCCCTTGCCCGGCTTCGCCGTGCGCTCGAACGCGACCACCTCCCCCCGATCTTCCCGCAGCTCGGGGGGGATGAACTCCAGGCCGAGTTTCTCGTACACCTCTTCCTCGGTCTTGGCCGCCACCGGCTTGATTCCCCGCTTCTGCGGCGGTTCGTCGGCGTCGTCCCTGGGGAACAGCCCGTACTCGTTGAGCGTCATGCCCATCTTGAGGGCCCGCTCGCGGAGCCCGACGTTGTGCTCCTTGGAGCCGGTGAAGTACATCAGGGCCGCGCCCCACGAGGAGTCGTCGAGCACGCGGAGATCGACCTGGATCGTCGGCTCCACGGCCTCCTTGCCGTGCTGGCCCTCAAGGGTCCACCGCCCCATGTCCGGGTTGATGGCGATGCGCACGCTCGACTTGGTCTCGCCCGCGAGGATGCTCTGGCGGACCTCGGGCATGGCACGGAACGCCTTGCCCACCGCCCCGGGGTCCGTCGCGGTCACGAGGATGTCGAGATCCCCGACGGTCTCCCTGCCGCGCCGGGCGGAACCGGCGCACGCGACGTGCTTCACGCCCCTGACCTTCTTCAGGTGCTCCACGATCCGCTCGGCGATCGGCGTCGCGAGGCCGATGTTCAGCCGCTGCGAGCCCTGCTCGGCCAGCGCAATGGATTCCTCGATCTTCGCCACCGCCTTCTCGCCCATGCGCGGCAGGTTCAGGATGCTCCCATCGGCGATGATCCGTTTGAGCCCCGCCAGGTCCTCCACCTTTCCTTGTTGCCAGAGCACGGCCACCGTCTTGGGCCCCAGGCCGGGAATGTCCATCAGCGGCACCAGCCCCGCGGGCACCCTGGCCCGCAGCTCGTCGAGCTCGCCGATGGTCCCCGTCGTCACGAACTCGACGATCTTGTCGGCGATCTTCGGCCCCACGCCCTCGAGCTCGACGAGCCTCTTCCTGGCCTCGGGCGCGGGCAGGCGGGCGATCGGCTCGATGTCCTGCGCCAGGTCCCCGATGATGCGGGCCGCCTTGGCGTGCGCGAGGACCTTGAACCTGTCCTCGCCGAGGACGTCCATGAGTTTGGCGATCAGCGAGAAACGCTCGGCCAGGGCGGCATTGACGCTCATTCCCAATCGTAGTGAATCCCCGCGCCCAGGGCGATATCACTCGTCCCCACGCGCCGACTCGATCTGGGCGAGACGCCCCAGCAGTTCGTGCGGCAGCGCCGCGCGGACGGCGGCGTCGATGAGGCCAAGTTCCAGCATGTCTTCCAGGTGGGCCTGGTCGATCGGACGAAACGATGTGAGTTTCATTCGAACCAGCGCGGGGAGCGTGACAACCCGAAAGCCCTCGGGGCTCCGCACCGACTCGTCAACCGTCGGAGAAACCACAGGATTCGACGGACGAATTCGCTCGCCCGCCCAGACCAGATGCACGCCGGACCGCCGACTGGGCTCATCCGGGTCGAGAAAGACCACAAGGTCTCGGAGGTCTTCGCGTCGAAATCCCAGTCCGCCCAGCGTCCGCGTCACCGGGTCAACCTGCGATCGATCCACCAGCAGATCGACGTCCTTCGTTGTTCTCGCCGCGGCCGGATCGATCGTGCTGACCCACGCGGCGACCGCGTTGCCGCCGACAACGGCGTACGGCACCGAGGCCGCGTCGAGAGCGGCGGTGACTCTGCGAAGACGTTGTTCAACCCGGTTGACGGCCATGGCGTGCTGATGGAACGACATGATCATGGGAGACAGATCATAGTCGCCACTCCGCCGACAATAGCATGGCCCCCCAGGAGCACGACATGCCGCAATGGTCCCCATCGCCGATCCTCTGCGCCATCCTCGCCGGTCTGTGCTGGGGCGTGGGCGAGATCTTCACCAAGTCGGCGATCAACTCGCGCGAGATCGGGCCGCTGGGGACCGTGCTCGTCCGGGCCGCCGTCACGCTGCCCCTGGCCATGATCGGCTTCTTCGTCGCGTACAAACTGATGCGGACAGAGCCGCAGCCCTTCTGGCATCACCTCAGCGCGGCCACCTGGCTCAAGCTCATCTTCGGCTCCGGCCTGCTCGCCGGGTTTGCGGGCGTCTTCTTCTTCTACTTTGGCCTGTCGCTCCCGGGGGGCGAGATCAGCATCCTCCGCCCCATCGCCTTCGCCCTCGCCCCCGCCACGGCCGTGCTGCTGGGCTGGTGGTTCCTCGGCGAGGAGTTGACGATCCGCAAGGTGGTCGCGGTGACCCTGATCCTCGCGGGAATTCTGATGCTGGCCGGGGAGGGGACAGTTCGGAGTTCCAAGCCGCCACGTTCGGATGAAGAGGCGGGGAAGGGGAGGTCGGTGACGCTCGCCGACCGAGTCGCGGCGGACGATGTGCCGATGGTGGAGTGAAAGGCCGCGCGTGTTGCCCGGACCAGGGCCGCACGCGGAGGATGGCGGGCATCGCGTTCCGCCGCGATCACCGTCGCCGTCGCGCCCAATACCACGCCCCGTACACCATGCCCAGGCCATACACGCACACGATCAAGAACGCTCCCGTTCGGATGGTGCTGTGAGAACTCACCCTGGCGGGCAACAGCAGCGGCATGATGAGCGCCACGACCACGATCAGGGCCGCGATCAGCGTCGAAGGGATCAGACTGATGATCGCGCCGACGGCCGCGCGGGCCCACATCGGCGCCGGTTGCGCCGGGACTTCCGAGCGCGAGCCCGGATGATCGAACTTGGCACTCATGATGGATGATATCGCGGGCCATCGATTGAGCGTGATGGTGCTTGGACGCCGCATCGCAACTCCTCGATGGGCCATCGAAGGGCACCGAAAGAGAATCCAGGCCCTTCGACGCTCCATCCAAGCCCTTGGAAAAGGCAAGCACGCCCTTCGATCGAGCATCCCGGGGCGTGGACGGTCTTTCCAAGCCCTTGGATTCTCTTCCCGAGCCCTTGGAAAGAGTTTCCAAGCCCTTGGAAAGGCTTTCCAAGGGCTCGGGAAGAGCATCCAACGGCCTCCACGCACGTCCGAAGCCGAGTTATTCGCGGTTATCCGCCGTTCCCATGCCTCATGCCGCATTCCCGCACTCCCCGGTTTCCCGGGCCGCTCGCGCTGATGGGAACGGTTACTCCAGGCCGCCACGTCGGACCGCGCGGCGGC
>OEIU01000312.1_pt1 | contig 48441 bp, 48 predicted proteins | sample 1539221 | NCBI WGS metagenome assembly OEIU01 (sample SAMN03792071, study PRJEB22550) | activated sludge metagenome | feature: wastewater treatment plant; material: activated sludge; isolation source: Wastewater treatment plant of a petroleum refinery complex | place: Argentina: Zarate | collected... | reverse complement strand
TCCGGGGATTCCCCGCCCCGCGGCTTTGCCCGCGGGGGTCCCAGGCCGGTCCCGCCGGCGCGAGCCGATTCCTACAATGGTCGCCACCCCCTCGAACCCGCCGGGGCCCATCGATGAACACATCCGCATCCGCCACGAAGGACCATTCGCTCGGCCACATCGCGCCGCGCGACAAGGCCGAGATCCTGGCGCAGGCGCTGCCCTACATCCGCCGCTTTCACGGCAAGACGATCGTCGTCAAGTACGGCGGCAACGCGATGACCGACCCCGAGTTGCAGCAGGACTTCGCCGAGGACATCGTGCTGCTGAAGCTCGTCGGCATGAACCCGGTCGTCGTCCACGGCGGCGGGCCGCAGATCGAGGAGGCGCTCTCGCGGCTCGGCAAGAAGGGCAGCTTCATCCAGGGCATGCGCGTGACGGACGCCGAGACGATGGAAGTCGTCGAGTGGGTGCTCGCCGGCCAGGTGCAGCAAGACATCGTCGGCCTCATCAACGTCGCCGGCGGCAAGGCGGTCGGCCTGACCGGCCGCGACGGCGGGCTGATCCGCGCCAGGAAGCTCAAGATGGTCGATCTGAAGGATCCGAGCATCGAGCACGATGTCGGGCAGGTCGGCGAGATCGAGTCGATCGACCCGTCGGTCGTGCGCGCGCTGCAGGACGACCAGTTCATCCCCGTCATCTCGCCGCTCGGCTTCGGCAAGGACAACGAGAACTACAACATCAACGCCGATGTCGTCGCCGGCAAGCTCGCCGAGGTGCTGAAGGCCGAGAAGCTGATGCTGCTGACCAATACGCCGGGCGTGCTCGACAAGGACGGCAAGCTGCTCACCAACCTCTCGGCGCGCGAGATCGACGATCTGTTCGCCGACGGCACGATCAGCGGCGGCATGCTGCCCAAGATCAGTTCAGCGCTCGACGCCGCGAAGAGCGGCGTCAATACGGTGCACATCATCGACGGCCGCGTGCCGCACGCGATGCTGCTCGAGATCCTGACCGACCAGGCGTACGGGACGATGATCCGGTCGCATTGATGAAGGCGGCAAGCGCGATTCGCACGCAGCGTGCTTCGGGGGCGTCCGGCGCCGCTTGGGCGTGAGCGCCTTCTTCTCCTGGAGCGGCGGCAAGGATTCGATGCTTGCCTTGCACCGTGCGCTCGACGCCGGCCATGAAGTGCGGGCGCTGCTCGCGATGTTCGACGAGACCGGCGAGCGCTCGCGCTCGCATGCGATCCCGCCGGTTCTGATGCAGGCCCAGGCCGACGCGCTGGGCATCGAACTCGTGATGCGCCGCGCCGGCTGGGCCGACTACGAGGCGGTATTCGTCGAACAACTGCAGGCATTCGCCCGCCAAGGCATTTCGACCGGGCTGTTCGGCGATATCGACCTGCAGCCGCACCGCGACTGGGAAGAGGGTGTCTGCGCGCGCGCGGGGCTGCGCGCCGAGTTGCCGCTGTGGCATGAGCCGCGGCGCGCGCTGGTCGACGAACTGCTGGCGCTCGGCTATCGCGCGCGGGTGGTCTGCGTCGATGCGCGCGTGCTCGATGCGCGTTTTTGCGGGCGCACGTTCGACGCCGCGTTCCTGGCCGACCTGCCGCCCGCGGTGGACGCCTGCGGCGAGAACGGCGAGTTCCACACCTTCGTCTACGACGGGCCGCGCTTCGCGCACGCCGTTGCGCACCGGCTGGCGGCGGTGCACGAGATCGAGGCCGAGTCGCCTGCGCCCGGTCGCTTCTTCGTCCAGGAGCTGCGGTGAACGATCGCGGCCGGCGCGTCTGGCTCTTCGATTTGGACAATACGCTGCACAACGCGTCGCACTTCGCGTTCGGCGGCATCAACGGCGCGATGACCGAGTACATCGTGCGCGAACTGGCGATGACGCCGCCCGAGGCCGACGCGCTGCGCCGCACCTACTGGCTGCGCTACGGCGCGACGCTGCTCGGGCTGGTGCGCCACCACGGCGTGCGCGCCGAGCATTTCCTGCATCACACCCACGTCCTGCCCGGGCTCGAGGATGCGGTGCACGGCGACGCCCGCGACCTCGCCGCGCTGCAGGCGCTGCGCGGGCGCAAGATCATCCTGACCAATGCGCCGCGCGCCTACGCCGAGCGCGTGCTTCGCGTGCTCGGCATCGGCCGCGTCTTCGACGCCGTGATCGCGGTCGAAGACATGCGCATGTTCGGCGAACTGCGCCCCAAGCCCGACGCGCGCATGCTGCGCCGGCTCGCCGCGCAACTGGGGGTGCCGGCGTCTCGCTGCGTGCTGATCGAGGACACGCTCGCGCACCAGAAGGCGGCGCGCAGCGTCGGCATGCGCACCGTCTGGATGCAGCGCTGGGCGCGCAAAGCGGCGCGCTCGCATCCGGCTGCGGCCCGGCACGCGGTTCGGCCGCCGTATGTCGACCGCCGCGTCACGCGGCTGCGCGATCTGCTGAAGATCGCGGCGCGAATTGCGTGAACAAGTGCGGAAGTTGGTGTTTACCTGCACCGAAAGCACGTCCGCGCGTATGCAAGAATTCCGCAGCCCAAACGCCGCGCGACCTCGACGATGTCCGATACGAATCCGCAAGCGATGCCCGACGAGGAGGTCGAAGCGCCCGCCGCCGATGCCGACGCGGCGGCGCCCGCGAAGCCTTCGCGCAAGCGGCCCAAGCCCGGCGAACGACGCATCCAGATTCTGCAGACGCTGGCCGCGATGCTCGAGGAGCCGGGCGCCGAGCGGGTGACGACGGCGGCGCTCGCCGCGCGCATCGAGGTGTCGGAGGCCGCGCTGTATCGCCACTTCGCGAGCAAGGCGCAGATGTTCGAGGGCCTGATCGATTTCATCGAGCACAGCGTCTTCACGCTCGTCAACCAGATCACCGAGCGCGAGGCCGACGGCCACGTGCAGGCAAGCCGCATCGTCGGCGTGCTGCTGCAGTTCGGCGAGAAGAATCCCGGCATGACGCGCGTGATGGCGGGCGACGCGCTCGTCTTCGAGCACGAGCGGCTGCTCGCGCGGATGAACCAGTTCTTCGACCGCGTCGAGTCGCAGCTGCGCCAGAGCCTGCGCGCGGCCGCCGAGGCGGCGGGGTCGCAGACGCCGACGGTCGACGCCAACGTCAGGGCCTCGGTGCTGACGGCGTTTTGCGTCGGCCGGCTGCAGCGCTTTGCACGCTCCGGCTTCAAGCGGCTGCCGACCGAACAGCTCGACGCCGCGCAGGGCGTGCTGCTCGGCTGAAACGCGGGGCGGAAGCCCGCCGCGCTGCGCGCTGGCTACACTCGCCGGGGATGACAGCGACCGATTCCATCGAAAGACTGATCGCGCGCGCCGAGCAGTTGCTGACGCGGCTCGAAGCCGTGCTGCCGCGGCCACTCAGCGCGCCCGACTGGGCGGCGTCGATCGCCTTTCGCTACCGCAAGCGCGGCGCATCGGGCGTCGTCGAGCCGGTGCGCCACGTGGCGGCGATCCGGCTCGATTCGCTCGTCGAGGTCGAGCCGCAGAAGCAGCGCCTGCTGCGCAATACGGCCCAGTTCGTCGCCGGTCAGCGCGCCAACAACGTGCTGCTGACCGGCGCGCGCGGCACCGGGAAAAGCTCGCTCATCAAGGCCGTTCTCAACGAATTCGCGCCGCGCGGGCTGCGCCTGATCGAGGTCGACAAGGCCGACCTCGTCGACCTGCCCGATATCGTCGATCTGGTCGCCGAGCGGCCCGAGCGCTTCATCGTCTTCTGCGACGACCTGAGCTTCGACGAGGGCGAGCCGGGCTACAAGGCGCTGAAGTCGATCCTCGACGGGTCGGTTGCGCAATCGAGCGAGAACGTGCTGATCTACGCGACGAGCAACCGCCGCCACCTGCTGCCCGAGTACATGAAGGAGAACCTCACGTACAAGCATACCGACGACGGCGAGGTCCACCCCGGCGAGGTGGTGGAGGAGAAGATTTCGCTCTCCGAGCGCTTCGGCCTGTGGGTCAGCTTCTACCCCTTCAGCCAGGACGAGTACCTCGCGATCGTCGCCCAGTGGCTGCGACATTTCGGTGTCGCCGAGGATGCGATCCGCAATGCCCGCCAGGAGTCGCTCGTCTGGGCCCTCGAGCGCGGTTCGCGCTCCGGCCGCGTCGCATTCCAGTTCGCGAGCGACTACAGCGGGCGCGGCGCCGCGTGAGCCGCGAAAGAGGGACCCCACGCAGCGGGGATCGAAGCGAGCGAACGCGGCGGCTTGCCGACCACACCCGCGCATCGATCGGCGCCAGCGCTGCGCAGGCAACCGAGCGGGCGATGCGTCGCCGCAGGCCGGTGCTTTGAGCGCGGATCGAGAAGGCGGCGAACCGCGCCGTCCGATGGGCGTCGAAGGTCACGAATCGCGCCGTGCCGTGGACGTCGAGAACCCTGAGCCGCGCCGTCCGGTGGACGTCGAAAACTGTGAGCCGCGCCGTCCGGTGGACGTCGAGAACTGTGAACCGCGCCGTCCGGTGGACGTCGCGGTGGGCGTGCTGATCGACGGCGAAGGCCGCTTCCTGCTGACGAGCCGGCCGGTCGGCAAGGTCTACGCCGGCTACTGGGAGTTCCCCGGTGGCAAGCTCGAAGCAGGCGAGAGCGTCGAGCAGGCGCTGCGGCGCGAACTGCACGAGGAGCTCGGCATCACGATAGGCGCCGCCGAACCGTGGCAGGTCGAACTCTTCGACTATCCGCATGCGCTCGTGCGGCTGCACTTTTGCAAGGTATTCGCGTGGAGCGGCGACTTCGAGATGCGCGAGGGCCAGGCAATGGCGTGGCAGACGCTGCCGGTCGAGGTCGCGCCGGTGCTGCCCGGCACGCTGCCGGTGCTGCGCTGGTTTGCCGGCGAACGCGGTTTCAGCGGCCCGACGCTCGGTGGCTGACGCGCCGGCGCTGCCGCGCGCAAGCGGGAGCGCTTGCTACACTGCCCCGATGAGCTGGCTCGACGAGGTGAAGTGGGACGCGCAGGGCTTGCTTCCGGTGATCGCGCAGGAGGCCGGCAGCGGCGACGTGCTGATGGTCGCCTGGATGAACCGCGAGGCGCTCGCGCAGACGGCGGCGCGCGGCGAGGCGGTCTACTGGAGCCGGTCGCGCGGCCGGCTGTGGCACAAGGGAGAGGAATCCGGCCACATCCAGAAGGTGCACGAGATGCGGCTCGATTGCGACGGCGACGTGCTGCTGCTGCAGGTCACGCAGCTCGGCCACGAGCCCGGGATCGCCTGCCACACCGGGCGTCATGCGTGCTTCTTCCGGCGCCTGGAGGAGGGCGCCTGGGTCGAAGTCGAGCCGGTCTTGAAAGACCCGGCGTCGATCTATACATGAGGAAGATGGACACTGCGGCCGGCAACGATACGCTCGAGCGGCTGGCCGACGTCATCGCGCAGCGCCGCGCGAGCGGCACGGCCGAGACGAGTTACGTCGCGCGCCTCTTTGCCAAGGGCACCGATGCGATGCTCAAGAAGGTCGGCGAAGAGGCGACCGAGGTCGTGATGGCGGCCAAGGACGGCGCGCCGAAGGCGATCGTCGCCGAAGTCGCCGACCTGTGGTTCCACACGATGCTCGTGCTGGCCGCGTTCGAGTTGCGCCCGGCCGACGTGCTCGCCGAGCTCGAGCGGCGCGAGGGGCTGTCGGGGCTGGAAGAGTTCGCCGCGCGCAAGGCACAGGCAAGGGAGCAGGACGAGACATGACCGATACATCACTGGTACTTTCCGACCGCGAGCAGTCGCTCAAGAACGTCGGCCACGTCAGCTACGCGCTGCACACGATCGTCGCCGTCTCGGCGGTGATCCCGGGCGTGCAGGCGAGCATCCTGCTGCTGCTCGTCGCCTTCATCATCGACCTCGTGAAGAAGGGCGACGCCGCCGGCACGTGGCAGGAGTCGCACTTCGGCTGGCGCATCCGCAGCGTGCTGTGGGCCGGCGTGCTGTATGTGCTGACGCTGCCGCTGTGGCTGCTGTTCTTCCTTCCGGGCTGGATCGCGTGGTGCGTGATCTCGCTGTGGTTCCTCTACCGCGTCGTGAAGGGCTGGATGTGCCTGAACGACAACCGGGCCGTGGCATGACGCAAGATTCCGACTGCATCTTCTGCAAGATCGCCGCCGGCAAGATTCCGAGCCGCAAGGTCTACGAGGACGACGAGCTTTTCGTCTTCCACGATATCGCGCCCTGGGCGCCGGTGCATTTCCTCGTCATCCCGAGGCAGCACATCGCGACCCTGTACGACACCGGCGACGAGCACGCCGCGATGCTCGGCCGCATGATGGCGCTGGCGCCGAAACTTGCGCGCGACCTGGGGGTCGAACGAGGGTTTCGCATCGTCGTCAATACCGGGCCCGACGGCGGCCAGGAGGTGCAGCACCTGCACATGCACGTGATGGGCGGGCCGCGGCCCTGGCTCAAGGGCTGATCGTCACGGCGCGCTCAGGCCGGCGGCAGGGCTGCAACCCGGCGTGGCGCGAAGACCTTGATCCCGGGCGAAACACGCGCTGACCTAGAATCGGCCGTACCTCGCAGGAGATAAATCATGGGTTCATTCAGCATCTGGCATTGGCTGATCGTGCTGCTGGTTGTCGTGCTGATCTTCGGCACCAAGAAACTGAAGAATATCGGCTCCGACCTCGGCAGCGCCGTCAAGGGCTTCAAGGACGGCGTGCGCGACGGCTCGGCGTCGACCGCGGGCGACGGCCCGGCGGCCCCGGCGCAGCAGGTCGGCAATGCCCAGAAGACAGCCGAGACGGTCGACGTCGAGGCCAAGACCAAGGCCTGACGGAAGGGCCGCGCCCGCGAACCTTGCGCGGCCTGGACGCTGAATGATCGACTTCGGCTTCGACAAGATCGCGCTGATCGGCGCCGTCGCGCTGATCGTCATCGGCCCCGAGAAGCTGCCGCGCGTCGCGCGCACGGTCGGTCACTTCGTCGGCAAGGCGCAGCGCTATGTCGCCGAGGTCAAGGCCGAGGTCAACCGCTCGATCGAACTCGACGAACTCAAGAAGATGAAGACCGAGTTCGAGGACGCCGCGCGCAACGTCGAGCAGACCGTATCGAACGAGATCCGCCAGACGACGAGCGAACTCGACGATGCGTGGAAGGAGATCAACGCGGACGGATCGCGCTACGACCCGATCGAGGATTCGCCGCCGCCGCCGCGCTACAAGCACCCGAAGAAGAACTGGCGTCTCAAGCGCGGCGCGATGCCGCAGTGGTACAAGCAGCGCCACGGCGTGCGCAGCAAGGCGCAGTCGGGCGCGGCGCGCGTGGCGCGTTTTCGGCCGCCGCGGCCGAGCGCCTGAAATGACGGCAGCCCCCGTGCTAGCGGCTTCGCCGCTTCGCAGCCCCCCGCCGGGACACCCAGCGCCGTTCGGGCGGCCCGGCGGGCGCTGAGATGAAACCCCCACGCTCGCTTGCGCTCGCTGCCCCCCAGGGGGGCGCTCAGTGGCTTCGGGCGGCCGGGCGCCACTGAGATGAGCGACAAGCCCGACGGCCCCGACGAGCTCGAGGGGACCGAGCAGCCTTTCGTCGAGCATCTGGTCGAACTGCGCGATCGCCTGATCCGCGCCCTGATCGCGGTCGGCATCGCCTTCGCCGCGCTGTCGATCTACCCCGGGCCGAGCGGCCTGTACGACCTGCTTGCCGCACCGCTCGTCGCGCACCTGCCGCAGGGCTCGACGATGATCGCGACGAACGTGATCTCGCCGTTCCTGGTGCCGATCAAGATCACGCTGCTTGCCGCCTTCCTGATCGCGCTGCCGGTCGTGCTCTACCAGGTCTGGGCATTCGCCGCGCCGGGGCTGTATTCGCACGAGAAGCGGCTCGTGCTGCCGCTCGTGATATCGAGCACATTGCTGTTCTTCCTCGGCGTCGCGTTCTCGTATTTCTTCGTCTTCGGGCAGGTCTTCCGCTTCATCCAGAGCTTCGCGCCGAAGAGCATCACCGCCGCGCCGGATATCGAGGCCTATCTCGGCTTCGTGATGTCGATGTTCATCGCCTTCGGCGCCGCCTTCGAGGTGCCGATCGTCGTCGTCGTCCTTGCCCGGCTCGGGGTCGTGAGCATCGAAAAGCTGAAGGCGTTTCGCGCCTATTTCATCGTGCTGGCCTTCATCGTCGCCGCCGTGCTGACGCCGCCCGACGTTGTCTCGCAGCTCGCGCTCGCGATCCCGATGATCCTGCTCTACGAGATGGGCATCTGGGCGGCGCAACTCTTCATTCGGCACACCAAGGCGCCGGAGGAAGAGGAAACGCCGGCCGCCTGATCAGCGTTCGCGCCGCGCGATCGTCTTCGGCCGCTGGGCGACGACGATCCCCAGATTCAACTTCTGGTTGCCGCGCTGGACGCCGATCGACGTCTCGGCTCGCGGCTTCAGCGCGGCCACCGCGGCGAGTAGCTGCGCGGTGCTGGCGACCGGCTTGCCGTCGATCGCCACCACGACATCGCCCGGGCGCACGCCGCCGGCATCGGCCGGGCCGTCGCGCAGCACGCCGGTGACGATCGCGCCCTGCACGATCGGCAGGCCGACGGTTTCGGCGATCTCGGGCGTCAGGTCGCGCGACTCGACGCCGATCCAGCCGCGCGTCACGCTGCCGTCGCGGATCAGCCCTTCCATCACCTGGCGTGCGATCGAGACCGGAATCGCGAAGCCGATGCCGTTGTTGCCGCCGCTGCGCGAAAAGATCGCGGTGTTGATGCCGAGCAGCTTGCCGTCGGCGTCGACCAGCGCGCCGCCCGAGTTGCCGGGGTTGATCGCGGCATCGGTCTGGATGAAGTTCTCGTAGGTATTGATGCCGAGGTGGTTGCGTCCGAGCGCGCTGACGATGCCCGCGGTCACCGTCTGCCCGACGCCGAACGGGTTGCCGATCGCGAGCACGACGTCGCCGACCTGCAGCGCGTCGGTATCGCCGAAAGTGACCGCCGGCAGCCGATCGAGGTCGATTTTCAGGACGGCCAGATCGGTGTCGGGGTCGCTGCCGATCACGCGCGCCTTGGCCTGGCGGCCGTCGGCGAGCTGCACCTCGATATCGTCCGCGCCGTCGATGACGTGGTTGTTCGTCAGCAGATAGCCCTCGGGCGAGACGATCACCCCGGAGCCGAGGCCGATCTGGCGCCGGTACGGGCCCGACGGGTCGGCGTCGTCGCCGAAGAAGAAGCGATACCACGGATCCCCCTGCGAGGCATCGCGCCGCGGCGCCCTGCTCGCCGTCACGCTGACGACGGAAGGTGCGGCGCGGCTCGCGGCGCCGCGGTAGCTGTGCGGCGCATCCTGCGCCGCGCCCGACGCCGCCGGCGCTGCGGCGCTGACGATCGTCACGAGCTGCCCGCGCCCGGCGCCGGCGCGCACCAGCCACTCGGGCTTGAGCGTCGCGACGACGAACAGCAGCGCGACGGCGACCGTCACGGTCTGCGAGAAGAGCAACCAGGCCTTGCGCATCGGATCCTCGAAGTGGCGCTTCGATTATCGGCTGCGCACCGGAGTCGGGTCGCTGGGCAAGCCGCTTCGCAGCAGGAGCGACGGAACGGGGCGGCGCCTAGAATCGCGGCCCTGCCAGAGCTCCCGACCGCTTCGACCATGCCACGACGAACCCTGTCGATCTTCGCGCTCGCCATTGCGACGGCCTGCGGCGCGGCGCACGCCGAATCGGCGGCCGATCGCTGGAACCTGGCCGATCTGTACCCCTCGCAGGCGGCGTGGGATGCCGACGCCGCGAAGCTCGAAGCGCAATTGCCGACGCTGGCCGCGTGCAAGGGCGAACTGGCGCGCAGCGCGGCGCGGCTGCGCGAATGCCTGGACCTGCGCGCCGACATGTCCAAGCGCAGCGGCCGCCTCTATGTCTTCGCGAGCGAACAGCACGCCCAGGATATGGGCGTCGCGGCAAGCGAGGCGGTCGTGCAGCGCGCCGATCTGCTCTACAGCCGTCTCGGGGAGACGGCGTCGTTCTTCGAACCCGAACTGCTTGCGATCGGGCAGGCCCGGATCGCCGAGTTCGTTGCCGCCGAGCCTGGCCTTGCGATCCACCGCTTTCCGCTCGAGCGGACGCTGCGCGCCGCGCCGCACACGCTGGATGCAGCGGGCGAGGCGATCGTTGCCCAGTTCGGGCAGATGGCCGACGGCGGCCAGGTGGCCTACGCGCTGCTAGCAAACGCCGACATCCCGTGGCCGACACTCGAGCTCTCGACGGGCGAGAAGGTCACGCTCGATCAGACGGCGTTCGAGAAGACTCGCGAGTCACCCGACCGCGCCGACCGCGAGCGCGCGATGGATGCCTTCTTCGGCACCTGGAAGACCTACGAGCGCACGTCCGGGGCGCTGCTGCTGTCGCAGCTCAAGCAGGACAAGACCTACGCCGCGGTGCGCAAATACCCCGATTCGATCAGCCGCGCGCTGGACGCCGACAACATGCCGGTCGCGGTGATCGACACGCTGATCGCGCAGACGAACGCGAACCTGCCGACGCTGCACCGTTATTTCCGGCTTCGGGCCAAGCTGCTCGGCGTCGAGCAGATGAGCTACTTCGACGTCTATCCGCCGATCGTCGGCGGCACTTTCGCGTTCCCGCTCGCGCAGGGCAAGGCGCTGACGCTCGCGGCCGTCGCGCCGCTCGGCACGGACTATGTCGAGACGCTGCGCAAGGCCTTCGATGCGCGCTGGATGGACGCCTACCCGCGCCCGCGCAAGCTCTCCGGCGCGCACATGGCGGGCTACGCCTACGACGTCCATCCCTACGTCCTGATGAACTACACCGACGACTATTCGTCGCTGACCACGCTCGCCCACGAATGGGGGCACGCGATGCATTCGGTGCTCGCCAACCGCGCCCAGCCCTTCGTCACTTCCGACGCCGCGACCTTCGTCGCCGAGATCGCCTCGACCTTCAACGAGGAGCTGCTGCTCACGCACATGCTCGAAGGTGCGAAGACCGACGACGAGCGGCTCTTTTACCTCGGCAATGCGCTCGAGGGCCTGCGCGCGACCTTCTTCCGGCAGGCGATGTTCGCCGAGTTCGAGCGCCAGATCCACGCCCGCGTCGACAAGGGCGAGCCGCTCACCGGCGAGGACATGACGGCGGCGTACTGCGAGATCCTGAAGCGCCATCACGGCAGCGCCGAAGGCGTCGTCGCGATCAAGCCCGAGTACTGCGTCGAGTGGGCCTATATCCCGCACTTCTACACGCCGTTCTACGTCTATCAGTACGCGACCTCGATCGCCGCGAGTTCGCTCTTCGCGCAGCGCATCGAGGCCGGCGACAAGGATGCGCTGGCGCGCTATCGGGCGCTTCTGGCCGCCGGCGGCTCGGGCTATCCGTACGAACTGGTGAAGGCGGCCGGCGTCGATCTGGCGACGCCCGCGCCGTACGAGGCGCTCGTCGCCCGCATGAACCGCATCATGGACGAGATCGAGGCGATCCTCGCGCGGCGGCGCTGAACCCGCCTACCTCGGGCGTACCTTCTCGGCGGCGATCCAGTCGTCGATCTGCCGTTCCAGCACCGACAGCGGCACCGGCCCGGTGTCGAGCACGGCCATGTGGAAGCGCCGGATGTCGAAGCGATCGCCGAGCGCGGCGCGCGCGCGGTCGCGCAGCTCGATGAGCTTCAGCTCGCCGATCATGTACGACGTTGCCTGCCCCGGCCAGACGTAGTAGCGATCGACCTGCGCTTCGACCTCTTCGCGTGCTAAGCCGGTGCGCTCGGTCATCCAGTCGATCGCCTGCTGGCGCGACCAGCCGAGCGCGTGGATGCCGGTGTCGACGACCAGCCGCGCAGCGCGAAACGCCTGCATCTGCAGGTGGCCGAAGCGGCTGTAGGGGTCGGCGTAGAGGCCGAGCTGCGTTCCGAGCGTCTCGGCATACAGCGCCCAGCCCTCGATGTAGGCGGTGTACCAGGCGTCGCGGCGAAAGCGCGGCAAGTCCTTCAATTCGAGCGCGCGCGCAATCTGCAGGTGATGGCCGGGCACCGACTCGTGTGCCATCAGCGTCTCCATCTGCCAGGTCGGCCGCTTTCCGAGCGCGACGACGTTGGCCTCGAACCAGCCGGCGGTCGTGCCGTCCGCGGCCGGGTCCTGGTAGCGGTCCGACACGCCCGCGCCTTCGTGCGCCGGGATCGCCCGCACGCCGTACGGAGCGCGCGGCAGTTCGGCGAACAGCTTGGGCAGCTCGGGGTCGATCCGCTTGCCGATGTCGCGATAGCCCGCGAGCAGCGATTGGGCATCCTTGTGGAAGAACCTCGGGTCGGTGTTGAGGTGGGCGACGAAGGCATCGAAGCTGCCTTCGAAACCGGCGAGCTTCATCTGTGATTCCATCTCGCCGCGCAGGCGCTTCACCTCGCGTTGGCCGATGGCGTGGATCTGCTCGGCCGAAAGCGGCGTCGTCGTGTGCGTGCGCAACGCGTACTCGTAGGCTGCGCGGCCGCCGGGATAGGCGCTCATCGCGCCGTCCTGCGGCGCGAGCGGCAGCAGGTCGCGGACGACGAAGTCGCGCAGCTTGCGCAGGGCCGGGTAGACCTCGTCGCGCAGCGCGCGCTGCCCTTCCTGTGCGAGGCGCTCGCGCACCGGCGCCGCAATCGCATCGCTCATGCGCGTGAACGGATCGAAAAGCGGGCTCTTCGTCACGTCTTCGGCGAGCACACCGTCGATCTGTGCCGGCACCCGCTCGAGCGACGGCTTGAACGTGACCCAGCCGAGCGCGATGCCCTCGCGCAGTTGCTCGATCGTCTGGTCGACCTGGCGCGGAAAGAGCGCCATGCGGGCGAGGACGTTCTTCAGATCGGCCTCGGTCGCCGCCGGGCTCCCGCGCATCAGGTTGGCGAAGCCCAGGTGCGGCCCGCGCTGCGCCGTCACGACCAGCGCGCGCTCGCCGCGGAATTGCTGGCCTTCGATGCGCTCCTTCGTCTTGGCGAGCATCAGGTCGTACGACACGCGGTCGGTGGCGCCGAGCTTCCCGCGGTCGATGCCCTCGAGACGGACGAGCGTCTCGCGCTGGTGCGCATCGACCGCGTCGCGCGCCGCGCGCGACTCGTCGCTCAGCCGGTCGTCATAGCGATGGTCGCCGGAGAAGGTGGCCCATTCGGGGAAGGTGCGCATCGCCCATTCCCATTCGGCATCGAACAGCGCGTGCAGGCGCGCGGCTTCGGGGTCCGCGGGCGGATTCGGCGCTGTCTGCCCTGCAGCGCCAAGTGTGATGGCGCCGAGACAGGAAGCGAGCAGCAGTGAGGCGAAGATGCGCATCGGGCAATCCCTTGATGAGTCGGATACAGCGGCGAGGGCGGGTGGCTGATTCGTTGCCGCACTTCAAATCATCGCCAGCGCGCTCTTGCGCCGCGGCGGCGCGAAGGCCGCATCGACCGCCGCGAGCGCGGCGTCGTCGAGTTCGAGGTCGGCGGCCGCAAGATTGTCGCGAAGATGATCCGCGCGCACCGCCTTCGGGATCGCGACCACACCCTGGCCGCGCAACACCCACGCGAGGGCGACCTGCGCCGCGCTCGCGCCGATGCGCCGGGCGATGCCTTCGAGCACATCATTGCCGGCGAGCGCCGCCTGGTCGATCGGGCTGTACGCCATCAGCGGCATGCCGCGCTCGCGCATCCACGGCAGCAGGTCGAACTCGACGCCGCGCTGCGACGCGCTGTACCAGACCTGATTCGCCGCGCAGCGCGCATCCGGATCGGCGCGCTGCAAGGCGCGCATCGCGTCGAGGTCGAAGTTGCTCACGCCCCAGTGCGCGATGCGGCCCTGCGCGCACAGCGCCTCGAAGGCATCGACCGTCCCGGCCAGCGGGTGCGAACCCGGCCAATGCAGCAGATAGAGGTCGATGCGGTCGAGCCCGAGCCGCGCGCGGCTGCGGTCGCAGGCGGCGATCGTGCCTTGGCGCGAGGCATTGTGCGGATAGACCTTGCTGACGACGAAGATTTCGTCGCGCGTCACGTCGCCGACGGCGAACGCGGCGCGCAGCGCCTCGCCGAGCACGCTTTCGGCACCGCCCTCGCCGTACATCTCGGCGCTGTCGAAGAGCCGGTAGCCGAGCCCGATTGCCGTGCGCAGCGCCGCGACTTCGGCCTTGCGCGCCGCGTTCGTCTCGCCGAGCCGCCAGGTGCCCAGGCCGAGCGCCGGCATCGACGCGCCGCCCGGCAGAGTCACGCTCTTCATCGCCTGCTCCCGAAAGCCGGTGCCGATCGTAGCGCCGGCCGGACAAACCCTCTTGCCTCACGGCGCCCGAGCGCGGCGAGAATACGGACCCTCGCACCTTCTCGCACCGGCCATGAGCAACACGCCCGTCTACGATCAACTCGCCGCGGCCCAGTTGCGGCTGCATCACTTCGGGCACCTCGGCTCGATCACGCACTGGGACCAGGAGACCCAGATGCCCGCCAAGGGCAGCGAGGCGCGCGCCGCGGCGCTCGCCGAGCTCGCGGCGCTGATGCACCGGCTGCAGACCGAGCCCGATCTGCGCGACCGCATCGACCGTGCCGGGCAGGAGCCGCTCGATGCGCTGCAGCGCGCCAATCTGCGCGAGATCGACCGCGGCTGGCGCAAGGCCAACGCGCTGCCCGAGGCGCTCGTGCAGGCCCAGTCGCTTGCCACGCTGCGCTGCGAACATGCCTGGCGCAGCCAGCGCCCGGCGAACGACTGGCAGGGCTTCGCCGACAATTTCGGCGCGGTGCTGCGCTGCGCGCGCGAGGAGGCCGAGCTGCTGTCGCAGCAGATGGGCGTATCGCGCTACGACGCGCTGATGGACGGCTTCGAGCCGGGGATGACGAGCGCGGAGGTCGACCGCGTCTTCGGCGACCTCAAGACCTGGCTGCCGGGGTTGATCGAACAGGCGGTGCAGCGCCAGAAGGAACAGCCGGTGATCGATCCGGTCGGGCCGTTCCCGCTCGACAAGCAGCGCGCGTTGAGCGAGAGGCTGGTGCGCCTGCTCGGCTTCGATTTCGACGCCGGGCGGCTCGATGTCGCGACCCATCCGTTCTGCGGCGGCGTGCCGGAAGACGTTCGACTGACGACGCGCTATCGCGAGGACGACTTCCAGCAGGCGCTGATGGGCACGATCCACGAGACCGGCCACGGCCGCTACGAGCAGGGCCGCCCGCGCGACATGCTCGGCCAGCCGGTATCCGAGGCGCGCTCGGCGGCGATCCACGAAAGCCAGAGCCTCGCCTTCGAGATGCAGCTCGGCCGCAGCCGCGCCTTCGTCGGCCTGCTCGCGCCGATGCTCGTCGACGCCTTCGGCGCCCAGCCGGCCTTCGAGCCCGACAACCTGTACCGGCTGTCGACGCGCGTGACGCGCGGGCTGATCCGCGTCGACGCCGACGAGGCGACGTACCCGGCGCACATCATCCTGCGCTACGAGATCGAGCGCGCGCTGATCGAGGGCGAGATCGAGCCGGCGGACATTCCCGCGCTGTGGGACGAGAAGATGATGAGCCTGCTCGGCCTCGATACGCGCGACAACTGCAAGGACGGCCCGCTGCAGGATGTGCACTGGCCGGCCGGATTGTTCGGCTACTTTCCGAGCTATTCGCTCGGCGCGATGTATGCGGCGCAATGGTTTGCCGCGATGCGCCGGGCAACGCCCGATCTCGATGCGCGCATCGCGGCGGGCGACCTGGCGCCGGTCTTCGACTGGCTTCGCGACAATATCTGGACCCATGCGAGCCGGCCGACGACGCCCGAGCTGACGCTTGCGGCGAGCGGCGAAGCGCTGAACCCGGCGCATTTTCGCGCCCACCTCGAGCGCCGCTACCTGGGCCGCGCGGGGTGAATCAGATCGGGGCCAAGCCACTCGCCCTGACGATGGGCGATGCCTGCGGCATCGGCCCCGAGATCGTTGCCGAGATCTTTCGGCCCGCCGCGGCGGGCGGCGACGTCGGCGAAGCGGCGGGCGCCTTCGTGCTCGGCGACCTCGGCGTGATGCGCCGCGCCGCGGCGCTCACCGGCGGCATGCTGCCGGTCGCGGCGATCGAATCTCCGGCCGAGGCGCTCGGCTGCCCGCGCGGCTGCGTGCCGGTCCTGCAAGTGAGCGGCCTGCCCGGCGATCTGCTCGATGCGCCGTTCGGCAGGGTCGACGCGCGCTCCGGCGCGGCAGCGGCGGCGTGCATTCGCGCGGCGGCGCAGCACGCGCTGGCGGGCGATGTGGCGGCGATCGTGACCGCGCCGATCCACAAGGAAGCGCTCGCGGCGGCCGGCGTCGGCTTCGCGGGCCACACCGAGATGCTGCAGGCGCTGGCGGGTGCGCCCGCGGTGCGCATGATGCTCGCCAACGACGAGTTGAAGACGGTGCTCGTGACGATCCACGTCGCGCTGCGCCGCGCGATCGAACTCGTCACCTTCGACGCGGTGCTCGAGACCCTGCGCATCGTGCAGCGTGCCGCGGCGAGCTGGGGCCAGCGCGCGCCGCGCATCGCGGTCGCCGGGCTCAATCCGCATGCCGGCGAGGGCGGCCTGTTCGGCGATGAGGAGATCGCGATCATCGCGCCGGCGATCGCCGCCGCGCGCGCCGAAGGCATCGCCGCGAGCGGGCCGTTCGCGCCCGATACGGTCTTCATGCGTGCCCGCAACGCGCCCGGGCACGCCGGCGAATTCGACCTCGTCGTCGCGATGACGCACGACCACGGGCTGATCCCGGTCAAATATCTCGGCGTCGAGCACGGCGTGAACGTGACGCTCGGCCTGCCTTTCGTGCGCACCAGCCCGGATCACGGCACCGCGTTCGACATCGCCGGGCGCGGCACGGCCGATGCATCGAGCCTGCGTGCGGCGATCCGCATGGCGCGCCGGCTGGCGTGCGCGCCGTCGTCCGGCGCCGTCAGTGGGTCGTGCTCGACCCCGCGGCCGGCTTGAGCGCGGCGAGCTGCTTGCGCGCCCGCGCGGTGGCCCGCTCGAGCAGGTAGCTGCTCTCGAAGGCGCGGATCCGGCCCGTCTCGCACATCCGCGCCAGCATGCGCGCGGTCAGCGAGAGCGTCTCCTGATGGCGCCGTCCGTGGGTGAAGGCGAAGAAGCTGCGCCCCTGGCTGACGTAGGACAGGCGGACCTTCTTCCATTCGTCCTGCAGGTGCATCTGGTAGGCAAAGCCGACGCGCAGATGGTCCATCAGCGCCGGACCGCGGGTCGGCTCGGCCGGCTCCGCGGGGTCGGCCGCGAGCTGGCCCAGATCGATGTCGAGGCCCGATGCGGCGTCGAACGCGGCCGGCGCGCTGCCGGCGTCGCCCGCGGTATCGGCGGCGTCATCGCCGAGGTCGATGTCGATCTTGCCGTCCCAGTCGACCGCGCTTTCCTTCACGAGGCCGAGGCGCGCCGCCTCCTCGGCCGAGAACTGCGGCTCGATCGGCATCGCGCCGCTCAGCGCCTTCGCTTCGTGCGACAGCAGCGGGTCGCTGCGCGGCAGCGCGGCGTTGAAGGCGGTCTCGAGCTGCTTGGCGAGCAGGTTGCGGTCGAGCTCGCTCAGCGGCTGGCCGTTGAGCGATTCGGCGTGTGCCGGCAGCAGCTTGGCGAGGAATTCCTTTTGCGCCGCCTCCGGCCAGCCGACGAGCGCCATGCCCTCATGCAGCGCCTTCATCAGCCCCGGCAGCTGCATCAAGAAAGCCTTGCGCAGCGCCGGCGTGCCCTTGGGCTGCACGCTCATCACGAGATCGATCGCGGCGCGCCGCAGGCGCTGCGTGCGCTCCGCGGCCGGGCCGTCGCGGCGCACCGCAAGCGCGAGCGCCTGGCTCCAGACCTGGGCCAGGAAGTCGCGCAGATAGTCCTGCGCGATGAGCGGCGCGAGCGACGTCTGCAACTGGTGCATGTAGCGCTGCTGCACGCGCAGTTCGGACTCCTTGCCTTCGAGCAGCGACGCTGCCTCGCCGTGCGATTGCACGTCGCGCTCGTTCTGCTGCTCGATGAAGGCTTCGAGCAGCGTCAGCTTGGCGGCATAGACCTCGACCTGGTCGAAGTCGCCTTCGATGATCTCCTGCACCAGCTCGCGCACGCGGGCGAGGAATTGCTGGCCGGCGCCGCTGTCGAAATCCTCGAACGCGCAGGCGAGCGAGGCGATGCGGTTGACGAAGCGGCGTACCGGATGCTTGCGCGACGAGAAGAAGCCCGGGTCGGCGAGCGCGACGCGCAGCACCGGCAGTTGCAGGCGTGCGATCTGGCGCGCCATCTGCGGCGGGACGCGGCTGTCGGAGAGAATCTGGTCGAACAGGCTGCCGACGACGTCGATCACCATGTGGTCGAGCGTGCCGCCCGACGCCTGGCGCAGTTCGTCGCGATGGGCGCGGATCAGGTTGACGGCCATCAGCCCGGTCAGTCCGTCGCCGCGCAGCCCGCCGGTGCCGCCGCCGAGGGTGCCGGGGCCGGTCGCGCCGCCCAGCGCACCCGAAGCCGAACCGCGCAGCGAGCCCGGCGCCGCGCCGTCGGCGCCCGAGAGATCGGTCTGCGAACCGGTGAAGGCGCGTTCGGACGCGTCGTCCGGCGCCGCATCGAGCGCGCCGGGGCGGCTCGTCATGAAGGTCAGACGCCGGATGAGCGACATCAGTTCGGCGTCCGCCACCGCCCGCACGTGGCCGCTGTCGCCGATGCCGCCGAGCCGGGAGCTGCCGCCTCCGGTGCGCGCACCCGAGGTGCTGCGGCCCGATTCGACGAAGCCGCCGATCCGCCCGCTGCCGGTGGCGCCGCCGCGCAGTCCGCCCGCCGTGCTGCCGCCGAAGCCTGCGCCGCGCGCGGGCAGCGCGTCGCGATGGCTCTCGAAGCCGCCGCCGAGCGAGGTTCGGGCGCTTGCGCCGCCGCTGCCGGCATCGAAGTGGCTGCCCTGCGCGCCGGAGACCGATCCGTCGTCGTGCGGCAGGCTGGCGTAGCCGGACGTCACGCGGTCGCTGCCCGGCCCTTCGACGCCGCGCACGCTCAGGTTGACCGGCTGCACGCCGCGCGCCTTCAGGTCGGACAGGATTTCCGCATAGCACAGGCGCATCGCCTTGGCCATGACCGGCGCGAGCTCGCGCGCAAGCAGCTTGCGCGTCTCGCGCTCGGTCGAGACGGCCTCGATCGCGCGAAAGATCGCCGCGCCGACCGCTTCCGGCCGGAACGGGTTGCGCTCCTGGTCGGCGCTGCCGACGCGCAGCAGCGCCCCCATGTAGGCGGCCAGATCGCGCAGCTCCCACTCGCATTCGTGGGTGATCGCCTGGCTGATGCGATCGGACAGCATGCGCTCCTCGACCTCGTCGTCCGCGACAAGGGCGAGCGTCTCCCAGCTCGCGGCCGAGAGCCGGCGGTTCTTTTCGCTGTGCGGATCGAGTTCGCGCTCGAGTCTTTCGCGCAGCGCCTCGCCGAAGGCGCGACAGAAGGTCGGCATCCGGTGGCGCAGGTCGGCTTGCGCGGTCAGGTAGGCGTCGCGCTGGTAGATGCGCGTCGCCGTCGTCGCCATCGTGCCGAGCAGTTCGGCCGCGCGCTCGGCGGCAGTCGCCGCGGTGGAGGCGACGTGGCCGAATGCCGCATCGAGTGCGGCCTGCGTGCGGGAGTCGATCGGATTCATGTCGATCGGGCCCGCCCGGCGGGCGGCCGGACGACCCGGGAATGCGGCGCCGGAGGCGCCGCCGAAGAGCCAAGGTTGAGCGGTTATCGGCAGTTCGAGGCGCAAGTTGAAACCCGCGCCGCAGGATCGCTACTTGCGCAGGGCGTCGCGGATCTCGCGCAGCAGCAGCACGTCCTCCGGCGGCGCGGCGGGGGGCGCGGGCGGGGCTTCCTTCTTCAGGCGGTTGATCTGCTTGACCATGATGAAGATGACGAAGGCGAGGATCAGGAAGCTCAGCGTCGCGGTCAGGAAGCTGCCGTAGGCGAATACGGCGCCGCCCTTTTTCGCATCGGCGAGCGTGGTCGCGGTCTGGCCGGACAGCGCGATGAAATAGTTCGAAAAATCGAGCCCGCCGAACAGGCGGCTGACGACCGGCATGATCAGGTCTTCGACGATCGAGTTGACGATCTTGCCGAATGCACCGCCGATGATCACGCCGACGGCGAGATCCATCGCATTGCCCTTGACCGCGAATTCCTTGAATTCCGATGCCATTCCCATGTGGTTGCTCCGAGTTGGGGTTGCAGTAAAGAACCATTCCAGGCGCCGCGACGGCTCGCGGCGCCCAGCCGCGCCCATTGTCCCGCACCCGCCGGCATCGAGAGGCCCGGCGCCGCCGTCCGGCACGCACCGCTGTCGTGGGCACGCTGCGTGGAGGGCGAAAACCGCAAGGCAGTCCGCTAGAATTGCCGGCTGCGCCCGCGGAGAATATCGAAGTCAGTACCGAGGATCCTCATGAGTGACCAGCCCGTTGACCAGCCAGCCGACAAGAGCCGCCGCAATCTGCTTGCCATCACCTGCGGCGTCGGCGCCGTCGGCGGCGTTGCCGCGGTGGTGCCCTTCGTCAGTTCGTTTCAGCCGTCGGCGCGCGCGCGCGCGGCCGGAGCCCCGGTCGAGGTCGATATCAGCGGGCTGCAGCCGAGCCAGCAGCTGACCGTCGAGTGGCGCGGCAAGCCGGTCTGGATCGTGCGCCGCACGCCCGAGCAGCTCGCCGAGCTGCCCAAGCTCGACCCCGAACTCGCCGACCCGAATTCGCTGCGCCACCCGGACGAATTCACGCCCGAGTTCGCGCGCAATACGTGGCGCTCGCGCAAGCCCGAATACCTGGTCGTCGTCGGCATCTGCACCCACCTCGGCTGCTCGCCGATCGACAAGTTCACACCCGGCCCGCAGCCCTCGCTGCCCAACGACTGGCAGGGCGGCTTCCTGTGCCCCTGCCACGGATCGACCTTCGACCTGGCGGGCCGCGTCTTCAAGAACAAGCCCGCGCCGGACAACCTCGAGGTTCCGCCCTATGCCTTCCTGTCGGATACGCGGCTGATCATCGGCACCGACAAGGCGCCTGCATGACGCTCGGCGTTCGCCGCCGGCCTTGCGCCGCGGCGGCGGCAATCCAGACAAGGTTCCGGTCCGAAGCATCCCTCTTCACGAGAGCACGACATGGCTGAATTCAAGCAAGCGAGCGCCGACGCCCCGGTGTCGGAGAAGGCGCTGACCTGGATCGACAACCGCTTCCCGCTGACCAAGCTGTGGAACGACCAGTGGGGCAAGTATTACGCGCCGAAGAATTTCAACTGGTGGTATATCTTCGGCTCGCTCGCGATGCTCGTGCTCGTGATGCAGATCGTCACCGGCATCTTCCTGACGATGCACTACAAGCCGGACGCGGCGCTCGCCTTCGGCTCGGTCGAGTACATCATGCGCGACGTGCCCTGGGGCTGGCTGATCCGCTACATGCACTCGACGGGCGCGTCGGCATTCTTCGTCGTCGTCTACCTGCACATGTTCCGCGGCCTGATGTACGGCAGCTACCGCAAGCCGCGCGAGCTGGTGTGGATCTTCGGCTGCATGATCTTCCTCGCGCTGATGGCCGAGGCCTTCATGGGCTATCTGCTGCCCTGGGGCCAGATGAGCTACTGGGGCGCGCAGGTGATCGTCAATCTGTTCTCGGCGATTCCGTTCATCGGCCCGGACCTCGCGATTCTGATCCGCGGCGACTACGTCGTCGGCGACGCGACGCTGAACCGCTTCTTTGCCTTCCACGTGATCGCCGTGCCGCTCGTGCTGCTCGGCCTCGTCGTCGCGCACCTGATTGCGCTGCACGAAGTCGGCTCGAACAACCCGGACGGCATCGAGATCAAGGCCAAGCGCGGCCCGGACGGCCATCCGCTCGATGGCATCCCCTCGCACCCCTATTACTCGGTGCACGATGTCTTCGGCGTCGTCATCTTCCTCGTCGTCTTCTGCGCGATCCTGTTCTTCATCCCGGAGTTCGGCGGCTACTTCCTCGAGTTCAACAATTTCATCCCCGCCGATCCGCTGAAGACGCCGGCTCACATCGCGCCGGTGTGGTACTTCACGCCGTACTACTCGATGCTGCGCGCGGTGACCGACGATATGGTCAACGTCTTCGTCGGCGTCGTCGCGCTCGCCGCGGTATTCGCCCTGCTCAAGCTTCGCCTGAGTCTGGCGGGCAAGGGCGGCGTCGTGATCGCGGCGATCGTCGCGGCCCTCTTTCTGAAGAGCGTGGACGCCAAGTTCATCGGCGTGCTCGTGATGGGCGGCGCGGTCGTCATCATGTTCTTCCTGCCCTGGCTGGACTGCAGTCCGGTCAAGTCGATCCGCTACCGCCCGGGCTGGCACAAGGGCGTGCTCGGCGTATTCGTCGTCTTCTTCCTCGTACTCGGCTATCTGGGGACGCAGCCGCCGTCGCCCGCCGCGAACCTCGTCTCGCAGGCCGGCACGCTGGTGTATTTCGGCTTCTTCCTGCTGATGCCATGGTGGAGCCGCCTGGGGACCTTCAAGCCGGTGCCCGAGCGCGTGACGTTCCACCCGCACTGAATCGCATCGCGCCTGCCGGAATCGACACCATGAAGAAACTGATTCTTACCCTCCTCGCAGCGATCGGCTTTGTCGGCGCTGCCGCCGCGAGTTCCGGCGGGCAGCAGTGGGACCGCTTCCCGACCTCGAAGCTCACCGACCTAGCTTCGCTGCAGACCGGCGCCAAGCTGTTCGTCAATCATTGTCTGAATTGCCACGCGGCGGCCTTCATGCGCTACAACCGCATGACCGACATCGGCCTGACCGAAGCCGACATCAAGAAGTACCTGATGTTCGCGACCGACAAGGTCGGCGATACGATGACGATCGCGATGACCTCGCGCGACGCCAAGCAGTGGTTCGGCGGCGTGCCGCCCGACCTGACCCTCGTCGCGCGCTCGCGCGCCGACCTGGCCAGGGGCTCGGGCGCGGACTACCTGTACAGCTATCTGCGCGGCTACTACCGCGACGACACCAAGGCCACGGGCTGGAACAATGTGATCTTTCCCGACGTCGGCATGCCCAACGTCCTGTGGCAGATGCAGGGCCAGCGCGGGGCGAAGTTCGCCGAGCACAAGGACCCGCACGACCCGTCCGCGACGATCCACGTTTTCGAGGGCTTCGAGCAGCGTACGCCTGGCACGATGACGCCGGCCGAGTTCGACGAGTCGGTGGCCGACCTCGTCGCCTTCATGACGTGGATGGCCGAACCGAGCCGGGCTTTTCGATTGCAGCTTGGCGTGTGGGTGCTGTTCTATCTGGCGATCCTGCTCGTGCTCGTGTGGCGGCTCAATGCGGCGTACTGGAAGGACGTGAAATAGGGCTTCGGCGCGGGCCGCCGCGCACGCCCGCTGCGCGACCCGCGGCGATCGCCTGTGCGCCAAGCCGCGCCCGCGTTCCTCCAGCCGAATTCAAGAACCCAAGGAGTCCCCGCCCATGATGGTGCTCTATTCCGGAACGACCTGCCCCTACTCGCACCGCTGCCGCTTCGTGCTGTTCGAGAAGGGCATGGATTTCGAGATCCGCGACGTCGACCTTTTCGCCAAGCCCGAAGACATCGCGCTGATGAACCCGTACAACGAGGTGCCGATTCTCGTCGAGCGCGACCTGATCCTGTACGAGTCGCACATCATCAACGAGTACATCGACGAGCGCTTCCCGCATCCGCAGCTGATGCCGGGCGATCCGGTGGCGCGGGCGCGGGTGAGGCTGTTCCTGCTCAATTTCGAGAAGGAGCTGTTCGCGCACGTGAACCTTCTCGAATCGCGCGGCGTGAAGGCGACCGAAAAGCAGCTAGAGCGCGCGCGCTCGCAGATCCGCGACAGGCTGACGCAGCTCGCGCCGATCTTCCTGAAGAACAAGTACATGCTGGGCGACGACTTCTCGATGCTCGACGTCGCTATTGCGCCGCTCTTGTGGCGGCTCGACTATTACGGCATCGACATGTCCAAGAACGCCGTGCCGCTGCTCAAGTACGCCGAGCGCATCTTCTCGCGCGCGGCCTACATCGAAGCGCTGACGCCCTCCGAGAAGGTGATGCGCAAGTAGCGGCGAATCGCGATGAGCCTGCCCACGCCGCCGGCGGACGCCGGCATCTCGACCCGGCCCTACCTGATTCGTGCCCTGCACGAATGGTGCACCGAGAACGGCTTCACGCCCTATATCGCGGTCTTCGTCGATGCCAGCGTGCAGGTCCCGGCCGAGTACGTCAAGAACAGCGAGATCGTGCTCAATATCGGCCTCGAGGCGACGAATGCGCTGCGCATGGGCAATGAATTCATCGAGTTCAAGGCGCGCTTCGGCGGCACGGCGCGCGAGATCTCGGTGCCGGTGACGCACGTGATCGCGATCTATGCGCGCGAGAACGGGCAAGGCATGGCGTTTCCGGCGCCAAGCGCGGGTGGCGGCAGCCGTGTGCAGGCGGGGCCCGACACCGCGGACGCCAGCGGCGGCGCGCCCCGTCTGGCGCTGGCCGCGGAGGCCGCGCCGCCGAGCCAGAAGCCAAGAGCGAATGCGCGACCCGCCAGGTCGCCCGAGCCGCCGCCGCCGTCGGGCCCGGGCCGGCCGTCGCTCAAGCGCGTGAAGTAGCTCAGCGGCGCAGTCCCGACAGTGGCGCGTCGAGGCGGCGGTCGCCGTTCCCCCTAGAAGCGAAGTTGACCAAGCCGCCGCGTTGAACGAACAATCGCGCTCGGCGGCATTCCCGCCGGAGCGGGGCGCAGCGGCAGGCGGTGAGCAGGGCTCGCGCGAAGGTCGTCGAGCCAAACTTATACTTCGCCGCACTACGTGCCGGATCGACCGGTCCGCAGCGTACCCCACGCCGGCTTAGCTCAGTTGGTAGAGCACCCGCCTTGTAAGCGGAAGGTCTTCGGTTCGATTCCGAAAGCCGGCACCAGGTGTCTCGCTGCCGATATGGCGGAGTGGGACGCGATGCCTCCGCAGCAGCGTCGAACCACAACCGAGGAGCAGAGCATGGCACCAAGAACCCTGATCACCGTCCTTTTGACGTGCGCGCTGGCCGCGGCTTGCGCTGCAACCGATGAGCCCTTGCGGACTGCGGCGCAGGATGCCGACACGGTCAAGGCTGCAAGGGCCGCATGGAAGTGCAAGAAGAATGACAACAAGGATGATTGCAGCATCACCGTGACCGTAAGCGACAGTGCGAGCGGGTGCGTGCTGACGATTGATCCCGGTCAGGAGACGATCGCCTTCCCGCGCGGCGTCCAGCGCAAGATCATTTACTGGCTGCTCGACGACCAGACCAGCGGCGGACGGATGATCTTCAAGCAGGATGGCATCGCCTTCAAGAGCGACGCTTCCGATGCCTTCGACTGGAAGTTGCGATTCGACAGCGGTAAGGGATTCCGCTGGCGCAACCTCAATCCGAAACCCGACGAATACGAGTACGGGGTCCACGTGCAGCGGTTGGCAAGCGCGGTCGCTTGCGACCTTGACCCCAAGATCAGGAACGAAAACTGAGCTTGCGAGACAGGATCAGGCCGCCTCGAACAGGCGGCCGATCCGTGCCAGCGCGACGCCGAGTTCCGACTCCGGCCCGGCCCCGATGCTGCGCGCCAACTCCTGCGCCGCAGCGGCTGCCCGCCGGGCGGTCTCGAGGCTGCCGGCGAGGATTTCGGCTTCGGCGCGACAACATTGCAGCAACGCCAGACTCGTCGGGTCGGAAGCTTCCTCGAGCAGCGATTCGCCCGCCGCAAGACACTCGCGGCCCTGATCGAACCGCCCCTGGCGAGCGTGCGACAGGCCTAGATAGCCGAGCGACTGGCCTTGCGAGGTGTGATCCGCCAGTTCACGAGCGATGTCGAGCGCCTGCTCGAAGCTCGACTGAGCCTGGCTCGCGTCGCCCTGCCCGTCTTGCGCGATGCCCAGATTGCACATCACGATGCATTCCAGGCGGCGGTAACCCATTTCGCGCGCGATCCGCAGCGCGGCTTCGAACTGCACCTGGGCCAGGCCGATCCGCTGCTGGACGAGATCGAGCAGGCCCAGGTTGGACAGCGCGTTGCCTTCGCGCCGCCGATCCCCTGCCTCGCGCGCCAGCCGCAGCCCCGATTCATAGTCAGACCGGGCTTCGTTCGCGGCGCCGAGGTTGGCCTTGAGGTTTCCCAGGTTGCCGAGCAGCGCCCGTTCCCAACGTCCGTCGTTCGCGCCGCGCGCGACGCCGAGGGCGATCTCGTAGTGCGCCCGCGCCGCGTCGAGATGACCGCGGGCGTCCGCCGTGTTGCCATGGCCGTTCAGTGCAGCACATTCGAGCTTGTGATCCCCCAGTCTGCGGGACGCCTCGAGCGCGATCGCGTAGTGCTGGTCGGCGGCGTCGATGCGACCTTCATTGGCGAGCGCTTCGCCCAGGTGGCTGTGGCACCAGCCCTCGAGCGACGACTCGCCGCAGGCAATGGCAGCGGCCAGCGCCGTCTCGAACTGTCGCTGTGCGTCCGCCACGCTGCCCGAAGCCTGAAGCGCGGCCCCGGCGACTCGACTTGCCCGCGCCAGATCGACCTGCTGCAAGCCGGGGAGGGCCAGGACCGACGACGCCAGTTCGGCGCCGAGCCTGAACGGCCCGCGCAGTTCGATCGCCATCCAGGCCCGCTCGAGAATCGAGGTTGCCATCGATGGCTCGGCTATTGCCACTGCGCGGCGGCATGCGGTGGCGAGGTTGCCGAGTTCGACGCTGCCTCCGGCGGATGCGGCGTCGATGTCGACCGAGGCGAAATGCCGGAAGTGCCGCAAGCGCGCCGCGTCCAGCGCTTCGGGCCCGCTGCCCGCAAAGCGCTGCGCCGTGCGCAGATGTTCGGCGGCGTACTCCTGCACGCTCACGAGCAGGTCGAAGCGGGTGTCGCTGACGCTGCGCACGAAGGATTTGTCGACCAGCGACTGCAGCACATCGACGGTCCACTTCGGCTCGCCCTCGGCGGGCAGTTCGAGCACGGCTTCGGCCGATTCCAGCGTGAAGCCGCCATCGAATACCGAGAGTTGCGCCAGCGCTGCCTTCTCGGCCGGCGAAAGCAGATCCCAGGACCAGTCGAATGCGGTGCGCAAGGTCGCCTGGCGATCATGGCGGCCGCCGCCGGCGGTCAGCAGGCGAAAGCGCTGATCCATCCGCGCGAGCAGCATGCGCGGGGACATCACGCGCACGCGCGACGCCGCGAGCTCGATCGCGAGCGGCAGCCCGTCGAGCAGTTCGACGAGCCGCGTGATCGCGTCACGGTCCTCGGCATGGGGTGCGAAGTCGTACCGCGCGGCGAGCGCCCGCCGCATGAACAGCGCCGCGCCGTCGGCGGGCGGCAACGGCGCGAGGGCGAGCGTCTCTTCGCCGTGCAGGCCGAGCACTTCGCGCGTCGTGACGATGAACCTGGCCCGCGCGGCGCGGTCGAGCCAGCTGCCGAGCGTCTGCGGCGCGTGGCGCGCCACCTGCTCGAAGTTGTCGAGGATGACGAGGCAGTTCGCGCGTCCGGCGATCGCGTGACCGAGTTGGACGACGGGGTCTTCCTTGCCGAGCGGGACTTCCAGCCCCTGCGCGACGGCTTGGGCGATGCCGTTCGCGTCGCGCGCCTGCGACAGATCGCAGAACCAGACGCCGCCGTCGAAGTCTCCGAGATGGGTCCAGCCGAAGTAGGTCGCGAGCCGGGTCTTGCCGCTGCCGCCGATGCCCAGCAGCGATACGAGCCGCGCCCCGGCGTCGAAGCGGCGTCCGAGCTCGGCGAGCGCTTCGGCGCGGCCGACGAAGGCGTCGCGCTCGGCCGGCAGGCTGTGCGGGATCTGGCGCACCGGCAGCCAAAGCGGGCTGCCTCGAACGACGCGATAGGCCTTCTCCGAGTCCGGCGGCGCGGCAAAGCCATGGACGCCGTCGCAGAGTTCGAACAGCTCGATCGGCTCGGCAACCCCCTTCAATCGCCAGTGGCCGTGCGAAAGGATGTGCAGCGCCGCCTCGCCCAGGGCGTCGCGTGCGGCGGCGGTGAACAGCGTGCGGCCGCCGGGGGCGAGGGCCATGACGCGTGCCGCGGTGGCCTTGGCGATGCCGTGCACCTCGAGCGGCTTGGCGCCGCGTGCGACGTCCTCGGCGTCATTTGCGCGAACGACGACCGCGCCCACGTGCAGGCCGGCGCGGGCCTCGAGCGGCCTGGCAAGCCCGGCCAGCGCCCGGTGATAGGCGAGCGCGTAGCGGGCTGCGTCCGCGACATCGTCGAACAGCATCAGCATGCCGTCGGTCTTGTCGATCTCGCGCCCGTTCAATTGCCGCAGCAGATCGCGTGCGACACGGTCGTGCGCCGCGTTCAGCGCCGCTGTTTCCTCGTCTCCGAGCCGGCTCGCGATCAGGGTGCTGTCGACGATGTCGGTCAGCAGCAGGGCATGCGTCTCGCTCATCGCATCCGCCCGCGCGCGCTGCAGCCACCGGCCCGCCCGGCCGGTGCGGCGATCGGCGCGGCCGGGGAGGTCATCTCGAACTTACCTTGACGCGCAGTGCCAGCGCCGGCCAGCCGCATTCGGCGAGCCTTGCCTGCAGGCGCGGCTGCAACTGGCGCAGCTTGGCCGCGACGGCCGGGTTGGCGGCCAGCAGGGACCAGCCTTCGGCGTCGAGCGGGCCGGGTTGCACGTGCGCCGCGAGCGCGGACGGGAGCGTGCCGCGGATCGACGCGAAGCGCTCATTCGACTCGCGCAGCCTCGCCTGCAGCGCGGCGAGCGGCGAACTGCGGGCGAGCGCGTCGCGCAGCCGCAGCGCATCGGGCGTGACCGCGGCGACGGGGCGGGTATTCATGCGCGCAGTCTAGCGATTCCGCCTGCCAGGCCCGGACGCCACGCTCTGCCGGCCCGTCGCGCACGCAGCGCGGCAGGGCCGGCCAGGCAGTTCGGCCGGAGGTCCGCCTGAACGCCAGGCGAGGGCCACCCGAAGGTCGCCCGAAGGGACCCGAATGCTAAAATCGCACGCTTTCCAGGGCGTTGCGCGTCTTGGTTTCGAGGCGGCCGGCCCCAGCTGTTGTGCTCGGATCGCGAGGTTTTGCCCCACTCCGAATCACATCGGCCCCATCCCCGGACCTGCGTATTCGGCGCCCGCCTGAACGCCGCGCCACCGTCCGGCATTACCGCCCCCACCCCACATCCGCTGCCGAATGATTCCCAATTTTCTGACCCAGATCTTCGGCAGTCGCAACGAGCGGCTGCTCAAGAGCTACCGCCGCATCGCCCAGCAGATCAATGCGCTGGAGACGAAGTTCGAAGCGCTGGACGATGCCGCGCTGCAAGCCAAGACGGTCGAGTTCCGCGAGCGCTTCGCGGGGGGCGAGACGCTCGATGCGCTGCTGCCGGAAGCTTTCGCCGTCGTGCGCGAGGGCAGCAAGCGGGTGCTGAAGATGCGCCACTTCGACGTCCAGCTGCTCGGCGGCATGGCGCTGCACGGCGGAAAGATCGCCGAAATGCGCACCGGCGAGGGCAAGACGCTGATGGCCACGCTGCCCGTCTATCTGAATGCGCTGACCGGCAAGGGTGTGCACGTCGTCACCGTGAACGACTATCTCGCCCGGCGCGACGCCGAGTGGATGGGGCGGCTGTACAACTTCCTCGGCCTGACGGTGGGCGTGAATCTGGCGCAGCTGTCGCGCGCCGACAAGCAGGCTGCCTTCGCGGCCGATGTCACCTACGGCACGAATAACGAGTTCGGCTTCGACTACCTGCGCGACAACATGGTGCAGGACACCTCCGACCGCGTCGCCCGCGGCCTCGCCTACGCGATCGTCGACGAGGTCGACTCGATCCTGATCGACGAGGCGCGCACGCCGCTCATCATCAGCGGCCAGGCCGAGGACCACACCGAGCTGTATGTGCGCATCAACGCCGTCGTGCCGGGGCTGAAGAAGCAGATCGGCGAGCTCGACCTGCGCACCGGCGAGGGCGTGATCGAGCCGGGCGACTTCACGGTCGACGAGAAGAGCCATCAGGTCTTCCTGACCGAGGACGGGCACGAGAACGCCGAGCGGCTGCTCGGCGAGGCCGGGCTGCTCGCCGAAGGCGCGAGCCTGTACGACCCGGCCAATATCACGCTGATGCACCATGTGTACGCAGCGCTGCGCGCACGCCACCTCTACAACCGCGACCAGCACTACGTGGTGCAAAACGGCGAGGTCATCATCGTCGACGAATTCACCGGCCGGTTGATGACGGGCCGGCGCTGGAGCGACGGCCTGCACCAGGCGGTCGAGGCGAAGGAGGGCGTCGCGATCCAGAGCGAGAACCAGACGCTCGCGTCGATCACGTTCCAGAACTATTTCCGGATGTACGGCAAGCTCGCCGGCATGACCGGAACGGCCGATACCGAGGCCTACGAGTTCCAGGAGATCTACGGCCTCGAGACCGTCGTCATCCCGCCCAACAAGCCGACCATCCGCAAGGACGAGCTCGACCTCGTCTACAAGACCGAACGCGAGAAATACGACGCGGTGGTCGCCGATATCCGTGACTGCCGCGAGCGCGGCCAGCCAGTCCTGGTGGGTACGACCTCGATCGAGAATTCCGAGAAGGTCAGCGCGCTGCTGCAAAAGGCCAAGCTCGAGCACCAGGTGCTCAATGCCAAACAGCACGAGAAGGAGGCGATGATCGTCGCCCAGGCGGGCCGCCCGGGGGTGATCACGATCGCGACGAATATGGCAGGCCGCGGAACCGACATCGTGCTCGGCGGCAACGTCGAGAACCAGATCAAGTTCCTCGAGGCCGACGAATCGGTGAGCGACGAGGAGAAGGCGGCGCGCGCGAAGCAGCTGCAGGACGAATGGCAGGGCCTGCACGAAAGCGTGAAGGCGCAGGGCGGGTTGCGCATCATCGCCACCGAGCGCCACGAATCGCGCCGCATCGACAACCAGTTGCGCGGCCGCTCGGGCCGTCAGGGCGACCCGGGGTCGTCGCGCTTTTATCTGTCGCTCGACGATCCGCTGATGCGCATCTTTGCCGGCGACCGCGTGCGCTCGATCATGGAGCGGCTGAAGATGCCCGACGGCGAGGCGATCGAGGCCGGCATCGTCTCGCGCAGCATCGAGAGCGCGCAGCGCAAGGTCGAGGCGCGCAACTTCGACATCAGAAAGCAGTTGCTCGAGTACGACGACGTGAGCAACGATCAGCGCAAGGTGATCTACAAGCAGCGCAACGACATCCTCGAGGCCGACAAGCTCGAGGCGCAGATCGCCAACCTGCGCCACGGCACGATGACCGACGTGGTGCGCACCTTCGTGCCGCAGGACAGCGTCGAGGAGCAGTGGGACCTCGACGCGCTCGAAACGGTGCTGCGCGACGAGTGGCAGCTCGACGTTGCGATCAAGGCCGAGGTCGAGGCGAGCGAGGCGATCACCGACGAGGATATCGTCGCCAAGGTCGTCGAGGCGTCGAACAAGAGCTTCGACGCCAAGCTCGAACTGGTCGGGCTCGAGCAGTTCACGCCCTTCATGCGCATGATCCTGCTGCAATCGATCGACCAGCACTGGCGCGAGCACCTGGCCGCGCTCGACTACCTGCGCCAGGGCATCCACCTGCGCGGCTACGCGCAGCAAAATCCGAAGCAGGAATACAAGCGCGAGGCGTTCGAGCTCTTCAGCAAGCTGCTCGATGTCGTCAAGATGGACGTGACGCGCGTCTTGATGACGGTGCGCATCCAGTCACAGGAAGAGGCGACGCAGGCGGCCGAGGCGATCGAGGCGCAGGCCGAGCGCATCAGCAACGTGACCTACACCCATCCGAACGACGACGGCAGCGTCGCGCAGGAGGCCGATCCCGCGACCGTCGCCGCCAAGGTGCCCAAGGTCGGGCGCAACGACCCCTGCCCGTGCGGCAGCGGCAAGAAATACAAGATGTGCCACGGGCGGCTCGCCTGAGGCTCAACGCTCCGGTTGCGCCGGGCCGGCGTCGCCGCCGTCCTCCCGCGGGGGCGCGGCCTCGACGCGATAGGCCTCGCTCGCCCAGGCGCCGAAATCGGCGGCCTTGCAGCGCTCGCTGCAGAACGGCCGGTACGGATTGCCGGCTGCGTAGACGCTTGTACCGCCGCAGCGCGGGCAGCGCACGATGCGCACCGGCGCCGTCGCAGGGGTCATGCGGCGCTCACGCGCACAGCGTCAGATCGAAGCTCGCGTCGGCGCTGCTCGGCCGCAGGCGGCCGTCGGCTTCCTGGCGCATCAGGCGCACGAGCACCATCAGGCGATGGCCGCTGATCTCCGGCACGAGTTCCAGCGCGGGGTCGATGCTCAGCCGCAGCAACTGGTAGCCGCGGCCCGGCGCGAGACTTTGCTGATACTGGCCGGACGTCGCCGCCACCCGGTGCGGCGAGCCGGATTCGCGAAGCAGCTGCAGCAGCACCTGCAGCGCGCCGGCCAGCGGCATCAACGACTCGGTCCACTGCGTCAGATCCGCCTGGCGGCGCTCCGCGTCGTGCTGCTGCCAGGCATAGTAGGCCGGCAGGTCGAATTCGCAGGTGCCGCCCGGAATGGCGATCCGGCTTCTGATGCTCATCAGCCACTCGTTGCCCGTCAGCGCGTTGCCCGCCTTGCCCGCATGCTGGTTGAGGTCGGCGAACGCATGGTCGATGCGCGCGATCACGTCGTCCAGCGCGGCCTCCGAGATCGACGGATTGCCGCGATAGCCGGCGAGCTGCGTCTTGTGGCGCTCGAGATCCTTGAGCAGGTCGGACTTCAGATCGGCGCGCGACGCGACGTCCATGATCTCGAAGATCGTCGCCAGCGCGTAGTGATGATCGATGGTGGTCGTTCGTGCCATCAGTTGCCCGAGCCTGTCGAACATATGCTCGAGCCGCAGCATGGTGCGGATGCTCTCGTTGAAGGGGTGCTCGTAGAGTACCAATGCGGGCCGTCCTGGCGCGGGGATCAGAGCCGCAATTGTTCCACAGGCACCGCGCCCTGCGCGAGGTTCAGTGCGCGATGCCCCAGCAGCCGCAGATCGTTGCCACCTCGGCCGCCAATGCGGCGGGCGTCAGGCCGTCGTTGTAGATCACCGCGTCGGCGCACGCGCGGCGCGCCGCGCGCGAAGCCTGCTGGGCAATGACGGCGCCGGCCGAAGCCTCGGTCCAGCCGGGTCGCTGCGCGACCCGCGCGAGCTGCGTCGCCTCGCTGCAATCGATGACGAGCACACGGGCGACGCGGTCGCGCCAGCGCCGCGACTCGGCCAGCAGCGGCACGTCGAACAGGACCGTGCCGGCGGCGGCAAGCCCTGCCTGGCGGTCCGCCTCGGTGCCGATCAGCGGGTGCAGGATCGCCTCGAGGCGGCGCCGCGCGGTGTGATCGCTGAACGCGAGGCTGCGCATCGCCGCGCGGTCGAGTCCGCCATCGGCGTCCAGGATGCCGGCGCCGAAGGCCTGCTTCAGCTGCGCGATCGCAGCGCCGCCGGGCAGCGTGATCTCGCGCGCGATGGCGTCGGTGTCGACGAGCGTCGCGCCGTGCGCCACGAAGATCGCGGCGACGGTGCTCTTGCCGCTGCCGATGCCGCCGGTCAGCCCGATGTGCAGGGCGCGTGCCGCTACAGGTTCCAAAACGAGATCAGCCCTTCGCCGAAGAAGATCGCCGCGATGCCGCCGCCGGCGAGGTAGGGGCCGAACGGAATCGGCACCTCGCGCTTGTGGCCCTTGAATGCGATCAGGGCAATGCCCACCGCGGCGCCGACGACCGATGCGAGCAGCAGCACCGCCGGCAGCACCTTCCAGCCGAGCAACGCGCAGATGCCGGCGAGCATCTTGAAGTCGCCCTCGGCCATCCCCTGCACGCCGCGCAGCAGCCGGTAGGCGAAGGTGATGAACCACAGGCTGAAATAGCCGAGCAGCGCACCGATCGCCGATTCGCGTACGCCGACCCCGCTCCAGCCGGCCAGCGCGGCGAGCAGGCCCAGGCCGATGAGCGGCAGCGTGAGGCTGTCGGGCAGCAAAGTCGTGTCGAGGTCGATCAGCGCCATCGCGATCAGGAGCGCAATCGCGGCGCAGAAGACGAGCGTCGCCGCGTGCGGGCCAAAGGTCCAGGCGCAGGCGGCGAACAGCAGCCCGGTCGCGATCTCGACGAGCGGATAGCGCACCGAGATCGGCGCGCCGCAACCGGCGCACTTGCCGCGCAGCATCAGCCAGCCGAGGACCGGGATATTCTCGTGCGCGCGGATGCGGTGGCCGCAGTGCGGGCAGCGCGAATGCGGGCGCGACAGGCTGAGCCCGGGCAGCGCGTCGAGCTCGGCGGCGATCGCCTTGCGGGCCGGGGCGAAGCTGGCGGGCGCGGTCGCCTTGCTTCCGAAGAGCGCCTGCCAGGCACGCGGGTCGCCGAGCGTGTAGTCGACCGTATCCTGCCACCACTCGCGCGACATGATCTTCGGCAGGCGATGGACGACGACGTTCAGAAAGCTGCCGATGCAAAGGCCGAGCACGGCCAGCACGGCAGGCGACAGCAGCGCCTGCTGCAATCCCGGGTCCATCGCTCAGCGACCGCTTCGCGCGCGCCGGCCGCCGCGCATCAGACGACCTGGCCGAGCTTGAAGATCGGCAGATACATCGAGACGACGATGCCGCCGATCAGCACGCCGAGGATGACGATGATGAACGGCTCCATCAGGCTCGAGAGCCCCTTCACCGCCTCGTCGACCTCGTCCTCGTAGAACTCGGCCGCCTTGCCGAGCATCTGGTCGAGCGCGCCGGATTCCTCGCCGATCGCGCACATCTGCAGCACCATGGTCGGGAAGACGCCGGTCGCCTGCATCGACGTCGACAGCCCCGAGCCGGTCGTCACGTCGCGCTGGATCTGCTCGGTCGCCTCCTGGAAGACCGCATTGCCGGAGGCGCCGCCGACCGAGTCGAGCGCCTCGACGAGAGGCACGCCGGCGGCGAACATCGTCGACAGCGTGCGCGTCCAGCGCGCGACCGAGGACTTGTTGACGAGGTCGCCGAACACCGGGATGCGCAGCATCAGCCGGTCCATGATCTTTTGCATCTTCTCCGACCGCTTCCACGACTGCATGAAGAAGTAGCCGCCGCCGAACAGGAAGCCGAAGATCGCCCACCAGTAGCTGACGAAGAACTTGGACATCGCGATCACGAGCAGCGTCGGCGCCGGCAGATCGGCGCCGAAGGACTTGAAGACGTCCTCGAACGCCGGGATCACGAAGATCATGATGACCGTCAGCACGATGAAGGCGACGACCAGCACGGCGACCGGATACATCAGCGCCGACTTGATCTTGTTCTTGATCGCCATCGTCTTTTCCTGGTAGGTCGCCAGGCGATCGAGCAGCGCCTCCAGGATGCCGCCCGCCTCGCCGGCCTCGACCAGATTGCAGTAGAGGGCGTCGAAATACAGCGGATGCTTGCGAAACGCCGACGACAGGCTGGTGCCGGTCTCGACGTCCTCGCGGATGTCGGTCAGCAGCTTGGTCAGCTTCGGGTTCGTGCTGCCGCGGGCGACGATGTCGAACGATTGCAAGAGCGGCACGCCGGCGCGCATCATCGTCGACAGCTGGCGCGTGAAGATCGCGATGTCCTTCTGCTTGATCGCGCGGCCGCCGCTCGTGCGGCGCTTCTTGACGCGCGTGACCATGATGCCCTGGCGGCGCAGGCTGGCGCTGACCATCGCCTCGCCGCCAGCGCGCTGTTCACCGCGAACGACCTTGCCGTTCTTGTCCTTGCCTTCCCATTCGAACACCAGTTCCTTGATGTTCTTCGCGGCCACTGCTGTCACCATCGTTTGCCCGGGAGGCCTTTGCTGCCCCCCGCCCCTGGGTTGAGTTTGGTCGTCGGCATGTCTGCGCGTTCGCGGCTCATTCGTTGGTCGCGGCGATGATTTCCTCGAGCGTCGTGACGCCGGAGCGCACCTTGACGAGGCCGGACTGGCGCAGGTCGCGCACGCCTTCGCGCTGCGCCTGCGCGGCGATGTCCATCGAGGTGCCTTCGGCGAGGATGATGCGCTGGATCTCCTCGGTTATCGGCATCACCTGATAAACGCCGACCCGCCCCTTGTAACCGTTGTTGCACGATGAACAGCCGACCGCGCGGTAGGGCTTCCAGGTGCCGTCGAGTTCTTCCGCGGTGTATCCGGCCCGCAGCATCGCTTCGCGCGGGTAGTCGGCCGGTTTCTTGCAGTTCTCGCACAGCTTGCGAACGAGGCGCTGAGCGGTGATCAGGAGCACGCTGGAGGCGATGTTGAACGGCGCGACGCCCATGTTGAGCAACCGTGTGAGCGTCGTCGGCGCGTCGTTCGTGTGCAGCGTCGACATCACCATGTGGCCGGTCTGCGCCGCCTTGATCGCGATGTCGGCGGTCTCGAGGTCGCGGATTTCGCCGACCATGATGATGTCCGGGTCCTGACGCAGGAAGGATTTGAGCGCCGCCGAGAAGGTCAGCCCCGCCTTGTCATTGACGTTGACCTGGTTGATGCCCGGCAGATTGATTTCGGCTGGATCCTCGACCGTCGAGATATTCACGCCCGGCTGGTTCAGGATATTCAGGCAGGTGTAGAGCGAGACCGTCTTGCCGCTGCCGGTCGGGCCGGTGACGAGCACCATGCCGTAGGGCCGCTCGATTGTCTTGAGCAGGCGGTCCTTCTCGACCTTTTCGTAGCCGAGCGCCTCGATGCCGAGTTTGGCGCTGGACGGGTCCAGGATCCGGATCACGATCTTCTCGCCGAACAGCGTCGGCAGCGTCGAGATCCGGAAGTCGATCGCCTTCGAGCCGAACTTGAGCTTCATGCGGCCGTCCTGCGGCACGCGCTTCTCGGCGATATCCAGGCGGCTGATGACCTTGATGCGCGAGGCGAGCTTGTCCTTGATCGCGATCGGCGGCTGCGTGATCTCGCGCAGTTCGCCGTCGATCCGGAAGCGCACCCGATAGTGATATTCGTAGGGCTCGAAATGCAGGTCGGATGCACGCGCGTTGATGGCGTCGATCAGCATCTTCTGCAGAAAGCGAACGACCGGCGCGTCCTCGACCTCGGAGGCGATGTCGGTTGCCTCCGAGCCGGGGGTGGCCTCTTCGGTGACGTCGAACTCGAAATCGCTCGAGACCAGCGCTTCGAGCGATTCACCGGCGCTCACCCCGGCCGACTCGAGCAATTTCGAGAGCTTGTCGTGCTCGACGATCACCCATTCGGGCGACAACTGGGTCGCGAACTTGATGCGCTCGACGGCTTCCTGGTCGGTCGGGTCGGCGCCGCCGATGAAGAGCCGGTTGCCGCGCCGCCCGAGGACGAGGATCTGATACTGCGCCGTGAGCTTGGCGTCGATCACGCCTTTGGGCAGGCGCGCGATATCGACCGCGGCCAGATCGAGCAAGGGCAGCGCGAGCGCGCTCGACAGCGTGTGCGCGAGGTCGGCCGGCGAGACCGCACCCGCACCGACCACCGACGAGATGAAGCTCGCGCGCTTCTCCTTCGCGCTGCGAACCAACCCTTCGGCCGTCTTCGCGTTGAGTTTGCCGGCGTGGACGAGCACGCGCGCAACGCCGGTCAGCGTCGAGTGGGGGGCTTCGGCCAGGGTATCCAAAGGCAAGTGCGCCATTTCACGAGGTCAATCCTCGGGAATGATCGTCGATTCGATCTGACGTGTAAACCGAGAACAGACCGTGAAAACGCAACAAATCACGCCCTGACGACATGCCGACTCGCAACCGGATGCCGCGCACCGACGCTGCCGGGTGCGGGCTTGCGAATCGGAAATCTGGTCGGGGTGAGAGGATTCGAACCTCCGGCCTCTACGTCCCGAACGTAGCGCTCTACCAGGCTAAGCTACACCCCGAAGAAAGCGGGCCCGTCGGGCCCATCGGTGCGCGGCGCCGTGGCGCCTCGCGGGCCGGACGTTCAGGATGAACGCTCGACCGATCGAACACACAATTCTAGCAGAGCCTCCCGGGCCGACGATGCCGGAAGCATGGCCGCACACTTGCGCGCGACGTCGGCCTCGGCGCGCGCCGCGTCGCGCGTCGCCTGCAGTGCGCCGGTCTTGCGCACGATCTCGACGATCTCGGGCAAGCGGGCGACTTCTCCCTGCTCGATCGCGTGGCGGATCAGCGCGCGCTCGGCGGGTTCGCTGCGCGCCATGGCCAGCAGCAGCGGCAAGGTCGGCTTGCCTTCGCGCAGGTCGTCGCCGACGTTCTTGCCAAGCTGCGTCGTCGCGCCTTCGTAGTCGAGCAGGTCGTCGACGAGCTGAAACGCGGTGCCCAGCGAGCGGCCGTAGCTTGCGCAGGCATCCTCGATCTCCGGCGTTGCCTCGGCGAGTACCGCGCCCAGGCGCGCACTCGCCTCGAACAGTTTCGCCGTCTTGAAGCGGATCACCCGCAGGTAGGCGTCGACCGCGAGGTCGGGATCATGCATGTTCATCAACTGCATGACCTCGCCTTCGGCGATCACGTTCGTCGCGTCGGCCAGCACGTCGAGCACGCGCATCCGGTTCACCGAGACCATCATCTGGAAGGCGCGCGAATAGAGGAAGTCGCCGACCAGCACGCTGGCGGCGTTGCCGAACAAGGCGTTCGCCGTTTCGCGCCCGCGCCGCAAGCCGGACTCGTCAACCACGTCGTCGTGAAGCAAGGTGGCGGTGTGGATGACCTCGACGATCGCGGCAAGCTCGAGACGCTCCGGTCCTTCGAAGCCGAGCGCCCCTGCGAACAGCAGGGCCAGACGCGGCCGGATCCGCTTGCCCCCGGCACCGATGATGTAGGCGGAGATCTGGTTCACGAGCACGACGTCCGACACCAGGCGAGCGCGGATGATCGCGTCGACCTGCGCCATCTCCGCCGCCATGGGCAGCGCGGCTTCCGGCACTGCGGACGTGAGGGGCGGTGTCAGTGTATGCAAGGGGATCCCTGTGAGGTCCGGGGAATTATAGGAACGCGCGGCGCGATGCCGGGCGCGGCGAAGCGACGGGTGTTGCAGGGCGCAACGACGGCGCGTTGCGCGGGGAACGGGGAACGGTCGATCGCGATCGCCGTGCTAGAATCACAGGCTCTGCGTCCCGCACAGGGTATCGCTGTCGGCGCTCGTTGCGGCGGGCCTGCAGCGACAGCGCGGATCCACTAGAAGGGGTTTTCAACATGTACGCGGTCATAAAAACCGGTGGCAAGCAATACAAGGTTGCGGCCGGCGAGAAGATCAAGATAGAACAGATTGCTGCGGACGTTGGCCAGGAAATCGTGATCGACCAGGTGCTCGCCGTCGGCGAAGGCGCCGAGCTGCAGGTCGGCACGCCCCTGGTTGCCGGCGCCAGCGTCAAGGCCACGGTGCTCGCGCAAGGGCGTCACGACAAGGTGCGCATCTTCAAGATGCGCCGTCGCAAGCACTACCAGAAGCGACAAGGCCACCGCCAGAATTTCACCGAGATCGAGATCAGCGCGGTCAGCGCCTGATCCGGCATGATTTCGGAATAGGAGCACAGACATGGCACAGAAAAAGGGCGGCGGTTCCACCCGCAACGGCCGCGATTCGAATCCCAAGATGCTCGGCGTGAAGGTGTATGGCGGGCAGGTCGTCTCGGCCGGCTCCATCATCGTGCGCCAGCGCGGCACGCAGTTTCACGCCGGCACCAACGTCGATATCGGTCGCGACCACACCTTGTTCGCGCTCGTCGACGGCAAGGTCGATTTTTCCGTCAAGGGCCCGCTGAACCGCCGCACGGTGTCCGTCACGGCGCTCTGACGGCCGCGACGCGGCTGCCCTCGTCGTCGGCACGCACACCGAAGCCCCGGCACGCCGGGGCTTCGACGTTTGCGCAGCCGCTCGAGCCGGGAGCCGCACGTCGCCTCGCGCGGGTGAACACCAGCATGAAATTCGTCGACGAAGCCACGATCGACATTGCCGCCGGCGCCGGCGGCAGCGGCTGCGCGAGCTTCCGGCGCGAGAAGTTCATTCCCTTCGGCGGCCCCAATGGCGGCGACGGCGGGCGTGGCGGCAGCGTCTACGCCGTCGGCGACCCGAACCTGAACACCCTGATCGACTACCGCTATGCGCGCCGCCACGAGGCGCGCAACGGCGAGCCGGGGCGCGGCTCGGACCAGTTCGGCGCCGCGGCCGACGATATCGTGCTGCGCATGCCGATGGGCACGATCATCACCGATCTCGACAGCGAAGCGGTGCTCGCCGAGTTGCTCGTCCCGGGCGAGAAGGTGCTGCTCGCCAAGGGCGGCGATGGCGGCTTCGGCAACCTGCATTTCAAGTCGAGCACGAACCGCGCGCCGCGCCAGAAGACACCCGGCTGGCCGGGCGAGGCGCGCAAGCTGCGGCTGGAGTTGCGCGTGCTCGCCGACGTCGGCCTGCTCGGCATGCCCAACGCCGGCAAGTCGACGCTGATCGCGGCGATCTCGAACGCCCGGCCGAAGGTGGCCGACTATCCGTTCACGACGCTGCACCCCAACCTCGGCGTGGTCCGCGTCGGGCCCGAGCAGAGCTTCGTCGTTGCAGATATCCCGGGGTTGATCGAAGGCGCCTCCGAGGGTGCCGGGCTCGGGCACCTGTTCCTGCGCCATCTGCAGCGCACCCAGCTGCTGCTGCACGTGGTCGACTTCGCGCCGCTGGACGACGCGATCGACCCGGTCGCCCAGGTGCGCACGCTCGTCGCCGAGCTGAAGAAATACGACGCCGCGCTGCACGCCAAGCCGCGCTGGATCGTCCTCAACAAGATCGACATGCTGCCCGCCGAGGAACGCGAGGCGTGCGTCAAGGCCTTCGTCAGGCGCCTGCGCTGGAAGGGGTCGGTATTCGCCATCTCGGCGCTCTCGCGCGAGGGCTGCGAGCCGCTGATCCGCGCCGTCTACCAGCACGTGTCGGCAGTGCGCCAGCCGGCCGCTGCCGCGGTGGACCCGCGATTTGCCGGCGCCGACGCAGGCGCAGGCTGAGAATGCAATGGGCATGATCGTGCAGCGCGCGCGCCGCATCGTCGTCAAGGTCGGCTCGAGCCTCGTGACGAACGAGGGCCGCGGGCTCGACGCGCAGGCGATCGGCCACTGGTGCCGCCAGCTGGCGCAGCTCGCATCGACGGGGCGCGAGGTCGTGATGGTTTCGAGCGGCGCGATCGCCGAAGGCATGAAGCGCCTGGGCTGGAAGGCGCGGCCGAAGGAGATTCACGAACTGCAGGCGGCCGCCGCGGTCGGCCAGATGGGGCTCGCCCACATGTACGAAACGCAGCTGAGCGCGCACGGACTGCGCAGCGCGCAGGTGCTGCTCACGCATGCCGACCTCGCCGACCGCGAGCGCTACCTGAACGCACGCTCGACGCTGACGACGCTGCTGCGGCTCAAGGTCGTTCCCGTCATCAACGAGAACGATACCGTCGTCAACGACGAGATCAAATTCGGCGACAACGACACCCTCGGCGCGCTCGTCGCCAACCTCGTCGAAGCCGATGTGCTCGTCATCCTCACCGACCAGCGCGGGCTCTACGAGGCCGATCCGCGCCGCGATCCGGCGGCCCGCTTCGTCGACGAGGCACGCGCCGGCGACCCGGAACTCGAGCGCATGGCGGGCGGCGCCGGATCCAGCATCGGCCGCGGCGGCATGCTGACCAAGGTGCTCGCGGCGCGCCGCGCGGCGCGCAGCGGCGCATCGACGGTGATCGCCTCGGGGCACGAGCACGACGTCCTGCTTCGCCTCGCGGCCGGCGAAGCGATCGGCACGGCGCTCGTCGCCGCGACGCCCAAGCTCGCCGCGCGCAAGCAGTGGATGGCCAATCACCTGCAGCTGCGCGGCGCGGTGACGATCGACGATGGCGCCGTCGCCAAGCTGCGCGATGGCGGCAAGAGCCTGCTGCCGATCGGCATGCTGGCGGTGAAGGGCGAGTTCGCGCGCGGCGACGTCATCGCGGTGCAAAGCACGGGCGGCATCGAAGTCGCGCGCGGCCTGGCGAACTATGCGAGCGCCGAGGCGCGCCTCATCGCGCGCAAGCCGTCGAGCGAATTCGAGCGCCTGCTCGGCTTCACCGGCGAGCCCGAGATGATCCACCGCGACAACATGATCCTGTCCTGACGCGCCGGGCGGCGGCGCGCGATCTCGTCTCAGCTCCCGCCGCTGGACGGCAGAACCGATGCAGGCGGGTCTTCGGCGGTGTCGAGCGGCGCCGGGCGGGACAAGGGCTCGTGCGGACGCATCGGCCGCATGCCGGAGCGCAGATAGCGGTTCTGGTGACCGATGCGCGGCAGGAAGCGCGACAACTCGGTGAGCGCCATCTCGTAGACGCCGCGCTTGAATTCGATCACGACTTCGAGCGGGACCCAGTATTCGTTCCAGCGCCAGGCGTCGAACTCGGGGTGGTCGGTAGCGCGCAGGTTCAGGTCGCTGTCGTGCCCGGTGAGCTGGAGCAGGAACCAGATCTGCTTCTGGCCGCGGTAGTGGCCGCGCGCATCGCGCCGGATGAAGTGGTCCGGCACCTCGTAGCGCAGCCAGTCGCGGGTGCGCGCGACGATGCGCACGTGCTGCTGCTGCAGCCCCACCTCTTCGTGCAGTTCGCGGTACATCGCCTGCTCGGGCGATTCGCCGTGCTTGATGCCACCCTGTGGAAACTGCCACGAGTGGGTGCGCAGCCTCTTGCCCCAGAACACCTGGTTCCGATGGTTCAGCAAGATGATGCCGACGTTGGGTCGAAACCCCTCACGGTCGAGCATAATCAACCCCAGATTCTTCGTTGGATTCATTATTGCATCGGCGCTACAGCTTGCAACCCTGCACTTTCCCGCAGGGACTTCGCGCAGGCTGCGGCCCATCGGTCGCGCCGATCGCAGCTCCGCCCGATCACCCACCAAGCGAGCCGTAGCGCGCCGATGAGAGCTTCGAACTTCTTCATCTCCACCCTCAAGGAAGCGCCGGCCGACGCGGAGGTGAAGAGCCATCAGCTGATGATGCGCGCCGGCTTCATCAAGCGCCTCTCCGCGGGCATCTACAGCTATATGCCGATCGCGCTGCGCGTGATCCGCAAGGTCGAGGCGATCGTGCGCGAGGAGATGAACCGCGCCGGCGCGATCGAACTGCTGATGCCGGTCGTGCAGCCGGCCGAACTTTGGCAGGAAAGCGGACGCTTCCAGAAATACGGCCCCGAACTGCTGCGCCTGAAGGATCGCCACGAGCGCGATTTCGTGATCCAGCCGACGAGCGAGGAAGTCGTCACCGACATCGCGCGCCAGGAGCTGCGCAGCTACCGGCAGCTGCCGAAGAATTTCTATCACATCCAGACCAAATTCCGCGACGAGCGCCGGCCGCGCTTCGGCCTGATGCGCGGGCGCGAATTCACGATGAAGGATGCGTACTCGTTCGACCGCGACGCGGCGAGCGCGGCGAAGAGCTACGAGACGATGTCGCGCGCCTACTGCGCGATCTTCGACCGCTTCGGGCTGCGCTACCGCGCGGTGGGCGCCGATTCGGGCGCGATCGGCGGCGACCTCTCGCAGGAGTTCCAGGTCATCGCCGATACCGGCGAGGATGCGATCGTCTACTGCCCGGACTCCGACTACGCGGCCAATATGGAGCTTGCCGAAGCGCTCGCGCCGGCCGCGCCGCGCGCCGCGCCGGCGCAGCCGATGAAGCTCACGCCGACGCCCGGCAAGAGCACCTGCGAGGACGTCGCCGCGCTGCTCGGCATCCCGCTTGCCGCGACCGTCAAGTCGCTCGTCCTCGCGACCGACAGCGTGGACGAGGCCGGCGCCGTGACGGCGACGACGATCTGGCTGCTGCTCGTGCGCGGCGACCATTCGCTCAATGAAGTCAAGGCCGGCAAGCTTGCGGGGCTGAAGTCCGGCTTTCGTTTCGCGACGGCGGCCGAGATCGAGGACCACTTCGGCTGCAAGCCGGGCTACCTCGGCCCGATTGGCACCAGGAAGCCGGTCAAGATCGTTGCCGACCGCACCGTCGCCGCGATGAGCGATTTCGTCTGCGGCGCGAACGAGGCCGACGCTCACCTGACCGGCGTGAACTGGGGGCGCGACGCTTCAGAACCCGATCTGGTGGCCGATATCCGCAATGTCGTCGCGGGCGATCCGTCGCCCGACGGCAAGGGCCTGCTCGCGATCCAGCGCGGCATCGAGGTCGGCCACGTGTTCTACCTCGGCACCAAATATTCGAAGGCGATGAACGCCACCTACCTCGACGAGAACGGCAAGCCGCAGCTGATGGAGATGGGCTGCTACGGCATCGGCATCACCCGGTTGCTCGGCGCCGCGATCGAGCAGAACAATGACGAGCGCGGCATCGTCTGGCCCGACTCGATGGCGCCGTTCACGGTCGTCCTGTGCCCGATCGGTTACGACCGTTCGGCCGAGGTGAGGGCAGCCGCCGACGCCTTGCACGACGAGCTTGCGGCGGCCGGCGTCGACATCATGCTCGACGATCGCGGCGAACGACCGGGGGCGATGTTCGCCGACTGGGAGCTGATCGGCATCCCGCACCGGGTCGTGATCTCCGACCGCGGCCTGAAGGACGGCGGGCTCGAATACCAGGGCCGCCGCGATGCCGCCGCGACGCGCGTCGCGCGCGCCGAGGTGGCGGGTTTTCTGCGCGGCAGGCTGGTCTCATGATCGCCCGCCGCGGCCTGCTCGCATTCGGCCTGCTGCCGGTGCTGCCCAGGCCCGCGCACGCCGGCACGCAGATCGAGGAGCCGCTCGCCGACGCGGTGCGTTCGGCGCTGTCCAGGGCGGTCGCCAACGATGCGCCACCGCGACCCGCGTTCGACACGATCGAGGAGCGGCTCGCCTACCTCAAATGGCTGGGCACCGCGAGCGAGCGGCTCGAGCGCCGCGAGGCCGAGCATCAGACCCGGGTCGAGTTTCTCGAGACGCTGTGGTACGAAAGCAAGCGCGCCGGGCTCGAGCCATCGCTCGTGCTCGGGCTGGTGCAGGTCGAGAGCGGCTTTCGCAAATATGTCGTCTCGAGCGCCGGCGCCCGCGGCTATATGCAGGTCATGCCGTTCTGGGCGCGCCTGATCGGCGACGGCAACGCGAGCCGACTCTTTCACATGCAGACGAATCTGCGCTTTGGCTGCGTGATCCTGCGCCACTACCTCGATATCGAGCGCGGCGACATGTACATGGCGCTCGGCCGCTACAACGGCAGCAGGGGGCGCAGCGTCTACCCGGACGCCGTCTTCGCCGCCCGCAGGCGCTGGGAAATCGACGTCAAGCGGCTCGGCTGAACCGCTGCCGCACCGGCGGCGCGGCGCTTCAGGCGTGCAGCAGCGTCTGCAGCTCGCCGGCTTGGTACATCTCCATCAGGATATCCGAGCCGCCGACGAATTCGCCCCGCACGTAGAGCTGCGGAATCGTCGGCCAGTTGGAATACTCCTTGATGCCCTGGCGAATCTCCTCGTCCTCGAGGACGTTGACGGTGAAGCACTCGCCGACATTGCACGCCTTGAGGATCTGCACCGAACGGCCCGAGAAGCCGCATTGCGGAAAGTCCGCCGTGCCCTTCATGAAGAGGACGATGGGATGCGACTTGACGATCTCGTCGATGCGCTTGTGCACCTCGGACATGGAATCTGTGCTCATGGTCGAAACCCCGGGGCGGGGCGGCAATTGAGGATCGGCGGCCAGTTTAGCGGCAATCGCCGATCGCCCGGCCGGACGCCCGCCAAGCCCTTGCCGGGTTCCGCCGATTGCGCACCCGCGTCAGAACGAATACGACACGCCCAGCTGCAGGATCGGCGACAGGCGAATGTCGCGCAGCGTGTCCTCCAGGCTCGGCCCGCCCGCGCCCAGGCCGCGGCCGAAGCCGGCAACGCCTCGCGGGTTGAGCGCCATCAGGCCCAGATCGGCGCTGAAGCCCCATCCGCTCTTGACCGACGAGAGGCTGTAGCCGACGCCGAGGTAGGGCACGGTGCCGTCATCCGAGGTATCGGCCGCTGGCAGCGCCGGGCTGCTTGCGAGGCTGAAGCGGTGCGTTTCGACCAGGAAGGCGCTTGCGCCTGGCGCCGCAAGCGCCGGCCCGCCCCACGATCCGGCGCGCGAGCCGAGCAGCACGCCGCTCGTGACGCGAAATCCGAACGTCTCCGCGGCCTGCGGTGCCGAGCGCAGGAAATAGTAGTCGCCGAGCACGCTTGCCGCGCTGAGGCGCCCGATGCCGGCGTCCGCGCCGGCGTCGAGCGGACCCGCCGGCACGCTCATGCCAAGCCGGATCCGGCCCTGGAACTGCGGCATCGTCAGGCCGTCGGCGCCGGGCGTCTGCGCGGTGGCCGCGGTTGCGAAGCTCAAGGCACCCACCATCAACCAGGCTGCAATGCGCATGACGACCTCCGGCAAGGGCGACGCTTTCGCGTCGGGAAGCTCTCGGGCTCGCGACGAGCCTTTGGCGCATCGTAGAACCTTGCCGGAAGGTTGACGAGCCGAAGTGTCGTGCGAAGTGCAGGCAGTTGCCGCTTTCGGGGTTTTGCCACACCCGTTTCGTCACCTTCCTTGCAGGGCCTCTCAAGCAAATGTGGCTTTGCCACTTTGCTTGATCCCCCACGGGGGCGGGCCGGGCTTGGCCCGGCCCTGGGGGCGCTCAGAGGGTGTTTCCCAAATGAATGCACCCACGTTTCTGCTCGCAATGCGCGCAGACAAGGCGCGGCGCGCAGCCCAGGCCTACCCGCCCCGAATCCAGCGTCCGGCCGTGCATCGCGGGCGCCCGCCGAGGTCGGCCCGGGTCTCGATCGCGCCGAAGCCGGCCGCGCCCAGCATCGTCTGCACCGCACCGGCCTGGTCGTGGCCGTGTTCCAGCAGCAGCCAGCCGCCACCGTGCAGGTGGGCGCCGGCTTGGGCGCCGATCGCGCGCAGCGCCGACAGACCGTCCGCGCCCGCCGCCAGCGCGCCCTGCGGCTCGTGGCCGAGGGCGGCGAGGTGCGGATCGCCGGCCGCGACGTAGGGCGGGTTCGAAAGCACGAGATCGAAGCGCCGGCCGGCCACGGCCGCCCACCAGTCGGCGTGCAGCCATTCGACGTCGACGCCGAGCCGCGCGCCGTTCGCGCGTGCGACCGCCAGTGCGCCGGCGCAGATATCGGTTGCGCAGACCCGGGCCGCGGGATGAGCGTGGGCGATCGCGAGCGCGATCGCGCCGCTGCCGGTTCCGAGGTCGAGCACCTCGGGCCGGGCCGGCCCGTTGCGCAGCAGTTCGAGCGCCCAGTCGACGAGGGTCTCGGTATCGGGCCGCGGCACGAGCACGTCCGGGCCCACCTTGAGCGTCAGGCCGTGGAATTCCTTCTCGCCGAGCAGATAGGCGACCGGCTCGCCGCGTGCCCGGCGCTCGCAATGCGCGGCGAAGCGCTCACGCTGCGCCGCAAGCAGCACGGCGTCGTCGTGCGCCAGCAGCCAGCAGCGCGGCTGGCCGAGCGCGGCGGCGAGCAGCAGCTGGGCGTCGAGCCGGTCGACGCCCTGCGCGCGGGCTTCGCGCAGCGCCTGCGCGACCGTCGGCGCGGTCATGCCCGCCTCGCATCCGGCGCCACCGGCCTCACGCGCCGGCTTCCAGCGCCGCAAGCTGCTGCGCCGCGCGCGCCGCCTGCAGCGCGGCGACCACTTCGTCCAGGTCGCCGTCGAGCACCGACTGCAGCCTGTACAGCGTCAGGTTGATGCGGTGGTCGGTGAGCCGGCCCTGCGGGAAGTTGTAGGTGCGGATGCGGTCGCTGCGGTCGCCGCTGCCGATCAGGCCCTTGCGCGTCGCCGCCTCCTTCGCCGCGCGCTCGCTGCGCTCCTTCTCCTGCAGGCGCGCGGCGAGCACCGCCATCGCCTTCGCCTTGTTGCGGTGCTGCGAGCGGTCGTCCTGGCATTCGGCGACGATACCGGTCGGCAGGTGCGTGATGCGGATCGCGCTGTCGGTCTTGTTGACGTGCTGGCCGCCGGCGCCGCTGGCGCGGAAGGTATCGATGCGCAGTTCGGCCGGCTCGAGTGTCACCTCGTCCGCCTCGTCGGGCTCGGGCATCACGGCGACGGTGCAGGCGCTGGTGTGGATGCGGCCCTGCGCCTCGGTTGCCGGCACGCGCTGCACGCGGTGGCCGCCGGACTCGAAGCGCATCTGCGCATACACCGCGTAGCCCTCGAAGCGCAGCACGCATTCGCGGTAGCCGCCGAGATCGGAGACGTTCTCCGACATCACCTCGGTGCGCCAGCCGCGGCGTTCGGCAAAGCGCAGGTACATGCGGACGAGGTCGGCGGCAAAGAGGGCCGACTCGTCGCCGCCGGTGCCGGCGCGGATTTCGACGAAGGCGTTGCGCTCGTCGTCCGGGTCGCGTGGCAGCAGCGTCGCCTGCAGTTCTGCGTGCAGCCGATCGAGGTCCGCTTGCGCCTGGGCGATCTCCTCGCCGGCCATCTGCGCCATCTCGGGATCGTCCAGCAACTCGCGCGCCGCGGCGAGATCGCGCTCGCGCTGCTCGTAGCGCCCGAACATGGCGGACACGTCGTGCACCTGCGCGCGCTCGCGCCCGAGCGCTCGGTAGCGCTTCATGTCGGCGGCGACGCCGGGATCGGCGAGCATGGCGTCGAGTTCGGCGAGGCGCAGCGCGAGGCGCTGGAACTGCTGGCGTAGGGATTCTTTCATCGGGACTCGCAGGACGGAACGTGGCGACGGCGTGCGCCGCGGCGGGCGCTGGCGGCAGGGCCGCCGCTAGTGTAGTGTTCCATTCTGTTTGGAACTTAAGCGGCGATTCGCCCGAATGACCTTCTGCA
>OEIU01000311.1_pt1 | contig 48512 bp, 41 predicted proteins | sample 1539221 | NCBI WGS metagenome assembly OEIU01 (sample SAMN03792071, study PRJEB22550) | activated sludge metagenome | feature: wastewater treatment plant; material: activated sludge; isolation source: Wastewater treatment plant of a petroleum refinery complex | place: Argentina: Zarate | collected... | reverse complement strand
CATCACCAGGAACGGGGTGATCATCAGGGTGCGGGCGACCGCCCGGCCGCGGAAGTTGCGGTCGAGCAGGACCGCGAAGAGCATCCCGAGGACCACCGAGAGGATGACCGAGAAGGCCGTGATCAGCACCGTCGCCACGATCGAGGGCCACAGGTCCCCCGACGACAGCGCCGACGCGTAGTTGCTGAACCCGGTGAAGCCCCGGTCGTTCGGGTAGAGCAGGTTCCACTTCAGCAGCGAGTAGACGATGGTCACCACGAAGGGGACCTGGGTCAGCAGGATGAGGAAGACGACGGCCGGCAGCAGCAGACCACGCGCCGTCCACAGCTCCTTCTTGTTCACCCGCCTCGGTTCGGTGGCGGCCTCGGCCTTCACCGTGTCGAGCTCGGTCACGGACATCTGGGCACTCCCTTGTGCGAGCGGTGGTCGAGGGTGTGGCGACGGGTGCCGAGGTCGGTCAGGTGGTCCCGACCTCGGCACCCGTGGCTCACGGTGTGCTGGGGTCAGCCCTTGTGGGCGTCACCAGCCTTCTGCGCGATGGACTGGCACTTGCTCAGGGCGTCGTCGACCGAGGACCGGCCGGCGATGTAGTCGGCCACGAGCTGGGCGCACTGGTTGCCGACGTCCTGGAACTCCGGGATCGAGACGTACTGGATGCCCACCCACGGCTGCGGGTTGACGCCCGGCTGCTTGGGGTTGACCGAGCTCATGACCTTCAGGGTGAGCGGCGCGTACGCGGCCGCGGCCTGCTTGTACTCGGGGATCTCGTAGGTCGAGGTGCGCGAGCCCGGCGGGACGTTGCTCCAGCCGATCTTCTGCCCGACGAGCTTGATGTAGTCCTTGCTCGTCGCCCACTTGACGAACTTCAGCGCGGCGTCCTTGTTCTTCGTCGACGCCGGGATGGCGAGGTTCCAGCTCCAGAGCCAGCCGGACTGCTGGGTCTTGACCACCGGCATGTGGGCGTAGCCCATCTTGCCCTTGACCGGGCTGTCGTCGGCCTCGAGCATCGACGCGGCGACGGAGGCGTCGGCCCACATCGCGGCCTTGCCCTCCTTGAGCGCGGTGAGGCACTCGTTGAAGCTGTAGGACACCGGGTCCTTCTCACCGGACTGGTCGAGCATCGTCTTGTAGAAGGTGACGGCCTCCTTCCACTCCGGGGTGTCGACCGTGGCGTTCCACTTGTCGTCGTACCAGTTGCCGCCGAAGGTCTGCACGACCGTCGTCAGGGGCGCGAAGAGGTCGCCCCAGCCCGGCTTGCCGCGCATGCAGATGCCGGCCATGTCCGCGGTCTTGACCTTCTTCGCCGCGTCCGCGACCTCCTGCCACGTCGGGTTCATCCCGAGCGTGACGCCGGCCTTGGACAGGACGTCCTTGTTGTACATGAGGATGGAGGACTCGCCGTAGAACGGGACCGCGAAGAGCTTGCCGTCGTAGGTGTTGACGTCCCGCACCGGCGGGAGGATGTCGTTCACGTCGTACGACGAGTCGCTCTGCAGGTCCGGCGTCAGGTCGACGAGCCAGCCGTTCTTGCCCCACTGCGGGGTCTCGTACGCACCGATCGTCACGACGTCGTACTGGCCGGCGCCGCTCGCCACGTCCGCGGTCACGGCGGCGCGCAGGTCGCCCTCCTCCATGACCTGGAAGTTGACGGTCGTGCCCGGGTTGGCCTTCTCGTACTCGGTCTTGAGCTTCTCCATGTCCTTCATCTGGCCGTTGTTCACGGTGGCCAGCTTGAGGGTCACGTTGCCGCCTCCGCCGCCGGCGGAGCCGTTGTCCGTGGAGACGTTCCCCGACGAGCAGGCCGCCAGGGCGAGGGCCGAAGCCAGCGCACCGGCGCCGAAGGTCAGGGCGCGCTTCGTGAAGAGCATGCCTAACTCCTTTGGTAGGTCTCACCCCTCCCGCCCGGGAGGAGCGTGGCCCCCCGGGGTGTGCCCGGGAAGCGTTCCGATACGCCTTGCCGCGGTGGAACACCGGCAATGTAGGGAGACCCGCGAAGCGGCGACAAGCACCATGACCCGCGCTCTTTCGATACTATTTTGCTGCGCTCACCCGTGCGGCTGCTCTCACGGGTGAGCGGCACCGCAGCGCGACCCGGCGTGTGATGCGCCCGACGACGACGTCAACGAGGGAGTGGTGACAATTTCGTATCAGTCCACGGGCACCCCCCGCATCCGCCTCGCCGGCTTCCCCTCGCTCGCGCTCGAGGACGGCGAGCCCGCCGCCCCGCTCGTGCGCGGCCCCTACGCCGACGCACCGCGCCGCGAGGTCATCCCCCCGCACCCGCAGCACGCCATCCGGGCCCTGACCCACGACTTCCCGAGCGAGATCTGCGGCTGGGGCGCCCACCCCGAGTACGAGATCCACCTCATCACCAAGTCGCACGGCAGCTTCATCGCCGGCGACCACGTCGGCACCTTCTCGCCGGGCCAGGTGAGCATCATGGGCCCGAACCTGCCGCACGACTGGGTGAGCGACCTGGAGCCGGGTCAGGTGGCCGTCGACCGCGACGCCGTCATCCAGTTCACCGACGAGTGGATCCGCGGCTGCATGGAGCTCATCCCCGAGCTGCAGGAGGTCGACGAGGTGCTGCGGCTCTCCACCCGCGGGCTCGTGTTCTCCGGCGCCACGGCGTGGCGCGCGGCCGAGACCATCCTCGAGGTCACCCGCAGCCGCGGCGCCGAGCAGATGGCGCACTTCTTCCGGCTCCTCGGCCTCTTCGCCCAGGCCCCGCGCGAGGAGCGGGAGGTGGTCGCGAGCGAGTGGCTCGGGCGGCCCCAGGACAGCAACTCGATCGGCGCCGTCGAGGCCGGGCTGGCCTACATCTTCGAGAACCTCACCGGCGACATCCGGCTCGCCACAGCGGCCCGGATGGCCTACATGTCCGAGCCGACGTTCTCGAAGTACTTCAAGTCGGCCACCGGCATGACCTTCAGCCACATGGTCAAGAAGCTGCGGATCGCCCACGCGCGCAGGCTTCTCGACACGAGCGACCACGCCATCGCGCAGGTCGCGGCGATGAGCGGGTACCACAACATGGCCAACTTCAACCGCCAGTTCCTCGCCGAGGTCGGGACGACACCGACGAGCTACCGCAAGCTCGAGTCGTCGCAGAAGCCGCCGCCCGAGGTGTTCAGCCTCGGGCTCCGGGCGCCGGTCGAGACCTAGGCGAGGGCGGTGTCCACCGCCGCCGCGACGCCCTCGGCGGCGATCTCGGCGCGGGCCCGGAGGAACTCGCCGCGGAACCGCTCGTCGGTGCCGAGGTCCCCGAAGATCGCCTCCACCTCGACGAACGCGGCCGGGTCGTCCGAGGCCGCCGCCGCGCGGAGGGTCGAGGCGTGCACGTCCGGCGGGACCTCGCTGTCCGGCAGGCCTCCTCGCGCGATGAGCGCCCAGTACTCGGCCCACGCGGCGACCATCAGGGCACCGAGCGCGACGGGCCGCCCGGCCTCGAGGTTGGCGCGGACCGCCGGGAGCGTGAAGGTGGCCATCCGGTTGGCGCCGTCGGTCGCGAGGCGCACCAGCGTGTCCTTGATGCCGGGGTTGGCGAACCGCTCGACGAGGGTGGCCATGTACGCGGGCAGGTCGATGCCGGGCAGCTCACCCAGGGTCGGCGCCGCCTCGTCGGCCATGTACCGCTCGAGGTAGGTGCGGATGCGCTCGTCACGCATCGCCTCGTCGACGAGCGTGTAGCCGAGGGGCGCCCCCAGGTAGGCGATGGCCTGGTGGCTCGCGTTGAGCAACCGCAGCTTCATCAGCTCGTAGGGCTTGACGTCGTCGACGAACTGCACGTCCACAGCCTCCAACGGCGGTCGCCCGAGGGGGAACTCGTCCTCGACGATCCACTGCGTGAAGGGCTCGGCGGGTACCGGCCAGCGGTCCTCGATGCCGAAGTCGTGCAGCAGCGTCTCGCGGTCTGCGTCCGTCGTCGCCGGCGTGATCCGGTCGACCATGCAGTTCGGGAACGACACGGCCGCCTCGATCCAGGCGGCGAGCTCGGGGTCGACGAGCCGCGCGAACCCGACGACGGTCTGCCGGCAGACGTCGCCGTTGCCCTGGAGGTTGTCGCAGGACAGGACCGTGAACGGGGGTAGTCCCGCGGCTCGACGGCGGCGCAGGCCCTCGACGATGTACGCGAACGCGGTCCGCGGGTGCTCGAGGTCCCCGACGTCATGGAGCACCGCCTCGTCGCCGGCGTCGAAGGCCCCGGTGGCCGCGTTCTTGAGGTACCCGCCCTCGGTGACCGTGAGGCTGACGACGCGCACCGCGGGGTCGACGAGCCGCGCGTACACCGCATCGGCGTCCTCGGGCCCGAAGAGGTACTCGAGCACGGACCCGACCACCCGTGGCTCGAGCGAGCCGTCCGGGTGGCGCACGACGAGGGTGAAGAGGCAGTCCTGCGCGCGCATGGCGTCGCGCATCGCGGCGTCCTGGGGCAGCACGCCGACCCCGCAGATGCCCCAGTCCAGGCCCTCACCGGTGTCCATCAGGCGGTCGAGGTACATCGCCTGGTGGGACCGGTGGAAGTTGCCGAAGCCGAAGTGCACGATGCCCACCGTCGCCGCGGTGCGGTCGTAGGTCGGGGCGGGCACACCCGCGTCGGGTGCCGTCGACGTCGTCAGTGCGGTCACGGGAGGGGTCCTTTCAGGCGCGGCCGCCGACCGCCCTCACTCGCGGCCTCGCGGGTCCGTCGGCATGAAACCAAGTTCGGGGGCCGTTGGGGAGACCCCGGGACGTGACGCGAACGAAAGCACCAGGAGCCGACGACTTCGTATCGGTCCGGCTCAGGAGCAGATGTCCTGGTCCGCCGTCCGGGCCTGGATGGACTGCGTCGGGGCCGGCGCCGTGATCTTCGGCGCCGGGATCGGCGTGGTGCCGAGCCGGTTGGGGACGGCGACGACGTGCGCCGCGCCCGGGCCGATCGTCACCCGGATGCCCGTGCCGAGTCCCGTCGTCCTCGCGACCTTCGCGCCCGGGAACGCCGCGGCGACGGTGCGGGCCGCCTCCTCCTGGCCGCTGGAGTACTCGACGAGCACACCGTCCCGGCGCTCGGTGGTCGAGGAGGTCGAGACCCGGCCGAAGCCCTGGACCCGCAGCGCCTCGGCCTCCTGGGCGGCGAGGCCGTCGGCGCCCGTCCCGTTGACGACGACGACCGAGGCGACGTCGGCAGGGCTGACCGTGAGCGGGGTCGCCGAGGCGCTCGGGCTCGGCGACGCACTCGGCCGGGTCACCGGCTGGTCGGTGCGGATGGCCTTCCACAGGGTCGGCGCGGCATCGGTCCACTCGACCCGGTTGGGGTCCTTGGGGTAGGTCTGCACGGGGACGGTGACGAAGGCGACGTTCTTGACGCCGATGTCCTTGACCGAGGTGGCGATGTCCTTCATCGTGCCGAGCCCGAGGTCCTCGTCGGTGGTCAGCGACTGCGTCGCGGCGTCGAGGAACCCGTAGAGCTTGTCGGGCCGCAGGAGGAGGGAGGTGCGGGTCGCCTCCTGGACGATCGAGGAGAGGAACGCCTGCTGGCGCTTGATCCGGCCGAGGTCGGAGCCGTCGCCCTCGGTGTAGCGGACCCGCACGTACCCGAGGGCCTGGGTGCCGTTCAGCACGTGCCGACCGGCACTGAGCTTGAGGTGCGCCTTGGGGTCGTTGATGGCGACCGGCGTGCACACCGGCACCCCGCCCAGGGCGTCGACCATCCCCTTGAAGCCGCTGAAGTCGACGACCGCGAAGTGGTTGATGAAGATGCCGGTGTCGGCCTCGATGGTGTTGATGAGGCAGGCCGGGCCGCCGAGGCTGTACGCCGCGTTGAACTGCTGGACCGGCCAGTTCTGCTTCGGCACCTTCGCGTCACAGTTCGGCGGCATCGGGACCATCGAGTCGCGCGGGATCGACACCACGGTGACGTGCTTGCGGTCCCCCGACAGGTGCGCGATGAGCGTCGTGTCCGAGCGCGCCCCGGAGACCGACTTCGCGTCGGTCGTGCCCTGGCCGACCCGGGTGTCCGAGCCGATGAGCAGGAGGTTGAGCGGCTTGGTGTCGACCGGCGTCGGGCGGTCGCTCGAGAGGGCCCCGCTGATGTCGAGCCGGCTGATGTTGCCCTCGAGCCGCCACCAGGCGGCTCCGCCGACGATCGCGGCGACGACGACGAACACGGTGAGGACGACGAGGATGCGCCGCCGCCGGGAGCCGCGGGCCTCGGCCGCGCGCTCGGCGGAGCGGCTCCGCCGGGTGGGCTCGGACACGGGGGCTCCTTCGGTGGTCCGCGGCCCGGGAGTCCCGGGTCGCGCGGACGGACGACCGGCCAAGTGTACGGACGCAGCCTGTGCGTGCGCTGGACGTGTGATGCACGGCGGCCGCGGACGGGTGCCCGCGGCGACCATCGGGTTGGATGGGGCCCATGGGACGTCGGTGGATCTGGGTGGCGACGGTGGTGGCGGTCCTCGCCGCCGCGGCGGGCGGCGGCTGGTGGTGGATGTCTCGCGAGCACTCGCGCGACGTCGCGGCGACGGCCGCGCTGACCCGGTACGCGGCGGCCTGGCACGGGAAGGACCTCGGCGCGGTGCCGTTCGCGAGCGACGGTGCGGCCAAGGACTTCACGGCGGCGGTCGCCGGCCTCGGGTCCGCGGCGGTCACCGCGCGGGCCGGCACCGTGCACCGGGACGGCACGCGCGCGACCGCGTCCCTCGAGGTCACCTGGACCCTGCCGGGCGAGCACGAGTGGCGGTACTCGACCCCCGTGCGGCTCGTCGAGCGCAGTGAGCGCTGGCTCGTCACCGCCCCGGGCGACGGCTCACCGTGGCACCCCGAGCTGCCCGCCGGCGGCCGGATGTCCCTCCAGCGCAGCGCCCCCACCCGAGGCGACCTGCTCGACCGGGCCGGCCGGCCGCTCATGCCGCAGGGCACGGTGTACCAGGTGCAGCTCGACCCCGTCCGCGCCGACGCCGCCGGTGCCGCGGCGCTCGAGCAGGTCACCGGCGTCACCCCCGGGTCGGTCGTCAAGGCCCTCGCCGACCGGAAGAAGAGCGGGTCGCAGGCACCCATCCCGGTCATCACCTACCGCGAGTCCGACTACGCCCCGCTCAGGTCCCGGCTCGACGCCATCACGGGCGTCATCGCCCCGTCGGCCACCCAGCCCCTCGGGCCGACCCGCCCCTGCGGCCGGCCGCTGCGGGGGACGGGCGGAGAGGTGACCGCCGAGATCGTCGACCAGGGCAAGGGCCGCTACGCCACCGGCGACCGGGCGGGCCTGAGCGGGCTGCAGCGGCAGTACGACGCGACGCTCGCCGGCACTCCGGGGATCGCCGTCGTCACCGACGCGAAGAAGACCCTGTTCTCGACGGAGGCGGTCGCGGGCACCGACGTCGAGACGACGCTCGACCCCACGACCCAGAAGGCGGCCGAGCAGGCGCTCGCCGACGCGCGCCTGTCCGTGCCGGCCGCCGTCGTCGCGGTCGACGTGCCGACCGGCGAGGTGCTGGCGGCGGCGAACTCGCCGAGCAGTGGCTTCGACCGCGCCATCACCGGCAAGTACCCGCCGGGCTCGACGTTCAAGGTCGCCTCGACGTACGCGTACCTCACCCGTGGCGTCACGACGCCGTCGAGCACCGTGGCGTGCCCGACGACCGTCACCGTCGACGGCCGCTCGTTCCACAACTACGCGGGCGAGTCCATCCCCGGGTCGGTGCCGTTCAGCCAGGACTTCGCCCACTCGTGCAACACCGCGTTCATCTCCCTCTCGCAGAAGCTCGCGACGACCGACCTCACGACGGCCGCGAAGGCGCTGGGCATCGGCGCGGGCTGGGCGCGGACCCTCGGGGTGGACGGTGCGTTCGACGGCAGCATCCCCGAGACCCGCAAGGGCACCGACCAGGCGGCGGCGGTCATCGGGCAGGCGCGCGACGAGGTCTCGCCGCTCGCGCTCGCCGTGATGTCGGCGAGCGTCGGCCGCGGCACCTACCTGCCACCGGTCCTCGTCCGGGGCGACGGCGGCAACCCCCGCCCGGCGCCGCTCGACGGGCAGGCCGTCGCCCAACTGCGCTCGATGATGGCCGAGGTGGTCTCGACCGGGACCGCCACCGTGCTGCGCGGGACGCCCGGCGGCACCGTCCGGGGCAAGACGGGCACCGCCGACCACGGCGTCGACGAGAAGCCGTACGCGTGGTTCACCGGGTACCAGGGGAAGGTGGCGTTCGCGGTGCTCGTCGAGGCCGGCGTCAGCGGTGGCGAGACGGCGGCACCGGTGGCCAAGGACTTCCTCACCCTCCTCGCCCGCCCCTGACGCGCCGCCCCTCGCGGGCTACGGCGCAGTAGTGGTCGTGCGCGGGCTACGGCGCAGTACTGGTCGCGCGCGGGCTACGGCGCAGTACTGGTCGTCATCACGACGAGTACTGCGGGGTAGCCCGGCAGTACTGGTCGTCATCACGACGAGTACTGCGGGGTAGCCCGGCATCCGGTCGGGGTCGGGCCCGGATGACGGGGCGGCGGACGCGGACGACCCCCGCCCGGAGCACCGGACGGGGGTCGTCTGCGAGGACTCGGTGGTACCGGGTCAGATGGGGCGGACCTGGTCGGCCTGCGGACCCTTCGGACCCTGGGTGACCTCGAACTCGACCCGCTGGGCCTCGTCCAGGCTGCGGTAGCCCTGGACGTCGATGGCGGAGTAGTGGACGAACACGTCCGGGCCGCCGCCGTCCTGGGCGATGAAACCAAAGCCCTTCTCGGCGTTGAACCACTTCACGGTGCCCTGTGCCATGTGGGGGGTACTTCCTTTTCCTGTGTGTCACTCGGCCGGCACACCTCGTGCCGGTCGTGGATGCGACTCCAGCCCCCTGTGGCGCGAGGGTAGTTCGACCTTCGAGGTACTGCTGTTGCTGCAACCGCCTGCGAACCTAGCAGAGACCCGGGGTGAGCGCCGCGTGCCGTGCACACCCTGTCCACGGAGCGACACCGGCCGGTGAGTCGGGGGTGGCCGCCGCGTGGCCGGCGGGTGGCGGCGGCCGGCTCAGACGCCGGCGAACCGCACGACGAGGACGTCGCAGCCGGCCTCGAGGAGGAGCCGGACGACGGTCGAGTCCGAGTGCCCGGCGCGCGGGTGGCGGTGGTCCCGTGGACCGAGGACGAGGAGCCGGGCACCGGAGTCCTCGACGGCGACGAGGAGCTCGTCGGCCGGCGACAGTCCGCGACGCGGTTGCCGGATCTCGTGCGGCACACCTGCGTCCGCGAGCGGCCGGCACATCGCCTCGAGGTCGCGCCGCTCGGCCAGACCCGACCCGAACGGGTCCGCGTCGGCGCCGGCGTTGACGACGACGAGCGGTTCGTTCCGCCTGAGGGCCTCCGCGACCGCGGCCTCGAGGGCGGCGAGACCCTCCCGGCGGGGGACGTACCCGACGACGATGGACATGGATGCACTCCGTTGTGCCGCAGGGGATCGGCACGGGAGGCCGATCGGAGGGGAGCGGGTGCCGCACCCGGCGAGAGCCGGGTGCGGCACCTCGGGGATCAGCTCCCCGACAGGGTCTTGGCGCCGGTCATGATGGCGACGCCCTCGCCCATGTCGTGCGACTGCGGGGTGATGACACCCGCGCAGCCCCCGAGCCGCTGGATGTGGATGCGGTCGGCGACCTCCCACACGTGCGGCATGTTGTGGCTGATGAGGATGACCGCGAGACCGTTGTCCCGCAGCTGCTTCACCATCTCGAGGACCATGCCCGACTCCTTGACGCCGAGCGCCGCGGTCGGCTCGTCGAGGACGACGACCTTGGACCCGAACGCCGCGGCCCGCGCGACGGCCACCGCCTGGCGCTGCCCACCGGACAGCGTCTCGACGGCCTGGCTCATGTTCTGGATGGTCTGGATGCCGAGGTCCTGCACCGACTGCCCGGCCCGCTTCTCCATGCCGCCCTTGTCGAGCATCCGGAACACCGAGCCGAGGATCCCGCCGCGGCGTTCCTCCCGGCCCAGGTAGAGGTTGCTCGCGATGTCGAGCGCGGGGATGACGGCGAGCTGCTGGTACACCGTCTCGATCCCCGCCTCGCGGGCGTCCTGGGGCCGGCGGAAGTGGACCCGTTCACCCTCCAGGTGGATCGCGCCCGAGTCGGGGAGGTAGGCCCCGGTGAGGCACTTGATGAGGGTGGACTTGCCGGCGCCGTTGTCGCCGATCACCGCCAGCACCTCGCCCCGGTACAGGTCGAGGCTCACGCCGTCGAGCCCGATGACGCGCCCGAAGGTGATGACGAGGTCGCGCGCGGTGAGCACCGGGTCGGTGTCGTAGATGTGGCGCCGCCCCTCGGGGATGGCGTCGTGGGTCAGCGGGAGCCGCTCCATGGTGCTCATGCCTTCACCTTCCGGATCCACTGGTCGATGGCGACCGCGACGATGACGAGGACACCCGTCGCCAGGACGCGCCACTGCTGGTCGACCCCGAGCTGGGAGAGCCCGAAGGCGAAGGTCTGGACGATCAGCGCGCCGATGAGGGTGCCGATGAGCCGACCGCGGCCACCGAAGAGGCTGGTGCCCCCGATGACGACCGCGGTGATCGAGGCCAGGTTGGCGTCCGGGATGGCGTTGGGCGTCGCCGCGCCCGCCCGGCCGATGAGGATCCACGCGGCGATGCCGTAGATGAGGCCGGCCACCGTGTAGACGCCGAGGAGGATGCGCCGGCTCGGCACGCCGGAGAGGCGGGCGGACTCGGCGTCGTCACCGACGGCGTAGACGTAGCGCCCCCACGCCGTCTGGGACAGGACGAAGGCCATCACCGCGTAGATGAGGACGACGACGACGATGCCCCAGGTCAGCCGGAAGGAGCCGATGCCGAAGCCCTCGCCGAGGACGTTGAGCAACCGCGGCAGGTGCTCGGCCTGGATGCTCTCACCGCCCGAGTAGAGCAGGGCGATGGCCGTGAAGATGCTCAGGGTGCCGAGGGTGACGATGAACGGCGGCAGGTTGATCCGGGTCACCAGGAGGCCGTTGAGCAGGCCGGCGACCGTCGCGAGGGCGACACCGATGACCAGGGCGAGAAGCCCCGGCATCCCTCCGTCGCGCGCGAGCGAGGCCATCACCATCATCGACAGGACCATCACCGCACCGACCGACAGGTCGATGCCCGCGGTGAGGATGATGAGCGTCTGGCCCACCGCGAGTGCCGCGACGACTGCCGTCTGCTGCAGCAGGATCCCCATCGAGCTCGCCGTGAGGAACGTCGGCGTGGCGATGAAGAAGGCGAGGAACGCCACGAGCAGCAGGAACAACGGGCTCAACCACGGACGGCGGTGGAGCTGGTGCTGCAGCTGCTGCAGGGGCGTCTGCCGCCGCCGAGCGAACTCGGCGGCGGCGGACGTGCTGCTGGTGGAGCTCATGCTCAGTTGCCCCAGCAGAGGTCGGCGCCCTTGGCGGAGTCGATGCTCTCGACACCGTCGACCGGCTTGTCGGTGACGAGCGCGACCCCGGTGTCGAAGAAGTCGAGGCCCTCGGTGGTCTTCGGCTTCTCGCCGCCGCGGGCGATCTTGGCGATCGCCTCCATGCCGAGGGTCGCCATCTTCAGCGGGTACTGCTGCGCCGTGGCGCCGATGACACCGGACTTGACCGACGAGACGCCGGCGCAGCCACCGTCGACCGAGACGATCGTCGCGGTCTTGCCGGCCGCCTTGAGGGCGGCGTTGGCGCCGACGGCGGTCGGCTCGTTGATCGTGTAGACGAGGTTGATGTCCGGGTTCTTCGCGAGGCACTTCTCCATCGCGCTGCGGCCACCGTCCTCGGCGCCGTTGCCGGCCTCGTTGCAGACGATCGTGTACTGGCCGCCCTTGCCCCCCGAGTACGTGCCGGTCTTGGCCTCGTCGCCGTTCTTCTTCGGGTCGGCGACGTCGATGCCCATCCCCTCGAGGAAGCCCTGGTCGCGGTTGTAGTCGACCGAGACGATCTTGTCGTCGAACAGGTCGAGCAGCGCGATGACGGCGGGCTTGCCGTCGAGGGTCGCCGCGGCCCACTGCCCGTCGAGCTTGCCCGCCGAGCGGTTGTCGGTGGCGAAGGTGATGTCGACGGTGTCGGCGGGGTCCGGCGGGGTGTCGAGGGCGATGACGTAGAGGCCCGCGTCGCGCGCCTTCTTGATCGCGGCGTTGACCCCGGTGGACATCGGGGTGATGAGGATGCCCTTGTCGCCACGGGCGACCGCGTCCTCGATGGCCGTGATCTGGCCCTGGTCGTCGCCCTCCTGCTTGCCGGAGGCGACGGTGAGCTTGACGTTGTTCTTCGTGGCGTCGGCCTTGGCGCCCTTCTGCATGGCGACGAAGAACGGGTTCGTGGAGTCCTTGGTGATGAGGGTGACGCCGACCGCGGCGTCGCCGCCGCCGGACCCTGAGTCGGAGGTGCTGCCGCGGTTGCAGGCGGTGGCGGTGAGGGCGAGGCCGACGATCGCGGCCGAGGCGACGGCCCGGCGGGCGGTGCGCGTCGTGGGAACCTGACGGAGCTGCATGATCCGGACTCTCCTTCGAGTACTGGGCTGGATCGACAATGCTGCCCTGTGACAACGTTGTCAGGCCGTAGTTCTACCGTTTACTTGCGCGTAGGTCAAGGCAACCGGTACAAATCGAGACATGGCCGTGACATCGTTGTCGAATGACGGACGGTCGCGTGCCACGATGCGCGACGTCGCCGCGCTGGCCGGGGTGAGCCTCAAGACGGTCTCCCGCGTGGTCAACGAGGAGCCCGGCGTCTCGCCGGACGTGCGCGAGCGCGTCGGGGCGGCGGTGCGCCGGCTCGACTACCGGCCCAACCTCGCGGCGAGCAACCTGCGGCGCACCGGCGCCCGCTCCGGGCTCATCGGCGCTCTCGTCCAGGACGTCTCGAACTCGTTCTCCGCCAGCCTGCTCCGCGCCCTCGAGGACGCCGCCCGGGCGCACCGCACCGGGGTCCTCGCCGCGAGCCTCGACGAGGGCGTCGACCGCGAGCAGGAGCTCGTCCACGACCTCGTGACCCGTCGGGTCGACGGCGTGGTCATCATGCCGGCCAGCGACCGGCAGGACTACCTCGTCGCCGAGCTGCGCACGGGCACGCCGGCCGTGTTCGTCGACCGGCCCCCGCGGGGCGTCGACGTCGACTCGGTCGTCGCCGACAACGCGCTGGGTGCCCGGCTGGCCGCGGAGCACCTCCTCGACCGCGGGCACCGACGGATCGCGGCGCTGTTCCACCTGCCGCAGATCACGACCGCCAGCGACCGCCGTGCCGGCTTCACCGCGGCGCACACCGACCGTGGCCTGCGCCCCGACGAGCGGCTCGTCGTCGAGGGCATCACCTCGACCGACGAGGCGAGCGAGGTCGTCCACCGGCTCCTCGACCTCGCCGAGCCCCCGACCGCGATCTTCGCCGGCCGCAACATCCTCGCGTCGGGGGCCGTGCGGGCGCTCCAGGAGCGCGGGCTGCACCGGTCGGTGGCGCTCGTCGGGTTCGACGACTTCCCGCTCGCCGACCTGCTCGACCCACCGCTCACCGTCATCCGGCAGGACGTCTCGAAGATGGGCCGACTCGTCGCCGAGCGCCTCTTCGCGCGGATCGGCGGGGACACCTCGGCGCCGCAGCACGTCGTCGTCGAGCCGACCCTCGTCGCGCGCGGCTCCGGGGAGATCCCGCCCGGAGCGTGACCTGCGGGGTCACGGGCGCAGGTGCCGGGCCCGGGTCATGAGGTAGATCCCGAAGGCGACGAGGCCGAGCGAGACGACGGCGAGCGCGTACCGGCCGGCCGGGGCGGCCTGGAGGTAGTGCAGCGCGCCGTCGATGCCGGTCGAGGCCCGCACGTCGTGGGTGCGGGCGGCCACGACGAAGAGCAGGCCGACGATGCCGAACGCCACGCCCCGGGCGACGAAGCCGACGATGCCGACGACGACGAGGGCCCGCCCCGGGCGGCGGGCGAGGTCGACGAGGAAGTCGCGCGAGAGCCCGGACCAGATGCTGAAGGCGCCCACCCCGGCCACGGCGATCCCGGCGCCCACGACGAGGAGGACCCCGCCGGGCAGGGTCAGCAGGGTCCGCGTGATGCCGACGGTCGAGTCGCGGCTGCTCTGACCGGCCCCGATGGCGAACGCGGCGGCCGCCCACGCGACCGTGGCGTAGGCGATGCCGTCGGCGGCGTGCTCGAGGCGCTTGAGCCGGGTGTGGCAGTGCCGGCCGGTGACGGCCCGGGCGAGGTTCCACACGGTGACCACGGCGAACCCGACGAAGCCGACCCAGAGGACCGCGCGTCCCCCGAGCGTCGTCGCGATGGCGGTGAGCGCGCCCGACTCGTCGGCAGTGCTGCGGCTGCGCCCGAGCCAGACGATCTGCAGGCCGGCCCACCCCATCGCGGCGTGGAGGACGCCGTCGAGGAAGAAGCCGAAGCGCGCTCCGGCGCTGACGGCGACGTGCGTCTCGGCGACCTCGGCCGCCTGCGCGGTCACCTCGACGACCTGCTGCGCCGTCTCGGAGACCACCTCGGCGGTCTCGTGCGCGGCCTCCAGCGCGCCCTGCGCGGCGTCGACGACCGGGGCGGCGAGGTCTGCTGCCGCCTCGCGGACCTGCTCGAGCGCACCGGTGTCGGGCGTCGGGGTCGTGCCGTCGGGCGCAGGGGGCGGCGCGCTCACCCTCGTCCTCGGTGCGGTGGCGGTGCCTGGCCCACGTTGACCGTCGGGATGCCGACGCCGCTGCGTGCGATGACGGCGAGGGACGGCTCGCGACCGGGGTTCGACTCGCGGTGCACGGTGAAGGCCGGGACGTGGACGTAGCTGCCGGCGACGGCGTCGACCCAGCCCTCGACGCCCTCGCACTCGAGACGCAGCACGCCCCGCACGACGTAGAGGACGCTGACGTTGGAGTCGTGGTGGTGCCAGCCCGAGACCCCGCCCGGGTCGGTGACGACCTGGCCGGCCCACAGCCCTGGCACCTCGAACGCGCGCCGGCGCAGCATCCCGGGGGTCGGGTCCGCCTCGGCGAGCTTGGCGTCGGTGACGACGCGCACCGGCTCGTGGTCCATCCGCCCACGGTAGCCACCTCCGCGCCCCTCTCCTGCCCCGACTTCTTGCGAATGACCCACCTCGGGCCCGGGAGATCGGGGGCCTCGAGGTGGGTGATTCGCAAGAAGTCGGGATGAGGGAGGCCGCGGAGGGCGTGGGATTCGAACCCACGAGACGGTTGCCCGCCTAGCGGTTTTCAAGACCGCCGCACTAGGCCACTATGCGAGCCCTCCATCGGCCGGGCGCGAGGACGCCCGGACCGCCCGCCCAGCGTAGGGCCCGTCACACGTCGCGTCCGAGGCGGCGGCGCGGTGCGACGATCGAGGGGTGAGCACGTTCGCCATGCGCGACCCCCACCCGGTGATGGGCGCGGTCCTCGCGCTGGCCGCCTCGCGACGCGCCACCGTCGAGCTCACCGACGAGACCCTCGAGGTCCGGCTCGGCCTCACCTGGCACGCGCGCATCCCCCGGGCGAGCATCCGCGCGGCCGGCCACGACCCGCTGCGCACCATCAGCATCGGCGCCCACGGCTGGCGCGGCGACTGGCTCGTCAACACCAGCCGGCACGGGCTCGTCGTCCTCGACCTCGAGCCACCCGCCCCCGGACGCTGCCTCGGGTGGCCGCTGCGGGTGCACCGGCTGCACCTCAGCCTCGCCGACCCGGACGCCTTCCTCGCCGCCCTCACCGTGCCCCGACCGGCCGCCTGACCCGTTCCGCGGGGGGCCGGTCGGCATCCCGACCGTCCGCCCCGGTGTCGGCCCCACCCGTGGTGGGTAAGGTCGGAGGCCGACGAAAGGAGCCCCCATGGGCAAGCTGTCCTTCCTCGCCGGGCTCGCCGCCGGCTACGTCCTCGGGGCCAAGGCGGGGACCCAGCGGTACGAGCAGATCCGCCGCACCTCGAGCAAGGTGTGGAACTCCGACCCCGTGCAGAAGCAGGTCGCGCAGGCCAAGGACGCCGCGCGCACCAAGGCCGCGCCCGTCGTCGCCGACCTCGTCGCCGACGCCGCACGCGCCACCGGCGAGAAGCTGCGCCAGGGCCGCACCATCGCGTCCGAGGCCATCCACCACGACGGCCACGGGTCCTCCGGGTCGGGCGGCGCCACCACGAACGGCTCCGGCACCGCGAGCGGCTCGGCCGAGCACGCGGACGCCTGGGCAGCGGCGACGAGGCCCCCCGGCCCCACCGACTGACCGCCCCGCCGCGGCCCGGACCGTGCGGTGGGCCGCCGGCACCCGTGGTCGCCGGCCACGCCGGGGAGGCGCCCTCTGGTTGCGCCCTCGGCGCTCCCCTGCGAGCACCTGACCCGACGTGACCGGCTCCCCGCCAACGGGACCGGCGTGGCCGCCGCGGCGCAGGTCCGGACGCCGCGACGGCTGACACCCTGATGGGCCCCGCACCGGACCGGGCGCCCGGAGCGACCGGCCCGGAGTCGTGGTGACCTCCCGGGTCTCGACGGTGAGGAGCAGCCCGCCCGCGTCCTGATACATCCCTCGGCGAGCCGGTCCCCGGGCCGGGCATCGGGCCGGGCATCGGGCCGACCGCGCTCCCGACCGACGGCGGTGTATCAGGCGACCCACGATTTCCTCCTGACGGGTGACGCCGACGTCACTACGCTGTGCGGGGAGCACCCTTCCTCGCTCGGTGCGAGCCACCGCCAGGAGACACCCATGGAAGGTCCGACCGCCCCCTCGACCCACGGTCCCGGGACATCCCGACCGCGCCCGGCCAAGGACGTGGGCCGCACGCCGCCGGTGCCCGCCGTCGTACCGCCCGCGCCCGCGCTCCCCGAGGCGGTGCTGCGTGCGTTCGGTGCCCGGGTCCTCGACCCCGCGACCGCGGTCACCGCCCCCGGCGTCCCCACCCCGATGCCGACCGCCTACATCGCGAACACCCTCCTGGTCCGCGGGCTCCCCGACCCCGGCTTCCGCGGCCACGAGGGCGTGGGCGAGGTCGTCGCGGTCGCCGAGAACCTCGGCCTCGTCGCCGAGGTCTCCGAGGGGGACCGGTGCCTCGGGCGCCTCGCCTCCGACGCCGAGCGCGAGTACCTCGACGACGTCTGGCAGACCCAGGTCGTCCTGCGCCGGCCCACACCGAAGGAGCTGGCGACCCGCGCCGAACGCCTCCGCGAGAACGACGAGCAGCCTCCGCCGCCCACCGCCGCCGCACCACCGGACGCGTGGGCGGTGCTCCAGGAGATCACGCTCCGCCGGGAGGGGAAGTCGCCGGAGGGCATCGCCCTCGAGCACCTGATGCTCTGCGCCGACTTCGAGGCGGCCGCGCCGCAGGGGAAGGGGGCCTGGCAGTCCGTCGGCGAGTGGGGGTCGGTCGGCCACTGGGGCTCGGTCGGCGAGTGGGGCTCCGTCGGGCACTGGGGCTCGGTCGGCGAGTGGGGGTCGGTCGGCGAGTGGGGCTCCGTGGGCGAGTGGGGCTCGGTCGGCCACTGGGGCTCGGTCGGCGCGGCCTCGCAGTACGGGGTGCCCGGGCTCGGCGGTCGCACGCCCGTCGTCTGCCTCATGACCGACCCGTACCGGCCCACGCCCGCGGGGAGCCGGCCGCCGGTCGTCGCCGTGCTCGACACCCCCGTCGGCCCGCACGACTGGTTCCATCCCGGGCGCGGCACCACGGTCCTCGGGCTGCCGGGTCGGCCGATGGTCGCCCCGGGCGAGGGCCTCACGGTCGAGCTCGACGGCCTCCTCGCCAACGAGGCCGGGCACGGCACCTTCGTCGCCGGCATCATCCGCCAGGTCTGCCCCGAGGCCGAGATCCTCGTCCTGCCGGTCGTCCCGTTCGCCGGAGCGGCCGCCGAGAAGGACGTCCACGACGCCCTCGCGCTGCTGCTCGCGCGCCAGCGCTGGGCCATCGCCGAGAAGAAGCACGAGGCCCTCGTCGACGTCGTCAACCTCTCGCTCGGGTACTACCACGAGTCCCCGCTCGACGCGGTCGTCCAGGACGTGCCCCTCAAGGCCCTCCTCGACCGGCTCGCGGCGGCCGGGGTCGCCGTGGTCGCGGCAGCGGGCAACGACGGCACGACCGCGAAGTTCTACCCGGCGGGCTTCGCCGTCGAGCGCGAGAGTGTCCTGCCCGAGACGGCGTCGCAGGTTCCCCTCGTGAGCGTCGGCGCCTACAACCCGGGGGACGCCACGATCGCGCTCTTCTCGAACAGCGGGTCCTGGGTCACCACGCACCGGGTGGGCGCGGCCGTGGTCAGCACCGTGCCGACGACGATGCGGGGGTCCATCCAGGCCGGGGTGCGAGCGCGTCGCGACGACCCCACCGACCGCGCCCTCATCGACCCGGACGACTTCACGACCGGGTTCGCCTCCTGGAGCGGCACCTCCTTCGCGGCACCGGTGGTCGCCGGCCAGATCGCGTGCGCGGTGCGCGACGCGGCCTCGCTCTGCGACACCGAGATGGGCGCGTGCGTGACCCGCGGCCTCGAGGCCGTCCGCACCGCCCTGACGCAGGTCGGGCCATGACGACGACCGAGCCGGGACGCGGCGACGTGGCCGGGCGCGAGGGACTCGCGGTGCGTGCCGGTGCCGCCTTCGAGGCCTACCGCGACGGCGACCGGCAACGGATGGACGCCCTCGTCGACCTCCTCACCCCGGTGCTGTGGCACACGGCGCGCGGCCAGGGGCTCGACGCCGCGAGCGCGTCCGACGTCGTGCAGACCGCGTGGCTGCGCCTCGTCGAGAACGCCGACCGGATCAGCGACCCGCGAGCCGTCCTCGGCTGGCTCGTCACCACCGTGCGCCGCGAGTCCTGGCGCGTCGTCAAGGCGCACGGCCGGGAGGTGGGCGAGGTACCGGCCGAGGTCGTCTCGGACACCCCGGACCCCGCGACGACCAGCGTCCTCGCCGAGCGCGACGGCGCCCTGTGGAGGCACTTCGCCACCCTCAGCCCACGCTGCCAGGCGCTGCTGCGGGTCATCGCGTTCTCCGACCGGCCCGACTACGCCGCGGTGTCGCAGGCGCTCGGGATGCCGGTGGGGAGCATCGGGCCCACCCGGGGCCGCTGCCTGGCCAAGCTACGAGAAGCGCTGGGCACCGACCCGGCGTGGGGAGGTGCATCGTGACCGACGACCTGGCCACCGAGAGGCTCGACGACGTCGACGCCACCGTCCTGCAGGCCCTGCGCGACCTGCACGCCCGGCTCGACCCCGTGCCGGCCGGGCTCACCGACGACGTGAAGTTCGCACTCACCGTGCAGGCGCTGCACGCAGAGGTGGCCGAGCTGACCCGGGTCGGTGCCGACGAGGCGCTGGTCCGCAGCGTCGACTACACCCGCGCCGAGACGCTCACCTTCACCGGCGGACCGTTCACCGCGATGGTCAGCGTCGTCGCCACCGGCACCGACGAGGTCCGCATCGACGGCTGGGTCACCGGCGGACCGGTCCGCATCGAGCTGCGCGAGCGCGACCGCACGCGGTCGGTCGACGTCGAGGACGAGGGCCGCTTCGTCCTCGAGGGAGTGCACCGGGGGCTCGTGCAGTTCGTCCTCCACCCGGTCGACGAGGGGACCAAGCCGGTCATCACGCCGTCCATCGAGCTCTGAGGATCGCCACGAGCACGACGAGCACGCCCTCCGAGCTGGTCGCCGCCGGGCTGCGGGCCAACGCGTCCGGCCGACCGGTCGACGCCGAGCGCCTGCTCCGCCGCGCGGTCGACCTGCTCGACGGCGAGCACGGCCCCGACTCGGCCCGGATGCGGGCCCGGGCGATGGTCACCCTCGCGGTGCCCATCTTCGAGCGGGAGGGCCTCGCCGCCGCACTGCGGATGCTCGCCGCGGCGGAGCGGGTGGCGGGCGACGGTCCTGCGGCGCAGTCCCTCCGGGCCCTGGCCGCCATCCAGCGGGCCGGTTTCCACGCCCGCTCGGGCCGCTGGGCCGACGCCGTCGCCGCCCTCGAGGACGTGCGCGACGACGGCGACCTCGTCGGGCACCGCGAGCTCGCCGTCTCGCTCCTCAACCGCGGCCTGGCCCGGCAGTACCTCGGCCAGTTCCGCGAGTCGGCGGCCGACCTCGACGCCGCCTCGCGGGTGGCCTCCGCCGGCGGCGACACCGACGTCCACGCGATGGCCGTGCACGACCTCGGATGCCTCGCGCTGCTGCGCGGGGAGGTGCCCGAGGCGCTGCGGCTCATGGCCGAGGCCGACCGGCTCTACCCGGACAAGTCGGTCGCCACGACGCGGCTCGACCAAGCCCGCGCCCACATCGAGGCCGGGCTGGTCGACGAGGCGACGCTCCTGCTCACCGACGCGCTGGGGATCGCGACGACGCACGAGCTCGGGCGGGTGCGGGGCGAGGTGCTGCTCGAGCTCGCCCGGTGCGCCGTAGGTGCTGCTCGAGCTCGCCCGGTGCGCCGTCGTCCGGGGCGACCCCGCCGCGGTCGCGGCCGCCGCCGCCGAGGCGGCCGCCTTCTTCACGGCGCACCAGGTCGAGGCCTGGCGGCTGCACGCCGACGTCCTCCTGGCCCGGGCGCGCCTGGCGGCGGGGGACGTAGGGCGCGAGGTCCTCGAGACGGTCGAGTCACTCGACGCGAGCGGCACCGGCTCCCCGGTCCTCGAGCACCACGTCGCGGTGCTGCGCGCCGAGGCGGCCGTCGCCCGCGGCGACCTCGGGACCGCCCGGCACGAGGTCGCGCGGGCCGGCCGCCGGCACCGGGCGGTGCTCAGCGACGAGCTGCACCTCGACCTCGTGTCGGCCCGCATCGCCGAGGCCTCGGGGGACGCGGCGGCCCGCTCGCGCATCCTGCGCCGGGCGTCGTTGCGGCTGGCCCGCAGCTCTGCAGCCACCTCGAGCCTCGACATCCGCTCCGCGGTGGCGCTGCACGGCCGGCGGCTGGCCGCCGTCGACCTCGACGCCGCCGTCGCCACCGGCCGTCCCAGCGCCGTGTTCGCCGCCACGGAGCGCTGGCGCGCGCTCTCCCTCCGGCTCCCGGGGGCGCCGGCGTCGCGCGACGACGAGCGGCTCGCCGACCTGCTCGCCCGCCTGCGGATGGCGCGGCGGCAGCAGGGCGACGCCGACGCCGCCGGGGCGGAGGCCCTGCGGGAGGAGGCGGCTCGCCTCGAGCGCGAGGTCGGCCGGCGCGAGCGCGAGCTCGACGCCCGCGCGGCCGCCGTGGTCGACGGCCTCCGGCCGGCCTCGCACGCCGAGGTGCGCCGGGCGCTCGCCGCCCGCGACACCGCGGCCCTGGTCCTGTACTCGCACGGCGGGATGCTGCGCGCCGTCACCCTCGACGCGCACGGCACCCGGCTGAGCACCGTCTGCCCGGCGGACGAGGCGGTCGAGCTCTCGCGCCGCACGCGGGCCGACCTGCGGGCCCTCGCCCTGGCGACCGCCGCGCCGCTGGCCGAGGCGGTCCGGCGCTCGCTCGCGGCCAACTTCGCGCGCCTGGGAGCGGCTCTCGCCGACGCCTTGGCCACGGACGCCGGCCGGATCGTCGTCATCCCGTCGATGGCCGTCCCGTCCGTGCCGTGGCGAATGGTTCCCGGGATCGAGGGGCGGCCGCTCACGGTCAGCGGCTCCGCCACGTCGTGGTTGCGGCGCAGCGGACCCGGCTCGGCGGCAACGGTCCTCGCGGTCGGTGGGCCGTCCGTCGACCGCGCCGACGACGAGGTGGCGGCCGTGCTCGAGGCCTGGGGACGCGGGCGCGCCCTCACCGGGGAGCGGGCCACCGCCGAGGCGCTCGTCGACGCGATGGCGACGACCGACGTCGTCCACGTCGCGGCGCACGGCACGCACCACGAGGAGTCACCCCTGTTCTCGTCGGTCCGCCTCCACGACGGCCCGGTGTTCGCCCACGAGCTGCACCGCCGTGGCGTCGCGGCGCAGCACGTCGTCCTCGCGTCGTGCGACGTCGGCAGCGCCCGCCTGCGTCCCGGCGACGAGGCGCTCGGGCTGACCGCCGCGCTGCTCGCCTCCGGGGTCCGGTCCGTCCTCGCCGCGGTCGCACCGGTGCGCGACGACGTCACCCACGAGCTGGTCCGTCGGCACCACACCGGGCTGCGGCAGGGGCTGGACGCCGCCGCCGCGCTCGAGGCGGCCACGGCGGGCCTGCCCGAGGGGAGGCTGTTCGCCGTCTACGGCGCCGACTGGTCGGCGGGGACGACCTCGGCGTCGGGGGTCAGATGAAGAGGGCGGGCTCGGCGAAGAGGGCGTCGTAGGGGTCCTCGCCGGGCAGCTGCGGCATCCGCACCTTCGCCGGGACACCGGTGGCGACCGCACCGGCCGGGACGTCCTTGACGACGACCGAGTTCGCGCCGATCTGCACGTCGTCCCCGATCTCGATGTCGCCGAGGATGCGGGCGCCGGTGCCGACCGTGACGCGGTCCCCGAGGGTCGGGTGCCGCTTGGTGCCGCGGGCGAGCGACCGTCCGCCGAGCGTGACGCCGTGGTAGAGCATCACGTCGTCGCCGACGACCGCGGTGGCGCCGATGACGACACCCATCCCGTGGTCGATGAAGAAGCGCCGCCCGATGCGGGCACCGGGGTGGATCTCCACCCCGGTGACCGCCCGGGTCAGCGTCGACAGCAGGCGGGCGACCGGTCGCCACTGGGCACCCTTGTCCCACAGCCGGTGTGCGAGCCGGTAGGACCAGATCGCGTGCAGCCCGGGCGAGTTGAACGCGACGTCGAGGCGCGTCTCGGCGGCCGGGTCGCGACGCATCGCGGCGTCGAGGTCCTCGCGGACCGTCGCACGTGCCTGCTGGAGGAAGGACATGGTCAGTCGACGAGTCCCTCGAAGAGGATCGTCGAGAGGTACCGCTCGCCGAAGCTGGGGATGATGACGACGATCGTCTTGCCGGCGTTCTCCGGGCGGCTCGCGACCTGGTTGGCCGCGGCGAGGGCGGCGCCGGACGAGAGGCCGACGAGCAGGCCCTCCTGGGTGGCGGCCTTGCGGGCCCACTCGACCGACGTCTGGGCGTTGACGTCGATGACCTCGTCGTAGATCTCGGTGTTGAGGATCTCGGGGACGAAGTTGGCGCCGATGCCCTGGATCTTGTGCGGGCCGGGCTGGCCACCGTTGAGGATCGGGGACTCCTCGGGCTCGACGGCGACGATCTGCACGTTGGGCTTGCGCGACTTGAGGACCTCACCGACGCCGGTGATCGTGCCGCCCGTGCCGATGCCGGCCACGACGATGTCGACCTGGCCGTCGGTGTCCTTCCAGATCTCCTCGGCGGTGGTCCTCCGGTGGATCTCCGGGTTCGCGGCGTTGGCGAACTGGCGGGCCAGGACGGCGCCGTCGCGCTCGGCGACGATCTCGTCGGCCTTGGCGACCGCGCCCTTCATCCCGGTCGAGGGGTCGGTGAGGACGAGCTCGGCGCCGTAGGCGCGCAGCAGGGCGCGACGCTCCTTGCTCATCGACTCGGGCATCGCGAGGACGACCTTGTAGCCGCGGGCCGCGCCGACCATCGCGAGGGCGATGCCGGTGTTGCCGGAGGTCGCCTCGACGATCGTGCCGCCCGGCTTCAGCGCGCCGGATGCCTCGGCTGCGTCGACGATGGCGACGCCGATGCGGTCCTTGACCGAGCTCGCCGGGTTGTAGAACTCGAGCTTGGCGGCGACGGTGGCGTCCCCGTCGATGATCCGGTTGAGCCGGACGAGCGGGGTGTTGCCGACGGCCTGGGTCACGTCGTCGAGGATGGGCATCTGGGTCGCCTCTCTGGTCGGGAGCACCGACGCCCTGCGGGGCGACGGCACGCTGCATCGGACCTGCTCTCCGGGCCAACCCCGGATCGCTTATGCGTATTCCAACAGAGAGTTATCCCGTCCGACAACGGCCGCCCGGTGCGCGGAGGCGGCCCGGCCGGCGACGCCGACTCAGCGGGGCGCGCCCTGGGCCGGCCGGCCGTCGCGGCCGACACGGTCCTGCTGCCACGAGGCGTCGGCGCTGACGAGCACGACGGCGAGGACGGCCGCGAGCCCTCCGGCCACGACGAGCGCGACGCCGCGCGGGACCCGGCCCGGGGGGACCGCGCCACGGAGCCGGCGCACGGTGAGCCGCAGCGCCGGGACGATCCGGCCGAGCAGGTGCAGGCCGGTGGCGACGCACCACACGACGAAGAAGCCCTCGTGCACGGTGACCCAGTCGAGCCGGAAGCCGAGCAGCGAGAGCAGCGACTGGCGGCCGCGGGACTCGCCGAGCACCACGAGGAGCGTGCCCGAGGCCAGCACGCCGAGGGTGGAGAGGACGACGAGCGGCCCGAGGAGGCGCAGCAGCATCGGCGGCGGTCCGGCGACCCGGTAGGGCTCGTGCCCGAGGTAGTAGCGGACGAGCCGCCACCCGGTGCTCGCCGTCTTGAGCAGGGCGGGCGGGACGAGGATGGCGCCGAGGGCGACGTGCCACGAGATGAGACCCCGGACGTCGAAGAGCGTGAGCAGCTCGGCGACGAAGAGGACGAGCAGGACCAGTCCGGTCCACGCGGTGAGGACCGCGTTGCCCGCCGGCCCACCGGTCGCGGGCAGCACGGGGTCGGCGCGGTGGCCCCGGCCGACCGCCTCGTCGACGACGTCCTGGACGAGGTCACTGCGCAGGGCGTCGTCGACTCGCATGGGGCCGAACGCTAGGAACGCGACCTGTGGCCCGGCTGTGCGGCGCACAGGGACGGCCTGTGGCGCACGGGGCGTGCGTTGACGGTTGTCACAGACCGGTGAGCGCTCGCTTACCGGCCGGTACGCTGGCGCGCATGCCTGCTGCCCTCGCCCCTGCCCTGGCCAGCGACGTCCTCCCCTCCTTCGACGACCGGTTCGGCGGGGTGACGGCCGTGCAGGTCGTCGGCATCGTGCTGTGCCTCGTCGTGCCGACGATCGGCTGGGCGCTGCTCTTCCGGCAGGTCGGCCGGTTCGTGTCGCTCTACCGACTGGGCCGGCCGGACGCCGACCGCACCGGCCGGCCCGCGGCCCGCACCTGGACCCTGGCCAAGGAGTTCCTCGGGCACACGAGGATGTCGCGGCTCAGGGTCGTCGCGGCGGCGCACTGGTTCACGGCGCTCGCGTTCATCATCCTCTTCACGACCCTCGTCAACGCGTTCTTCCAGCTCGTCCAGCCCGACTACCGACTGCCGCTCATCGGGCACTTCGCGCCGTTCGAGTGGGTCGTCGAGGTGTTCGCGTGGGGCGGGCTCGTCGGCATTCTCGTGCTCATGGCGATCCGCCAGCGCAACCACCCGAAGCGGGCCGCCGGCGAGGGCGGGCGGAACTCACGCTTCTTCGGGTCGACCTTCTGGCAGGCCTACTACGTCGAGCTGACCATCCTCGTCGTCACCCTCTGCATCCTCCTGCTGCGTGGCCTCGAGGCGGCGATGGTGCAGCGCTTCGAGCCGGGCACCTCGCTCGTCGGCCACTTCCCGCTGACCGGCTGGATGGCCGGCTGGTGGGCGGGCACCTCGGCGTCGGGCATCGCGGCGTGGGTGTACGTCGTCGCGACCGTCAAGATCCTGGTCTCGTTCGCCTGGATGATCACCATCGCCCTCCAGCCGACGATGGGCGTCGCGTGGCACCGCTTCCTCGCCTTCCCCAACATCTGGTTCAAGCGCGAGGCGTCGGGCCGGGCGGCGCTCGGTGCGGCGAAGCCGATGACGGTGGGCGGCAAGCCGTTCGACCTCGAGGCCATGGAGGAGATGGAGGAGGGCGACCGGCTGGGGGTCGGCGCGGTCGAGGACTTCACGTGGAAGGGCCTGCTCGACTTCTCGACGTGCACCGAGTGCGGCCGCTGCCAGTCGCAGTGCCCGGCGTGGAACACCGAGAAGCCACTGTCCCCGAAGCTGCTCATGATGACGCTGCGCGACCACGCGGACGCCAAGGCGCCGTACCTGCGCGCGCTCGAGTCCTCCGGCGGGGACCCGGAGAAGGCGCTGGCCTCGGTGGCCGCAGCCGCGCAGACCGTGCCCACCGACGGCATCGAGCCGGCCGGGTCGGTCGACGTCGTCGACTGGACCTCGATGGCCCTCGTCGGCGACACCGGCTACGACCCCGCCGCGCCCCTGACGGCGTACAACCCGCACGGCCCGGACGCCGTCATCGACCAGGACGTCCTGTGGTCGTGCACGACCTGCGGCGCCTGCGTCGAGCAGTGCCCGGTCGACATCGAGCACGTCGACCACATCGTCGACATGCGCCGGTACGCGACCCTCATCGAGTCGGCGTTCCCGAACGAGCTCGGCGGCCTCTTCAAGAACCTCGAGGGCAAGGGCAACCCGTGGGGCATGGGCGCCCGGGCGCGCCTCGACTGGGCCAAGGACCTGCCGTTCCCGGTCAAGGTGCTCGGCCAGGACGTGGAGCAGGCGTCCGAGGTCGAGTGGCTGTTCTGGGTCGGCTGCGCCGGCGCCTACGAGGACCGTGCGAAGAAGACGACCCGGGCCGTCGCCGAGCTGCTCGACAGCGCCGGGGTCTCGTTCGCGGTCCTCGGCGACGGCGAGACGTGCACCGGCGACTCCGCCCGGCGCGCCGGCAACGAGCTGCTCTTCCAGACCCTCGCCGCGCAGAACGTCGAGACCTTCGGCGCGTTCGGCGTGACCAAGGTCGTCGTCACGTGCGCGCACTGCTTCAACACGATCAAGAACGAGTACCCACAGCTCGGTGGCTCGTACGAGGTCGTGCACCACACCCAGCTGCTCAACCGGCTCGTGCGCGAGAAGAAGCTCGTGCCGGTGGCCCGCCCGGACGAGGCGCCCGGGATGTCGTCGGCGAAGAACGTCGCGTCGACCGCGGCCTCCGTCACCTACCACGACCCGTGCTACCTCGGCCGGCACAACCACGTCTACACCCCGCCGCGCGAGCTGATCGGCGCGCTGCCGGGCGTCGAGCTGCGCGAGATGCCGCGCTCGGGCGAGAAGTCCTTCTGCTGCGGCGCCGGCGGTGCCCGGATGTGGATGGAGGAGAAGCTCGGAACGCGCATCAACACCAACCGCACCGACGAGGCGCTGGCCACCGGGGCGGAGCGGATCGCCATCGGCTGCCCGTTCTGCCGCGTGATGATCTCCGACGGGCTGACGGCGAAGCAGGCGCAGGGGGTCGGTGACGAGGTCGAGGTCGTCGACGTCGCCCAGATGCTGCTCGCGGCGGTGCGTCGCGGGCAGGATCCCGAGGCCGCTGCTGCTCCGGTGGTCGAGGCCCCGGTCGAGGAGGCCCCGGTCGAGGAGGCCCCGGTCGAGGAGGCCCCGGTCCAGGAGGCCGCCGCGCCGGCGGCTGCGGCTGCCACGGCGGCGGGAGCGACGGCTGCCGCGGTCGCGGAGACCTCGGTGACCGAGGCCGGGAGCAGCCCGGCCGACGACGGTGACCCCTGGGACGAGCCGGCGGCGCCGTCGGGCTCGGCCGCGGCCGCGACCACCGCGGAGCCTGCCGCAGCACCGGCCCCGACCGAGGACGAGCCGGACCCGTGGGACGAGCCGGCCGCCACCGTCGACACGGCGGCCGGGGCCTCGGAGGGCGAACCCTCGCCCGAGAAGGCGAAGGTCGACGCCGCCGCGGCGACCTTCGACGTCGACCCCTGGGACGAGGGCGCCGACACGGCCGCTCCCGCGACCGACCCCTCGGCAGCCACGGCTGCGCCCGACCCCACCGAGGACGAGCCGGACCCGTGGGACCAGCCCGCCGACACGGCCGCTCCCGCGACCGACCCCTCGGCAGCCACGGCTGCGCCCGACCCCACCGAGGACGAGCCGGACCCGTGGGACGAGCCCGCCGACACGGCCGCCGCGTCACCCGCCGGGGAGACGACGGAAGCGCCGACCGGGGAGGCCGGGTCCGCCGCTGCCGCCACCGACGACACCCCGGCAGCGGTCGAGGACGACGTCGACCCGTGGGACGAGCCCGCCGATCAGGACTCGACGCCTGCAGCGGAGCCGGCGCCCACGCCGACGGAGTCCGTGCAGGAGCCGGAGGAGCCGGAGGAGCCGACCAGCGAGGCCCCCGCCGAGCCGTCGGATGCTCCCGCCGTCCCGGCGGACGTGTCGTTCGGCGGAGACGCCTCGCTCCTCGAGGAGCCGGACCCCTGGGACGAGCCCGCAGGGCAGGCGGCGACGAGCGACGCGGCGACGACGCCGGCCGAGAAGTCGGAGGCGGACGCCCCCGAGGCCTCCGCCGAGCAGGCCGAGCTCGCGTCAGGGGCCGAGCACCCCGAGACCGAGCCCTCCCCCGTGGACGAGGACGCCACAGTCGGCGAGCCGTCCACCCCCGAGGTGGAGGACACGGGCGACGGGGAGCCGGAGGCCGCGGAGAAGCCGGCGCCGTCGACCGGCACGAAGCCGACCGCGGGCTCCTTCGGGGGCGACGCGTCGCTCCTGGACGAGCCCGACCCCTGGGACTGACGCCCCGACGCCACCCGCGCACGGCCCTCACACGAGAAACCCCGGGGTCGCACCGGAAAGGTTCCGGTGCGACCCCGGGGTTTCCGGCACCCGGCGGGAAAGCCGGGCGCCACGGGCGAGGGTCAGCCGAGGCCGTTGCTCGCCAGGAACTCCTGCGCGACGGTCTTCGGGTCCTTCTTGTCGATGTCGGTCTGCTTGAGCATCCCGGCGATCGCCTCGGTCGTCAGTTTGGCCGACACCGCGTTGAGCGCGTCCTTGACCTCATCGGCGCGGTCGGCCCGCACGAGCGGGACGATGTTCTGCGACCCGAAGAGCTTCTTGTCGTCCTCGAGCGTCACGAAGCCGTTGGCCGCGATCGCCGGGTCGGTGGAGAAGATGTTCGCCGCGTCGGCCTGCCCGTTCGCGAGGGCCTGGATGATCGCCTGGCCGGTGAGCGGGCGGAACGACTTGAAGGTGATGCCGTAGGTCTTCTCGAGACCGGGCACGCCCTGCGGCCGCTGCTTGAACTCCGGCGGCGCGGCGAGGGTGAGGTCGCCGGCGACCTTCGCGAGGTCGGAGACCTTGGTCAGCGAGTACTTCTGGGCCGTCTCCTTCGTGACGTTGATCGAGTCGTTGTCCTCGGCGGCCGACTTGTCGAGCACGGTGAGGTCCTTGGGGAGGACCTCCTTGACGTGCGCGTAGACCTCGTCGGCGTCGGTGCCGGAGTACGACTTGTCGTAGAAGAGCGCGAGGGCGCCGGTGTACTCGGGGAACACCTGCACCGAGTTGTCCTGCAGCGCCCGCAGGTACACCTCGCGAGCGCCGATGTTCGTCTTCGTCGTGGCGTCGATGCCCTTGGCCTTGAGGGCGCCGGCGTAGATCTCCGCGAGGAGCGTCGACTCCGAGAAGTTGGCGCCACCGACGACGATCGCGCCGCCGGAGCCGCTCCCTCCCCCGGCGGACGCGGTCGGCGAGTCGGAGGCCAGCGGGTCACTGCCCCCGCCGCAGGCCGTCAGCCCGAGGGCGGCGGCGACGGCGACGGCGGCCAGTGCGGTTCTGCGCTTCATCGGTCGGTCCCTTTCGTGGTGGCCTTGGGGGCCGGTGGCTCGGTGTGCGATGCGTGGGTGGGTCGAGATGGGCTTCAGGCGTGCGCGCGGACGTCAACCGGCTCCGCGGCGGGATCCATTTCCGCCGGGTCGGCATCGTCATCGTTTCGTGACCCACCGACAACGCCCCGCAACCCGGGCGAGACCACCCGGCGCTGCACCAGCGCGAGCAGGCCCTCGAGCGCCACGGCCAGCGCGGCGACGAGGAGCGCGCCCGCGGCCGCCGTCCTGTACTCGCCGTAGGCCTGCCCGTCGATGATGAACCGGCCGAGGCCGCCGAGGCCCGGGTAGGCCGCGATGGTCGCCGTCGCGACGACCTGGAGGGTGGCCGACCGCACCCCGGACATGACGAGCGGCAGGGCGTTGGGCACCTCGACCTGCCAGAGCACCTGGCGGCCGCTCATCCCCACCCCCTTGGCGGCGTCGCGGGCCGCCGGGTCGACGGCCTCGATGCCTGCGTAGGTGCCGGCGAGCAGCGGCGGGACCGCGAGGATCGCGAGCACGCCGATGCTCGGGACGACGTAGGCGAGATCCCCCTGGAGGTGCGGACCCAGCCACAAGGAGGCGGCGAGGAGCAGGCCGAGCGTCGGCACGGCACGGACCGCGTTGGCCGCCGAGACGAGCCACCGGGCCCGACCGGTGTGGCCGATCCACAGCCCGAGCGGGATCGCGACGAGCGCCGCGACGAGCAGGGTGGCGCCGGTGTACCAGAGGTGCTGGAAGAGGCGGTGCGGGACGCCGTCCTCCCCCGACCAGTGCGCCGGGTCGGTGAACCACGCGAGGATCGAGCCGATCATGCGCCCGCCCCCGCCCGCAGCCACGGGGTGACCAGCCGGGCGCCGAAGACGATGACCGCGTCGAGAACGAGGGCCAGCGCCACCGTGGCGAGGATGCCGGTGAGCAGCTCGCCCCAGATGACCCGGTTGTAGCCGTCGATGAGGAGGTCGCCGAGCTGGGACGCCCCGACGAGCGACGCGACCGACACGATGCTCACGTTGCTCACGGCCGCCACCCGCAACCCCGCGGCGATGACCGGTGCGGCGAGGGGCAGCTCCACGCCGAACAGCCGGCGGATCCCCTTGTAGCCCATGGCGGTCGCCGCCTGCTCGATGTGGTCGGGCACCGACCGGAGGCCGTCGGCGACGGTCCGGGCGAGCAGGGCCACCGTGTAGACCGACATCGCGACGACGACGTTGAGCGGGTCGAGGATCTGGGTCCCGAGGATGAGCGGCATGACGACGAACAGGGCGAGCGACGGGATCGTGTAGAGCAGCCCGGTCGTCGTCACGACCGACGGGTAGGAGCGCGGCCACCGCTTGGCCACCCAGCCGAGGGGGATCGCGAAGACGAAGCCGACGACCAGCGGCACCCCCGCGAGGTAGAGGTGCGAGAGGGCGAGGTCGATGACGGTCCGCCAGTTCGACGCGAGCCAGTCCATGCTCAGCCCGCGTCCTCGGCGAGCGTGACGGCCCCGCCGTGCACCGGGTCGTCCTCGTCGCGCTCGGGGCGGTCGGTGTCCTCGATGGCGCTGAGGACCTCGTGGGCCAGGACCGTGCCGACGAGTGCACCGCTGTCGTCCACGACGACCCCGCGACGCGACGGCGACGACAGTGCCGCGTCGAGTGCGCCGCGCAGCGTGCCGCCGGCCCTGGCCACCGTGCCGCCGCGATGCAGGTCGGCGTCCTCGACGGCCCGGTCGCCGATGCGCGCCGGCTCGACCCATCCGAGGGGATGGCGGGCGTCGTCGACGACGAGCAGCCACGCGCCGCCCCCCTCGGGCCGCTCGCCGAGCACGGCCGTGCGCTCGGGGCGCAGCGGCAGCCGCGGAGTGGGCTGGAACTGCAGCGCCCGGTACCCGCGGTCGCGGCCGACGAAGTCCGCGACGAAGTCGTCGGCCGGGTGGGCGAGCAGGTAGGACGGCTCCGCGACCTGGGCGAGGTGCCCCCCGACCCGCAGCACCGCGACCTGGTCGCCGAGCTTGATCGCCTCGTCGATGTCGTGCGTGACGAAGACGATGGTCTTGCCGAGCTCGGCCTGGAGACGCAGGAACTCGTCCTGGAGCTGGTCGCGGACGATGGGGTCGACGGCCGAGAACGGCTCGTCCATGAGCATGACGGGCGGGTCGGCCGCCAGCGCCCGCGCGACCCCGACCCGCTGCTGCTGGCCGCCGGAGAGCTGGGCCGGGTAGCGGTCGCCGAGGTGGGCCTCGAGCCCGACCCGTTCGAGCAGCTCGCGGGAGCGCTCACGGGTCCTCTTCCGGTCCCAGCCGAGCAGCCGGGGCACGGTGCCGATGTTGTCGAGGACCGTGCGGTGCGGGAAGAGGCCGGCGTGCTGGATGACGTAGCCGATCCCGCGGCGCAGCTCTGCCTCGTTCATCCGGCCGGTGTCCTGGCCGTCGAGGGAGATCGAGCCGCGGGTCGGTTCGATCATCCGGTTGACCATCCGCAGGCTGGTCGTCTTGCCACAGCCGGAGGGCCCCACGAGGACGGTGATCTTCCCCGTCGGCGCCGTGAGGCTGAGGTCGTCGACGGCGACCGTGCCGTCCGGGAACTGCTTGGTCACGCCGTCGAAGCGGATCATCCGACGACCCTAACGGGAATCTGCGCAGGTGCGGAGGGCCGGCACCCGCAGGTTCGACGACCGTGACCGGCGCTCACCACCCCTCGGCCGGGACCTCCTGCGGGGTCGGCACCGGTTCGTCGGCGGCCTCGGCGAACGCGGTGAGCGCCGCGACGAGCCCCCGGCGTCGCGACGCGGGCATCCGCTCGACGACCTCGGCGATGGCGGCCCGTCGGCGGTCGGTGACGGTGGCGACGAGCCGGCGGCCGCGCGGGGTGAGCGCGATGACGACGGCGCGTCGGTCGCGGGTGTCCTCGTGGCGGGTGACGAGCCCCGCGGGGGGCAGCCCGGCGGCCGAGCCCGGCGGCGAGCAGCCGGTCGACGGTGCGCAGCGCGCTCGAGGCGCCGACGTCGAGCCGCTCGGCGAGCGTGTTGAGCCGGGTCTCGCCGAGGCCGCTCAGCACGACGAGCGTGCGGAACTGGGTGAGCGTCACCGTGTCCTCGACGTCGGCGAGCGAGCGCGCGGACACCGCGACGAGCACCCGGGACGCAACGAGCACCGCGCCGACGATGGCGTCGAGCTCCTCGGCCTCCTCCGGCGGCGGAGCCCCTCCGGCCGCCCCGCGATTTTCCCTCATGGATGCAACTATTGCATACTGCAACTCATGCCCTCGACCGCCGCCGCTCCCCGTCCGACCCCGATGTACGGCCGGTGGCGGCGGGTCACGACCCAGGCCGAACGGATGCGCGGATCGCGCGGCGGGTTCCTCGCGATGGCCCTGCTGGTCGGTGCCGGCACGGCGGCGGCGGCCGTCCTCTTCCGGTGGCTCGTCGCCACCTTCACCCGGGTGTTCACCGGGCACGCCGACTACGCGGCGGTCCCGGGCGCGGCCAACCCGCACGTGCCCGGCCTGGGTCGCTGGTTCGTGGTCCTCGCACCGGTCGTCGCCGGTCTCCTCTACGGCCCGCTCGTCCACCGCTTCGCCCGGGAGGCCCGCGGCCACGGCGTCCCCGAGGTGATGTACGCGGTGGCCCGCAACGGCGGGCGGATCAAGCCGCAGGTCGCCGGGGTCAAGGCGCTCGCGTCGGCGCTGTGCATCGGCGGCGGCGGGTCGGTGGGCCGCGAGGGACCCATCGTCCAGATCGGGTCCGCGCTCGGCTCGACGATCGGCCGGGTCGTGCGGGTCACCGAGCCACGGATGCGGGTGCTCGTGGCGTGCGGCGCAGCCGGCGGCATCGCGGCCACCTTCAACGCCCCGCTCGCCGGCGTCTTCTTCGCGATGGAGCTGATCCTCGCCGACTTCACCGCGCAGTCCTTCGGGCTCGTCGTCCTCTCGGCCGTCACGTCCTCGGCGATCGGACGCGCGGTCCTCGGCGACGAGCCGTTCCTCGCCCTGCCCGCCTTCACGGTCCAGCACCCGAGCGAGTACCTCCTCTTCGCCGTGCTCGGCGTCGTCGCCGGCGGCGCGGGCGTCGCGTTCACCAAGATCCTCTACCGGGTCGAGGACGTCTGCGACGCCGTGTGGCGCGGCCCGGAGTGGGCCCGGCCGGCCGTCGGGGGGCTGCTTCTCGGCCTGGTGCTCCTCGTCCTCCCGCAGATGTACGGGGTCGGCTACCCGGTGCTCGGTGACGCGATCGACGGCCGGTACGCCATCGCCTTCCTCCTGCTGCTGCTCGTCGGCAAGATGCTCGCGACGTCGCTGACCATCGGCATCGGCGGCTCCGGCGGCGTGTTCGCGCCGAGCCTGTTCATCGGGGCGATGCTCGGCGCGGCGTTCGGGGCGGTGGCGCACTCGGTGCTGCCGGGGGTCGCCGGCCCGGTCGGCGCCTACGGCCTCATCGGGATGGGCGCGGTGTTCGCCGGCGCCGCCCGCGCCCCCATCACGGCCGTCATCATCATGTTCGAGCTGACCAGCGAGTACTCGATCATCCTGCCGCTCATGACGGCCATCGTCATCGCCACCCTCGTCAGCCACGCGCTCTCGCACGACTCGGTCTACACGCTCAAGCTGCGCCGCCGCGGGGTCGACCTGGGGGCGCCGGCGCCGGAGTCCGCCGCCGCCCGCACGCCGGTGCGCGAGGTGATGCGGCCCCTGCCGCGGCCGGTCGAGGGCGGCACACCGCTGCGCGACGTCGCGGCCCGGCTCTCCGGGACCAGCTACGGCGTCCTGCCGCTGGTCGACGCCGCCGGCGGGTACCACGGCGTCGTCACCGCCCGGGCGGTCTCCGAGGCCCTCGTCGACGGCCGGCACGAGGTCGAACCGGCCGAGATGGTCACCGAGCTGCCCGAGCGGGTCCGGGTCACCGACACCCTCGACCGGGTCCTCGACGCGCTGAACCAGAGCGGGGTCGGCGGCATGCCGATCCTCGACGAGGACGGCGTCGACCCCGTCGGGTGGGTCACCTACCGCGACGCCCTCGCGAGCATGCGGGCGCGCCCGCCCGGCTGACCCGCACTCGGCCGGGATGCGATCGGGGCCGCCGCGCGTTGGGGTCGAGGTGACCGCCGCCCAGGAGACCGTGCCACCCGACGAGCACCTCGACCGGCGCTCCCCGCGCGGGCGCCGCGTGCTGATCGGCCTCGTCCTCGGCAGCGGCGTCGCCATCCTCGACGGGTCGGTCGTCAACGTCGCGCTGCGCACCATCGGCACCGACCTCGGCGCCTCGCTCGCCCAGCTCCAGTGGGTCGTCAACGGCTACCTCCTCGCGCTCGCGTCGCTCGTCCTCGTCGGCGGGGGCCTCGGCGACCGCTGGGGCCGTCGGCGCGTCTACCTCGTCGGGGTCGGGTGGTTCGCCCTCGCGTCCGCCCTCTGCGCCGTGGCCCAGACGCCGGGTCAGCTCGTCGGGCTCCGGGTGCTCCAGGGCGTCGGCGGCGCGCTCCTCACGCCGGGCGCCCTCGCCATCATCCAGACCTCGTTCCGGCCGGCCGACCGCGCGGCGGCCATCGGCACCTGGGCCGGCCTCTCCGGGGTCGCCGCCGCGGTCGGCCCGTTCGTCGGCGGCTGGCTCGTCGACCACGCCTCGTGGCGCTGGGTCTTCGGCATCAACGTGCCGCTGTGCGTCGCCGTCGTCGCGCTCACCGCCCGGGCCGCCCCGGAGAGCCACGACCCCGATGCCGTCGGCCGCCGCTTCGACGTGCTCGGCGCCGGCCTCACCGTCGTGGCACTGGGCACGACGACGTACGTGCTCACCGCGTCGCAGACCCTCCCGGTCGCGGGGCTCGTCGGCGGCTGGCTGCTCGCCGTGGCGGCCGGCGTGGGCTTCGTCGTCGTCGAGCGGCGCTCCCGACATCCGCTGATGCCGTTGTCGCTCTTCGGTTCCCGCGTGTTCTCGGCCGCCAACGCGATGACCCTCCTCGTCTACGGGGCGCTCGGGGCGATCACCGTCTTCGTCGTCCTCGAGCTGCAGGCCGCCGGATGGAGCGCCCTGGCGGCCGGCCTCTCGACGCTGCCCCTGACCGTCGTGATGCTCCTGCTCTCCTCGCGGGCGGCGGCCCTTTCGGACCGCATCGGCCCCCGCCTCCCGATGACCGTCGGACCCCTCCTGTGCGCGGCCGGCGCCCTGCTGCTCCTCCGCGTGGACGCGCACGCGGGCTGGTTCGACGTGCTCCCCGGGATGGTCGTCTTCGCGCTCGGGCTCGCCTCGCTCGTCTCGCCGCTCACCGCCGCGGTGCTCTCGTCGGCCCCCGACCGGCACGCCGGCGTCGCGAGCGGCGTCAACAACGCCGTGGCCCGGGCCGGCTCGCTCCTCGCCGTGGCCGCCCTGCCCGCGGTCGTCGGGCTGCGCGGCGACGCCTACCTCGACCCGGTCGCGATGACGAGCGGCTTCCGCGGGGCGATGCTGTGGTGCGCCGGCCTCCTCGTGGCCGGTGGAGTGGTCAGCTGGGTCGGTCTCGGCGGAGCAGCGCGCCGGTGACGAAGTCGGCGACCGTGCGGTGCCACTCGGCGGCCCGCCGGAGCATCGCGTGGCGCTCGCCGCGCACTCGCACCCAGGTGACGTCGGCCCCGAGCTCGTCCCACCGGTGCGCGACGAGGGCGGTGCGGCGCGGGTCGGTCATCCGGTCGGCGGAGCCGTGCATGAGGAGCACCGGCGTGCCCGCGCGCGGCGGGCGCAGGTCACCCTCGACCCACGGGGCCAGCCCGGCGACGGCCGCGACCCCGGGCTCGGCGGCGAGGGTCAGCGCGACCCGGCCGCCCATCGAGTGGCCGACGAGGGCCACCGGGACGCCCGGCAGGACGCGACGGATGCGCTCGAGCGCCCAGCGCGCGTCGACGACGGGGTCCTGGGAGTGGCCGTTCCAGCCGCGCACGCGGTAGGTGAGGCGCAGGACCGCGAGCGACCCGCCACCGGCCCGGCGGATCGACTCGGCGAAGGGCAGCATCCGCAGCACGGCCAGCTGGAACCGGGTCACCCGCTGACGGCTGTTCTCGCGCCCCCCGTGGAGGACGAGGACGACCCCCGCGGGGCGGTCGGGGACGAACCCGCGCAGGCGCGCACCGCCGCCGCCGTCGGGGGCGAGCAGCAGGGCCTCGAGGGTGCGCGGGCGGGACGGCTCGGGTCGGCTCATGGCATGGGTGGGTGCGAGCCCGGCCGGGACCGGCCGGGTGCCCGTGGCGCGCTCCTGCATCGCGTCGCGTACCCCTCTCGGGTCAGGCGGGTCCGGCCGTGGCTCCTCGGACGGTGGTCCGCACCCACGATGCGTACCCGGTGTCGGCGTCCGTGACGGGGACCGCCAGCACCTCGGGCGTGTCGTAGGGGTGTTCGGCGCGGACGAGCTCGCGGATGGCCGTGAAGTGGGCCGCCGTCGACTTCACGAGGAGCAGGTGCTCCTCGTCCTCCTGCACCGCCCCGTCCCAGACGTAGACCGAGGTGATGCCCGGCACGACCTGGACGCAGGCGGCGAGGCCCGCGTCGACGAGGGCGTGCGCGAGGTGGAGGGCGCTCGCGCGGTCCGGGGTCGTGACGTGGACCTCGACGAGGGCGTCGCCCGCCGGGTCCGGGGTCGTCGCCGGCTCCGTCACCGCGGCGGCTCAGACGTCGGCGCGGTGGAAGTTCTGGAAGCTGCGGCTGGCGGTCGGGCCGCGCTGGCCCTGGTAGTGCGAGCCGTAGCCCTCGGAGCCGTACGGGGTGTCGGCCGGGCTGGAGAGCCGGAAGAACGCGAGCTGGCCGATCTTCATCCCCGGCCAGAGCATGATCGGCAGGGTCGCGACGTTGCTCAGCTCGAGGGTGACGTGGCCGGTGAACCCGGGGTCGACGAAGCCGGCCGTCGCGTGCGTGAGCAGGCCGAGGCGGCCGAGGCTCGACTTGCCCTCGACGCGGGCCGCGAGGTCGTCGGGGAGGGAGACGGTCTCGAGGGTGCTCCCGAGGACGAACTCGCCCGGATGCAGGACGAAGCCCTCCTGGGGGTCGACCTCGACGAGCCGGGTGAGGTCGGCCTGGTCCTGGGCCGGGTCGATCACCTGGTACTTGTGGTTGTCGAAGAGCCGGAAGAACTTGTCGAGGCGCACGTCGACGCTGCTCGGCTGGATCATCGCCGGGTCCCACGGGTCGAGGGCCACCCGCCCGGCGTCGACCTCGGCCCGGATGTCACGGTCGGAGAGGAGCACGCCGTCAGGCTACCGGTGACCGATCGGGGTGGGTGCGGCACCGTGGCCCGGTTCGGTTAGACTTCCGGGCGCCGGGGAGGTCGCTCGACCCGGCACGCCGATGTAGCTCAATGGTAGAGCGCCAGCTTCCCAAGCTGGACACGCGGGTTCGATTCCCGTCATCGGCTCCACCGCATCACCGCAGGTCAGGCCACATGCGGCCGACCCGCCCCCTCACCGGCACCACGGCGCAGGTGCCTCGCGTGCCCAACGCGTGCCCAATCACCGCCCGGCACCCCCGCTGAGGACCTGGTTCAGGGTCGCCGCGATCCGGGCGTCCCGCTCCGCCGTGGCGTGCTGGTAGATGAGCGCCGCGCGCATGCTCGCGTGCCCCATCCGGTGCATCAGCTCGCGCGTGCTGGCCCCCGACGCGGCAGCGAAGTGGTTGCCCGTGTGCCGCAGGTCGTGCAGGTGCACGCGCGGGTCCAGGTCGGCCGCCGACCGGGCCGCGGACCACACCTTCGTCCAGTTCGACCGGTGCAGGGTGTTGCCCCGATGGCCCACGAACAGCCGGCCCTCGGGCCCGTCCTCCGCGAACGCGTCGATGTGCTGCTCGATGTCCTCGCGGAGCCCGAGCGGGAGGGCGATGGTCCGCAGACCCGCGCGCGACTTCGGACCCTTGACCACCAGCCGGCCCCCGACCTCCGAGACCGAGCGCCGCACCGTCAGGGTCATCAGGTCCAGGTCGAGGTCGTTCCGCTGCAACCCCATCAGCTCACCCCACCGCAGCGAGCCGTACACCGCCAGCAGCACCACGAGCCGGTAGCGCGGCTCGATCACCTCCGCCAGCCGCGCGACCTCGACCGGGGTGAGGATCGGCCGTTCCGACGCCACCTCCGTCCCCGCGCCCTTGATCCGGCACGGGTTCCGCAGGATCACCTCGTCATCCACCGCCGTCGCCATGATCGAGCGCAGCAGCCGGTACGCCTTCGCGATGGTCGACTCACCCACCCCCGCGTCCTGACGACCCTGCCGCCACCGACGCACCAGCGCGGGTGAGACGTACCGCAGCTGGACCTCGCCCAGGTAGGGAGCGAGGTGCAGCCGCAGCAGTGTCGCGTACAGCTCGCGGGTCCGGCCCGTGATCGTCGCCCGCTCCGCCACCCAACGAGCCGCGTACGTCCCGAACGTCACCCCGGCCAGCGACGGGTCCACCCACCGCCCGGTCGCCATGTCCGCCGCCACGATCGCGTACGCCGCCTCGGCCTCCGCCTTCGTCCGGTGGGTCTGCTCCAACGTCCGGCGCAGCCCGTCGAGGCCGGTGTACCGGACCTGCCAGCGCCCGGACGGCAGCCGGCGGATCGACCCCCGCACCCGCTTGCCCATCACGCACTCCGCCCGCGTGACGGCAGCGGCTCCACCGTCACCGCGGCCAGGTACTCCGGCACCGCCGACGCCGGGAACCGCAGGTGCTTCCCCACCCGCAGGAACCGGATGCGCCGTGCCGCCACGAGCTGCCGCACGAACCCGTCCGCCGTGCCCAGCACCTCCGCCACCTCGTGCACCGTCAACAGCCGCTGCATCTCCGTCGTCTCGTCCATCGCCATCACCTCGTGCTCGTCGTTGCTCCGTTGGTTCCTGTCCCCGCGTCGTGTCCGTCCCGTCGCTCCGCGCGCCACTGGTCGTACTCCCGCGCTCGGGCCGCGGCTGCCAGGGCGAGGGCTTCCTCGGCGGCGTCGCGCCACCCGGTGCCCAGGAAGGTCCACGAGCCGACGACGACAGTGGTCTCCTCCGCGTCGACGGCCAGAAGACGGCGCTCGAGGTCGCGAGTGTCGATCGGCTCACCAGTCCGTCGCGACTCCGCGGCCATCGCCTGCCACCGGGCCCGCGCACGGCGGAGCGCGCCCAGGGTCACCGAGTAGCGGCGTGACTTGGTGCCGAAGTGGCCGCGGAAGCCGAGCATGTGGACCCACTTGCTCATCCGCTGGTAGTCGTGGTCCTCGCCGTGGTGCCGTGCAGCTCGTTCCGCCAAGTCGGTGCACGCGGCCCGGAAGGCCACGATGTGCGGCCGGTGCTGGCCCTCGCCGTGCAGACCGGAGACGTCTTTGGTCGCGTACTTCGCGAGGTAGCCGGCGACCTGCCCCGGGGTGAGGGCCGCGGTCGGGTCGTCGCTCCGATGGCCGGGGGTGACCACACGGACGTCGAGCTGGGCACCCCAGGCCAGGACGCGCGGTGAGTCCTCGTCGTCGACGGGTTCCGCCAGGACGGTCACACCCGGAGCGGTCTCCCGGACGAGCGCCGCGAGCATCGGACCGTCGAGGGCGGCCGGCGCGGGTGCACCGATCCCGGCGTCGGCGGGCCCGTCGAGGCGGATCAGGGCGTGGAAGTGGACCAGGCCGCGGTCCTGGTACTCGGCGACCTTGGCGTACTGGATCGACGCGTGCTCGCCCAGCCCGGACTCCGTCACCCCCAGGTGGACGGCCACGGCCCGGCGCAGGGCGATGGTCGTGCGCCGCCACAGCTCGGGGGCGTGCCACTGCCACACGACCGCCGAGGCGGTGTCGTAGCACTCCGCACAGAACGGGGCGCCGGAGCTGGCGTCGCCGGGCTCGTGGACGGCGGTGCACCACTGCGGGCGTCCGTGCGGGCAGCGGGTCCGGTCGTCCCGACGCCGCGGACGACACGGTCTCCCGCCGCGGTGTCCGTGCACGAGCCCGAACGACGGGGCGGTGAACGTCGCGAACAGCAGCGGGTTGTCCGCCACCTGCTCCGGCACGGTCTTGCCCCCGGCGACCCCGGCACTGATCAGGGCGAAGGTGTCCCGGGCGTAGGTGCGCGAGCAGGCCGGGCAGACGTGCGCGCGCCGGTTCCCGCACGGCCGGTACAGCACCCCCAACGGTGCGTCCGCCGAGCGGAACGTCGAGAGCACTTCCCCGGTGCGGGCGTCGACGGTCGTCGAGGACCCCGCGAGCCGGACCGGGCGGGCGCAGTTGTGCACCGCGGTAAGCGTGTCGGCGAACGCGTCCATCGACCCGTCCGCGAACCGGCCAAGCAAGCCTGCACCGGTCGCGCCGTGCAGGGCCGGCACGTCGAGCGGGGCGTCCTCACCGAACCCGCCGAACCGTGCCGGGGGTCGGGTGGTGGGGAGCGCAGCGGTAGGCATGGCGGCCTCGGGTCAGGCGGCCCGGTCGGTGTGAAGCGCAGCGTCGACGACACTCCTCAGCGGGGCACCGTCGCGGAGGGCGTCGTCGAGCGGAAGGCGCTCGTCGGGGTCGAGCCCACCCCAGATGCCGTACTCCTCGCCGTACAGCAGCGCGGCGGCCAGGCACTTGCGGCGGACCGGGCATCCCGCGCAGATGGAGCGGGCGCGCCGAGCGGCAGGGGCGCGCGTGTCCTCGAACCAGCCGCCGTGCGGGGTGCCCGCGCAGGAGCCGCGTTCGCGCCAGCGGATGCCGTCGAGCTCGTCGAGGACGGCGGCGCTGGCTTCCACGTAGGGGAGGCGGATTCCATAGGGGTGCAGCGCGACCCGGTCCGGGCCGTACCGGTGGCTCATTCCGACCGCCTCCCGTCGGCCGACGTCGCACCGGCCGCCGCACGGGCTCGCGGGGCCCGCGGGGAGCGGGGACGCCGGGGGCGGGGCGCCCTCTCGGGCGGGCCGGTCGGCACCGACCTCAGCCGTGGCCCGTCCTCGGGGGTCTCGTCGACGGAGTCGCCGTCCTGCGGGGCTGGCGGAGACGGCACGACTTGGCTCCGGCACGGGTAGCGCGCGGCCAGCTCGCGGATCACCGGATCGGGCCAGTAGTCAGCGCGGACCCGGTCGCTGTTGCCCTCGTCGTCAACCACCCAGGCAGTGCCGGGTGCGGTCGGGGAGATCCGGTGGGCCGGGGCGGTCCGGGCCGCGCCGTCGCCGAGGACCATCGCGGTCTCCTGGTCCGACAGCAGACGTAGCGCCACTCGCTGGGTGAACAGGTTCCGCATCGTGACGACGTCCTTGCGCGGGTCCTGCACGAACGCGGCCACCACCACCCCGAGTGCGCGGCCCTTGGTCAGAAGCCGGGCCAGCAGGCGCGCGGCCTCCATACGGCTCTCCCGGTCGGCGTACGCGACGAGGTCAGCCAGCTCGTCGATGACCAGGACGTGCAGCGGGTCGCCCGGCCGCGGTGTGTGGGCGCGGACCTGACCGGCCATCGCCTGCCCGCGCCTCTCCGCGACGTCGAGCAGTGCCGCCAGGACGGCGAGGGCGTCGGGGCCGGTGTCGGCCACCGTGGCGAACAGGGCGCGACCCATCCGGAGCTCGACGCCGTGCTTCAGGTCGATGCCCCACAGCCGGACCGTGTCGGACGGCACCAGCGGCGCGAGCCCGGCGACCAGGCCCCACAGCACCGAGCCCTTCCCGGAACCTGAGCAGCCGGCGACGAGCGTGTGCCGCCCGGCGACGGTCAGCCCCCAGGTGCCGCCGACGTCCCGGCGTCCGAGCGGCAGCAGGTGGCCCGGCTCAGCCGAGGTCGGGGTGAGCGGGACTCTCCCGTCCCGTGGCCCCCGGAGCGCGTCGTGCATGACGAGCTCGACGAGGAGGGTCGAGGTCGAGCCCCGGTAGGCGGTGCACCGCCAACGGGCTGGGGGGGGGGGGCCGGGGTCGGGCCCCGGTGGGGGGGGCACCGCCATGACAGGGCGTCCAGCGTCGCCGCCAAACCCGGCCGGCCCGCTTCGAGCTGGTCCAGGGTCTGACCCGCCCGTGCCCGGACGACGAGGGTCACCGTCGAGCCTTCCGCACGGACCGACCGCAGCCGTGGGACCGCCTGTGCCGACCGCTGCCGGGAGCCGACCACCGAGCGGTCTCTCAGGAGGCGGGGCCAGCCGCACGCCTCCGCCAGACCCGTCCAGTTCCGTCGTACGTGCCGCCGCCACCGCCGACGCCGCGACGGCCCCGCCACGACCCGCTCGTACCCGGCCGGGAGGCACCAGGCCCACCCAGCAAGCGCCAACGGCACTGCGAGCCCCGTCGCGACCCACGCCATCAGCGACTCCCCGCGCACCCACGAGGCCACAGTCGCGAGCACGAGCCAGATCGCAACGATCCGGCGATGCCCGGTCAGCCAGAGCCACAGCCACCGGCCGAACCAGCCCAAGCGGCCAACGGCGCTCATCCCCGCTCGCCCCGCTCGTGCGTCTCACACGCCGCCAGGGCCCGGTCCACGCACGAGGCGGCGACGTCCAACCACCCGGCGACGCTTGCCATCGCCTCGGCGAAGCCCGGCACGTCCTCGCCCGCGTGACCCAGCCTGAGGATGTGCTCGGCCGCGTCCTCGGTCTTCGCGTGGACCCCCAGCAACTCCTCCGCCAACGCCTCATCCGTACCGACCCCGAACGAGCGGGCCAGCGCGTCGAGGTCCACGGAGGTCACGACGCGGCCTTCAAGGTCGAGCCGGGCGCGACCATCCCCTCCGCCCGGAACGACCATGCGAGACGGGGACGGGGCCCGGAGTCATCGATCCACGCCAGGGCCGTCAGCCCGACGAACTCGACCGGCGTCCAGGGCATGCCCGACTTGTTCTCCGGAGGCACCGGCTGCTGCTTCGCCGCGAACTTCACCGACAGCGCCGTCTCCTTCCGCGAGGCCTCCTCGTCCGCGTCCAGCACCGTCACCTGCCACAAGGGCAGGCCCGTGTCCTTGTCCACCTGCTGGGGACGTGACCCGTCCTCCCGCGGGGAAGCGTTGAAGTCGCCCACCGGCTCCACCGCCCCCTTCAAGAAGGCACCGGCCGGGAACACCTCGTGGTGCGCCACCTTCATTCGTCGCTGCATCGCCATGACTCGCTCCTCACTCCGGAAGTACTGGCTCAAGCCAGTGGATCTATTGGAGTGGCTTGAGCCAGTTCTGTCAAGAGGTGGCTTGCGCCAGTTGGCTAGGCTGTCATCATGGGAGTGACATCACGACACGTTCACGAGCCGGCCAGCCGGAGACTGGCGAACGAGCTGCGCGGACAGATCGGTCGCGGAGAGCTGGCACCCGGTGACCGCCTCCCGTCGGAGCGCGTCATGGCGGAGGAGCACGGAATCGCGCGCAACACGGCACGCGAAGCCGTCCGCCTACTCACCGACGAAGGCCTGGTGACGGCCGAACACGGACGCGGGGCATTCGTCCGCGCCCGGCCGCGCCTCATGCGCTTCGGGCAGCATCGCTACTCCCGCAAGGTGCGCGAGGAGACAGGGCTCTCCCCCTTCCATGCCGAGGTCATCGCCCAGGGCCTCACGCCAAACGCCACCCTCGACCGCATCGGCCGCGTTCAGCCACCCGCACACGTCGCCGAGCGCCTGGACGTCTCGCCTCGGACCAAGAGCGTCGTCGAGCGCGTCAACTGGTACTTCGTCGACGGTGAGCCCGTCCAGGTCGGCGCCACCTACATCCCCTGGGAAATCGCCAAGGGCACCGAACTCGCGACGGGCGACAACCTCGGGGCCGGCGACCTCTACGCGCGGTTCGAGGACCGGGGCTACGCCATCACCTACACGCGTGAAGAGGTCACCGCCCGCATGCCCACCCGAGACGAGGCGCGGGACCTCCGAATGCCCGGCGGCGTTCCGCTGCTCGTTGTGACCCACACCGGCTTGGACGAACAGCGGCGACCGTTCGAGCTCACCGAGTTCAAGATGCGCGCCGACTACTCAGGTCTGGACTACACGATGAAGGTGGACGACTGATGACTGCGACGATCCGGCCCCGAACCGACGAAGACTTGCCCGCTCTGGCCAAGGTGCTCGTCGAAGTGCACGCCACCGATGGCTACCCCGTCGAGGGCGTCGACGACCCCCTTGCCTGGCTCGACCTGCCGAACGCCATCGGAGCATGGACGGCCGAAGTTAACAGAACGCCAGTTGGGCACGTCTCCCTTACGGAGCCAGGGCCTGGAGACGAGGCGCCGCGACTGTTCGCCCGCCGCTTCGGCGCGGTCCCCACAGCCGTTCTTGGCCGCCTCTTCATCGCACCACCCGCTCGCGGCCAAGGACTCGCCCAAGCGCTCGTAGCAACAGCGAGTGAAGCGGCACGAAGGATCGGTCGCCGGGCAGTCCTGGACGTCATGCGGAAAGATCAAGCCGCCGTAGGCCTCTACGTCCGCCTGGGATGGACGCCGCTAGGGGAAGTGGCGCACCACGTCAACGAACACCGCGCAGAACCTGCCATCGCTATGGTGGGCCCGCCAACAGACTGCTAGTCGTCGGGCCACTGCCGACGTCGGCGCAAAGCAACCAAGGAGGGAAGTTGCTTGACGAGATCCTCGCCGGCTTCCTGGCGAACGTAGGCTCTGCAATGCTCGTTAGTGTCGTACGGACGGTAGCCAACCCTTCGTTTGACGATGCGCAGGCCCGCAGCGCGGCCCACCAAGTGCTGCAAGGCCGCGAAGACAAGGTATTGCTCACCGACGACCAGTTGCAGGACATCCTGAACTTCCTGCGCACCACGGACGCCATTCATTTACCTTGCCTGGCGACGTTGTTGTCCCCGCTCTCAAGATCGGAATCCAAGGCACTGGATGGCCACTTGAGAGATGACTTCACGCGCCGTGCCGTTGCGTACAGCGTGGCCAGTGAACGCGAAGATTGGTCAGATAGCACGCCCGTCGTCTGGGACCTATTGCGAAATTATGCCGACCAACTACTACCGAGCGAGCAAGTCGTCACTTCCTTCCTCGGATCCGATTACCACGCGCTACTGGCCTCGCCTTCCTACTCCGTCTTGGACGATTATTCAGCGGCGCTTCCCCCAGCGCTCTCTGAATTGCTAGAAGTCGTGAGGGACGTTCAACGACTAGAGCGCGCCCGGTTGGCAACGGCCGACATCTCAACGGCAAGTGCCGACATGTTCAGCGATGTCGTCACGCAACAGCTGTACGAGGATTCCCGCTACTCTCTTGATCAGCTCTTCGTCGACCGCACCCTGTCGGACTATCAAGATGAATCTCAATCGCTGAAGTTTGTCGCGCCGGACGATCTTCCTCATAGAGCCGTGATCATCGGGGATCCCGGCGTGGGGAAGAGCACGCTTCTCCGTCGCCTTACGCATCAGACCGCGACGGGCCACCGCCGAGTCGCCCCGATCTTCGTCCGAGTGCGAGAAGTCCCAGTCGATGCGGCACCGCTCACGCATCTCATCGTTGAACAACTCAAGACAACGTTGGCAATTCCTCTGACGGAAGACGCCCTGCTGGACTGTTTGACCATCGGGAAAGCGGCTCTGATCTTCGATGGAATTGACGAGATCACGGATCTCACCCATAGGCGGGACTTTATCCGGCGGATTGAAGCGCTAGCCAGACGCTATCCTTTGTGCAAGGTTGTGATCTCGAGCAGGCGCATAGGGTATCCACGAGCAAAGTTCAATGACGACTATCGAGTTTATCTACTCAATCAGTACTCCGACGCGCAAGTCGTCGAATATACGCGCAGGTGGTTCTCGCTAACCGGGAGGCCCATCGATGAAGTCGACGATTTCCTGGCGGAATCGCGAACGATTGAGGATGTGCGCCGCAACCCGTTGATGCTGTCCCTTCTTTGTACTCTTCATCGAGCGAAGGGCTACATACCCCAGAATCGGCGGAGCGTCTACTCTGATTGCGCCGACCTACTCTTTCGACGCTGGGACGCTATGCGACACGTGGCGCAGCCTTTCGACCATCGCCAGTACGGCGAACGACTTATGCAAGAGCTTGCGTACTTCTACTACACCACACCGTCAACACGGGGTGCGCTTGACGAACGTCAGCTGGCCAAAGTCATATGCAGCTTCCTTACGGACACCGCCGGGATCGATCCTGAGTCCGCTGCGACTCGCGCAAGCGACTTCCTTGAGTTTTGCGCGGACCGCGCGTGGCTCCTCAGCGCCCGCGGATATTCAACCAATGATCTACGACTGTTCGGGTTCACGCACAGCACATTCCTGGAATTCTTTTCCGCGGAGGCTATGATCCGCAAGAGTGGCTCCAAGGATGCCGCCGTCCAAAAGATCATGGAAGCATACGCACGAAACCCTAGCTCTCTTATCGCGGAACTAATGGTTCAAGCGGCCGAGGATAAGTATGAGGGTGCCGCAGAGACACTCGTTTCTCGGCTTATCGGCTCGCGTGTGCAGCCCGTCGCGGGCGAAGCTGGGTCATTGAGCCTTTGTCTGCGAGTTGCGAACGCAACACCCCTTCGCGCCAAGACTATGGATTGGGTTCTCGATCGTCTATTCGGAACATGGCGCGATGGTGATCCAAATCTTGCACACTCTGAAATGCTTGCCCTTCTCGAGCTATACCGAGATCCGATGGCTAGGGTACTAGTGCGGCTGGGGATCGGCGAGGACGAAGGCCACGCCACTGATGCGCTGATTGAATTCTCGCGGCGGTATGCCAGGCTGTACTTGATAAGCGAATCATCCGTATTCGATTCTACCTGGCTCCCAACTGTTGAAGAGTGCCTTGTCTCAGATTCCCGGACTTGGTCAGATTCGGCAGTTGCTCAGTTCCTCTCCCTTCGAGATGCAGGCCAGTTCCAGATATTTCTCCAGGCGACATCTCCACAACTAAGGCTTGCAAACCGCATTTTCGGAACCTGCGTGCCTGGACTTCCCCTGATGGCACTGCATAGCGTTGCCACTGGCGCTCCAATTCCGCATGCTGGCGATGTGCTTCAGTGGACGAGTGAGCGCGTGATACCGCGCATGCAGGTAACGGATGAGATTGCTCGCACGATTATGTATTCAGTTGAGGAACTGTCTCGCGATTGGCACAAGTTTCGTGAATTCGCTTGGAGTTCTGCTAGGCCCAAGCATGTGCGCGACGTGATGCTGTGGCTTCAATGCCTTCTCATCGAAAGCTCGTTGGACGACACTATTACGTTTGCGTTGCGCGACGATCCGGACATACCGGTTCGGACGCTCAAGACAGTTAGTTTCCACCGGACAAGCCGAGGACCCCGAAACAGAGACGAGCCAACCCCTCAGGTCGAAGTCGTTGTCCCCGGAGCGCCCACTTGGTTCACAATGTGGCTCAGAGGCGACTACCGCATCGTCCCATCCAGCCGGTCTGCAGACACTAGCAAGGGATTCTTTAATAAGGCGGTCGTGAGCGCCGCCAGGCCGCCAGAACGCTCCATATAATTTGGCACTCCTAGCATGCCTGTGAGGACTTTCCTTACTGACTCAAGGCGCGCCTCCGGCGCGCAGAAGCGCGGGGGGCCCCGCGACAGGGACCCCCGCGCTCCGGGCGCTGCGCGCCCTCCGCGCACCCCCGTCGCACCCCGCGCCCAACCTTACGGCAAGTGCTTCCCCTCAGCGCTCGACGACCGATGATCGGGGAAGCCCCTCGCGGCCACGAGAACGCCGAAACACGGACTTCTCGAAGATCGCCCAAGCGCATCGACATGCCGCCGTCGAAGACGAACCGATCTACCTCGTCCCAGGGGATGCGATACCGCTGCACGAAGTTGACGACCAGCACGTACTCACTCATAGCGATCACTCGCAAGAACCAGAACCGAACGATCACGACGAGGACTACGGCGGCGCCGAACGATCCAACCGATCTCTGCCCTGTCGACAGGCGGGCCTCGAACGCCGCGGAAACCCCAACCACCACCACCAACAGGAGAGAACCAGAACCTAACGATCACGACGAGGACTACGGCGGCGCCGAACGATCCAACCAATCTCTGCCCTGTCGACAGGCGGGCCTCGAACGCCGTCGAAGCCAGAACCACCACCACGAACAGGAGAGGGGCCGCACACACCAGCCGCTGCACGCGCGACAAGCGGAAGACGTTCGCCACGAATACATGATGACCCATCAACCGCCGCCGACCCTGCGCTCCACTCTCCGCCAGCCTCCGGGCCGCCTCAAGGGCGCTACGCGTCGCTGCGCGATGACCTCCGGCCACCCTTGACCCGACCACTCCGGCTGGCTCCCCTGCTCCGCTACGGATCGGTGGCTCTCCCTGCCCGCGTGCCCAATCGTGCCCAATCACC
>OEIU01000310.1_pt1 | contig 48650 bp, 50 predicted proteins | sample 1539221 | NCBI WGS metagenome assembly OEIU01 (sample SAMN03792071, study PRJEB22550) | activated sludge metagenome | feature: wastewater treatment plant; material: activated sludge; isolation source: Wastewater treatment plant of a petroleum refinery complex | place: Argentina: Zarate | collected... | reverse complement strand
CACGTGCTTGCGGGCGACGGGATCGAACTTCTTGATCTCCATCTTCTCGGGCATGGTCCGCTTGTTCTTCGTCGTCGTGTAGAAGTGGCCGGTGCCGGCCGACGACTCGAGCTTGATCTTGTCGCGCATGATGGGTGTTCCTCGATGTCAGGCCGCTTCGCCGCGGGCGCGCAGGTCAGCGAGCACCACGTCGATGCCCTTCTTGTCGATCAGGCGCAGCGCCGCGTTGGTGATGCGCAGGCGCACCCAGCGGTTCTCGCTCTCGACCCAGAAGCGGCGGTATTGCAGGTTCGGCAGGAAGCGGCGCTTGGTCTTGTTGTTCGCGTGCGAAACGTTGTTGCCGACCATCGGCGCTTTTCCGGTGACTTGGCAGACTCGGGCCATGATGGGCTCCTGGGACTCGCTTGTTTGAGCTCGAGTTCGAGCTCGATATTGCAGCAAAGCTTTGAATTATAGCGCTATTTGCATCGGCTCCGCAAGCCGCTCGGGCGCGAGGCGGCGTTCCGTCCGCCGCGCCTGCCCGGCCGCGGTTCGGGGGCCTCGCGCTGCGGCTGCCCGCGGCGGGCGGTCGGGGTGCCGGAGGCGTTATAAGGGGGTTTGCACAGCCGGAGTACTTCGCATGAAGCGTTTCCTGTTTGCCGCGGCGCTGGCTGCGGCCACCGTGCCCGCCATCGCCGCCGACGTGGGCGTCTCGGTCAGCGTCGGCCAGCCCGGATTCTACGGCCGCATCGACATCGGGCAGTTTCCGCATCCCGCGCTGATCTATCCCGAGCCGGTGATCATCCAGCCGGCGCCGATCGGCGTGATCCGCCGGCCGATCTACCTGCACGTGCCGCCCGGCCATGCGAAGGACTGGCGAAAGCACTGCCACAGGTACAACGCCTGCGGGCAGCCGGTCTATTTCGTGCAGGACTCCTGGTACAACGAAGTCTATGCGCCGCGCTATCGGGAGACCTACGGGCCGGCCCATCGCGCGCGCGAGCCGCAGCGCTTCGAGCGCCGCGAAGGACCAGGCGCGTCCCGCTACGAGGCGCCGAGGAGTCGGGGGAACGACAAGCAGCGTGGCTACGACAAGCAGCGCGGCGGCGGCAAGGACAAGGGCGGGAAGGGCAGGGGCGGCGACAAGGGCAAGTCGAGCGGCAACGGCAAGGGCCGGGGCTGAAGGCATGCCGGCCGCGTAAAGGCACGATCCGTCAGAGGGCACGCCCCCTCAGAGCAGCCCGGCCTCGGCGAACGAGAAACACCGGTTGCCGGCCACGATGAGGTGGTCGAGCACCGGCACGTCGAGCTGCGCGAGCGTCGTCTTCAGCGCCTGCGTGAGCATCCGGTCGGCGGCGCTCGGCTCGGCGACGCCCGACGGGTGGTTGTGCGTGAGGATCAGCGCGGCGCTGTTGAGCTCGAGCGCGCGACGCGCGACCTCGCGCGGGTAGACGGCGGTCTGCGTGAGCGTGCCGCGGAACAGTTCCTCGGCAGAGATCAGGCGGTTCTGCGCGTCGAGGAACAGGCCGGCGAAGATCTCGTGGCCGCGATCGCGCAGCCACAGCGCGAGGAAGTCGCGCACCGCGGCGGGCGAGGCCAGCACGTCGCGGCTGCGGAGTTCCTCGCGCAAGCTGCGCCGCGCCAGTTCGACCGCCGCCTGCAGTTGCGCGCGCCGGGCGGGCCCCAGCCCCGCACTGCGCGGGGCGGTCGCAGCGTCGGCACAGACCAGGCCGCGCAGCCCGCCCGATTCGGCCAGCAGCTCGCGGGCCAGTTCGACCGCATGCTTGCCGGCGGTGCCGGTGCGCAACAGCACCGCCAGCAGCTCGGCGTCGGACAGCGCGGCGGCGCCGCCGGCCAGCAGCCGTTCGCGCGGCCGTTGGTCGATCGGCCAATCGCGGATTCGCAAGGCAGACTCCCTGGTCGGTGGCGGGCGGCGTTCGGGGCGCGGTCGAAGTCGGCCTAGAATGTCGGGCATGGCAAGCACATCCTCGGCGACGACGCCTGCGACGGTAGTGGCCGGCTCTCATCTCACGCTTCACTACCGGATCAGTCTGGCCGATTCCGGCGAGGACGTCATTAGCACTTTCGGCGGCCGGCCGGCCACCCTTCAGATCGGGCTCGGCCAGCTGGCCGAGCCGCTCGAGCGATGCCTGATCGGGCTGGCTGAAGGTGCGCGCGCGAGCTTCGACCTGGCCCCCGAGCAGGCCTTCGGCCCGCGCAATCCGGCGCTGCTGCAGACGCTGTCGCGCGCGGCCTTCGACGCCAACACCGGCGGCGACACCGACTACCAGCCGGGCGACCCGGTCGAGTTTCCCGCTCCGGGCGGCGGGCGCTACGCGGGCGTGCTCAAGGCGCTCGACGAGCGCCACGCGCTGTTCGATTTCAACCATCCGCTGGCCGGCCGGCGGATCCGCTTCGAGGTCGAGATCCTCGGCATCCTGTAGGCACCCGCATGGACGCGCTCCTCGCCCAGCCCCGCGGCTTCTGCGCCGGCGTCGACCGCGCGATCGAGATCGTCGAGCGTGCGCTCGAGGTGTTCGGCCGCCCCGTCTACGTGCGCCACGAGATCGTCCACAACGAGCACGTCGTGCGCGAGCTGCGCGACAAGGGCGCGATCTTCGTCGACGAGCTCGACCAGGTGCCCGACGGCGCCGTGGTGATCTTCTCGGCGCACGGCGTCTCGCGCGCGGTGCGCGCCGAGGCCGAGCGGCGCGGCCTGCGCGTGTTCGACGCGACCTGCCCGCTGGTGACCAAGGTGCACATCGAGGTCGCGAAGATGCATCGCGACGGCCGCGAGCTGGTCATGATCGGACACGCCGGCCATCCCGAGGTGGAAGGCACGATGGGGCAGGCCGACGACGGCATCTACCTCGTCGAGACCGTCGACGACGTCGCGACGCTGCAGGTGCGCGACCCGCAGCGGCTCGCCTACGTCACGCAGACCACGCTGTCGGTCGACGACTGCCGCGAGATCATCGCGGCGCTGAAGGCGCGCTTCCCGGCGATCGCCGAACCGAAGAAGCAGGACATCTGCTACGCGACGCAGAACCGCCAGGACGCGGTCAAGGCGATGGCGCCGCAGTGCGACCTGGTGCTGGTCATCGGTTCGCCGACCAGCTCGAACAGCAATCGCCTGCGCGAGGTCGCCGAGAAAATGGGCTGCGAGGCGCGGATGATCGGCTCGGCGGCCGAGCTCGATCCGGCGTGGCTCGCGGGCAAGCGCCGCGTCGGGGTCACTGCCGGCGCGTCCGCGCCCGAGCGGCTGGTCGAGGAGTTGCTGGCGCGGCTGAAGGCGCTGGGCGTAGACGGCGTGCACGCGCTGGAAGGCGTGCGCGAGAACATGACGTTCCCGTTGCCCAAGGGGCTGGCTCGGCCCAGAGCTTGAGCGCCTTGACGTGACGCAAGTGGTGCAGACCCCGTCGGCGTAAAGTCGATTCGGCCTGCTTTCGGCGCATCGATCCACAGCGGCGCCGGACAGACCTGGCCGAGGAGGGCATCATGCGAAAGCTTCTGATTCCGTTTGTCGTTGCCGGCGCGTCGGCGTTCGCCACGCCGGCGAGCGCCGATCCGATCACCATCCAGTCCGTGCTCTTCGACTAAGACGGCAACGTGCTGACCGTCGGGCCGCCGGCGGTCGATCCAACGGGCGGAACGGTGAACAACGGTGACTTCCTGATCTTCAGGATTCCGGAGGCCGCCGACCCGATGACGGGCGATGGCGTCGATGACCGGACCCGCGGCACGTTCGACTTTCGCGGCGACCCGGTCTACGGGACGTTCGCCACGAGGGGCACCATCACGGCCGCGACACTGAGCCTCGTATTGACGCCGGCGGATGCGAACTACTTCAACGACCAGTTCAACCTCGAGAACGGGCCTTTCACCGGCGAGCCGGAGGTCGGCAACCAGCTGACCGACAACCCGCTCCTGGAGAACGGGTTGTCCAAGATCGTCACGCTGGACTTGCTGAAGTACTACACGTCGGAACAGCTGATGAATTTCCTGTCGGGCGGGACCGGCGACTTCGCGAGCGACGGGCGCATCGTGTTTACGTACGCCGATGACGCCGTAGTGTCTGGCGCGATGATGCGGCTGACTGCCATTCCTGAGCCTCCGACGCTCGCGCTGGTCGGCCTGGCGCTCGCCGGGGTCGGCGCGGCGCGTCGACGCAGGTCCTGATACGTGGGGAGCGGGGGGTGTCGAGCGGCCCCCCGATGCGGCGCACCGCTGCGTACCACGCAAGGCAAAGCGCCCCGACGGAGCGGGGCGCTTTGCGCGAAGTCAGGCCCGGAGGGGCCTGACTCGGGTGACTGGTGCCGATGGACGGACTCGAACTGTCGACCTTCGCATTACGAATGCGCTGCTCTACCAACTGAGCTACACCGGCGTTCCGCGTGCCCGTCATGGACGGACGACGCGGCAAGCCGGCAATTATAGCAGTCTCGGATTCAGCGCGGCCAACGTCGCGTCGACCGTCGGCCAACGCAATCGGCAGCGCAACTCGCGCGCGAGCCGCCGGTTCGCCAGTCGCCGCGATTCGCTCATGAACGACAGCATCGCCGGGCTGACCCGCCGGGCGACTTCGTCGCGCGAGAAGCGCGGCGGTCGCGGCAGGCCCAGCGCGTCGGCGACCTTGTCGAAGTACGCGCCCATCTTCAGGTCGCTGTCGTCGACGGCGTGATAGACGCGGCCCGGCCGGCCGCGGAACAGCGCGAGCCAGGTGGCGCGCGCGAGGTCTTCCGCATGGACGTGGTTGGTGAAGACGTCCTCGGCGTCGGCCAGCACCGGCGTGCCGCGGCGCAGCCGCTCGATCGGCAGGCGGTCCTGCGCGTAGATGCCCGGTGCGCGCAGGATCGGCACGCGCGCCGTGCCGCGCGCGGCCAGCGCGCGCATTCTCCGCTCGGCGGCCACGCGGCGGATCGCCCGCGCGCTGGCCGGCGCGACCGGCCGCGTCTCGTCGAACGCCGCGCCGCCGGTGTCGCCGTAGACGCCGGTGGTGCTGACGTAGGCCCAGCGCGCCACCGGGCCGCGGCTGCGGCGCCGGCGCAGCGCGGCTGCGCAGGCCGCGATCAGTCGCGCGGTGCGCGGATCGTCGGCGCCTTCGGCCGGCGGGGGAGCGAGGTCGATCGTCCAGCCGCAGAATGCGGCCAGCCGGCGAAGCGAGCGCCGGTCGTCGAGGTCGGCACCGAGCGCGCGCGCGCCCAGCGCGCGTGCCGCCGCCTGCTGCTCGGGCCGCCGCGTCACCGCGACGACGCCGAGTGCGTCGCGCAGCCGTGGCGCGAGATGGCGCAGCAGCCGCATGCCGACGTCGCCGCAGCCGACCACCAGCAGGTGCGGCCGGCGAAATCGCCTGGGCAGGGAGCGCGGCACGGCGCGCGAAGCGAAGCGGAATCTCATTGGCGTCAAGGTCGCGCGATGGCCTGCAGGCCATAATAGCGGCTTTGTGCGATCGCCCTCGGGCCAGCCATGAGCTTCAAGGTCACCGTCTCTCCCAGCGGCAGGCAGTTCGACGTCGAAGACGACGAGTTCATCCTCGAAGCGGCATTGCGCCAGGGGGTCGTGCTGCCCTACGGCTGCCGAAACGGCGCCTGCGGCTCGTGCAAGGCGCGCGTCGTCGACGGACGGATCGAGCAGGGGCCGCACGCCGACAAGGCGCTTGCGGCCGACGAGGCGGCGCGCGGTTACGCGCTGCTGTGCTGCTCGCACGCACAATCGGACCTTGCGGTCGAATGCCGCGTCGTCGCGGCCGCCGGCGACATCCCGATTCGCAAGATGCCTTGCCGGATCGCCTCGATCGAGCTCCTCGCCCCCGACGTGGCGGCGCTGAAGCTTCAGTTGCCGGCCAACGAGCGGCTGCAGTACCTCGCCGGCCAGTACATCGAACTGCTGCTGAAGGACGGCTCGCGGCGCAGCTACTCGATGGCCAGCGCGCCGCACCTGGCCGAGCAGCTCGAATTGCACGTGCGTCACATGCCGGGCGGCCGTTTCACCGACGCGCTGTTCGGCGCGACGCAACCGGCGGTCAAGGTGCGCGACATCCTGCGCTTCGAAGGGCCGATGGGCACCTTCTTCCTGCGCGAGGACAGCGACCGGCCGATCGTGCTGCTGGCGAGCGGCACCGGCTTCGCGCCGATCAAGGCGATCGTCGAGCACGCGCGCCACAAGGGCATCGCGCGCCCGATGACGCTGTACTGGGGCGGCCGGCGTCCGCGCGACCTGTACCTGAACGCGCTGGCCGAACAGTGGGCCCGCGAGATCGACGGCTTCCGGTACGTGCCGGTGGTGTCCAACGCGCTGGCCGAAGACGACTGGCGCGGGCGCACCGGCTTCGTGCATCGTGCGGTCATGGACGACTTCCCCGACCTGTCCGGGCACCAGGTCTATGCCTGCGGCGCGCCGGTCGTCGTCGATTGCGCGCGCCGCGACTTCACCTCGGTCTGCAGGTTGCCGGAGACCGAGTTCTTCGCGGACTCCTTCACGTCGGCGGCCGACCTGGCCAATGCAGGGTAGAGGGGGGCGCGCGTGCGCGGCGACGCGGTCTTCCACGTGCACGGCGTCTCCAAGGTCTACCGGATGGGCGAGGTCGAGGTGCACGCGCTGCGCGAGGTCGACCTCGACCTCTACGAGGGGGAACTGGTCGTGCTGCTCGGCGCTTCGGGCAGCGGCAAGTCGACGCTGCTGAACATCCTCGGCGGGCTCGACCGCCCGACCCGGGGCGAGGTCTTCTATCGCGATCACCAGCTCACTGCGGCGAGCGACGCGCAGCTCACCGAGTTCCGGCGCGAGCACGTCGGCTTCGTGTTCCAGTTCTACAACCTGATTCCGAGCCTCACGGCGCTCGAGAACGTGGCGCTGGTCACGCAGATCGCGGCGAACCCCATGGATCCCGCGCAGGCGCTCGAGCTGGTCGGGCTGGGCGAACGCCGCAACCACTTTCCGGCGCAGCTCTCGGGCGGCGAGCAGCAGCGGGTCGCCATCGCGCGGGCCGTCGCCAAGCGCCCCGACGTGCTGCTGTGCGACGAGCCCACCGGCGCGCTCGACTACCCCACCGGCAAGCTCGTGCTCGAGGTGCTCGAGCGGGTGAACCGCGAGCTCGGGACGATCACCGTGCTGATCACGCACAACGCGGCGATCGCCGCGATGGCCGACCGCGTCATCCGGATCGGCAGCGGCCGCATCGTCGGCATCGAGCGCAACGCGACGCGCGCGTCGCCGTCGGAGATCTCGTGGTGAGCCCGCTCGTGCGCATCATGCTGCGCGAGCTCTGGCACCTGCGCGGGCAGGTGATCGCGGCCGCGCTGGTCGTCGCCTGCGGCGTCGCGGCATTCGTCTCGATGCGCGGCACCTACCACTCGCTGGTCGTCGCCCAGGACGACTACTACGCGAGCTACCGCTTCGCCGACGTGTTCGCGAACCTGAAGCGGGCGCCGGAGGCGCTGGCGCAGCGCATCCGCGCGATTCCCGGCGTCGCGACGGTCGACACGCGCGTCGTGGCCGACGTGACGCTGGACGTGCCCGGCCTGCCCGAGCCGGCGACCGGGCGGCTGGTGTCGATCCCGCCGCGGCGCGAGCCGATGCTCAACGACCTTGCATTGAGCGCGGGCCGCTACATCGAGGCCGGCCGCAACGACGAGGCGATCGCGAGCCGGACCTTCGCCGAGGCCAACGGCCTGCGCGTGGGCGACTCGATCGGCGCGGTACTGAACGGCCGCTGGACGAAGCTCACGATCGTCGGGCTCGCGCTGTCGCCCGAGTACGTCTACGAGGTCGGCTCGGGCGTCGTGTTTCCCGACAACCGCCACTTCGGCGTGCTGTGGGTGGGCCGTCCGGCCCTCGCCGCGGCGTTCCAGATGGACGGAGCGTTCAACGACGTGGCGCTCACGCTGGCGGCCGGCGCGGTGGCGCAGGACGTCGTCGATCGCCTCGACCGCCTGCTCGAGCCGTACGGCGGGTTGAGCGCCTATCCCCGGCGCGACCAGGTCTCGCACCGGTTCCTCTCCGACGAGTTCGGCGAGATCGAGATCACCTCGACCTGGATCCCGGCGCTGTTCCTGGCGGTGGCGGCCTTCCTGCTCTACACGGTGCTCTCGCGCCTGGTGAGCACGCAGCGCGCGCAGATCGGGCTGCTCAAGGCTTTCGGCTATTCCGACCTCGCCGTCGGGCTGCTCTACCTGTCGTTCGCGGTCGCGACGGTCACGATCGGGACGATCGTCGGGATGGCGGCGGGAATCTGGTTCGGCGGGCTGATGACCGGCCTCTACGGAGACTATTTCCACTTTCCGCGCCTGGCGTTCGAGGCGCCCGCGTCGGTGCTGCTCCAGACGGCGCTGATCGGGTTCGTCGCGGCCGGTGTCGGCGCGCTGGGGGCGGCGCGTCGCGCCTCGTCGCTGCCGCCGGCCGAAGCGATGCGCGCCGAGCCGCCGGCCAGCTTTCGCGCCGGGCTGATCGAGCGCAGCGGCGCCGCCGCGCTGCTGGCGCCGACGCTGCGGATGATCCTGCGCAACCTGGCGCGGCGCCCGTGGCGCGCGGCGCTGTCGATCCTCGGCGTGGCGCTGGCGATCGGGCTCATGGTCGTGGGGCGTTTCGGGATCGACGCCTCGAGTCACCTGATGCACGTGCAGCTCGACGTCATCAAGCGCGACGACGTGACCGTGAACTTGCGCGAGCCGCGCGAAGCGTCGGCGCGCGAGGAGATCGCTCGCCTGCCCGGCGTGCTGCGCGCCGAGGGCTTTCGCGCGACGGCGGTGTGGCTGCGCCATGGCCACCGCGCGAAGAAGGTCGCGCTGGTGGGCATCGACGCGGACGACACGTTGCACAGGCTGGTCGACCGGCACTTGCGGCGCGTCGACCTGCCCCCCGAGGGGTTGGCGCTCGGCAGGAAGCTCGCCGAGATCCTCGGCGTCGGGGTCGGCGACACGGTCACCGTCGAGGTCATCGAAGGCGCGCGCCCGGTGCGCGAGGTGCCGGTCTCGGCAATCGTCGACGAGTACCTGGGCCTGGGCGCGTACATGGATCGGAGCGCGCTCGCGCGGCTGCTGCGCGAGGACCGGCTCGTGTCGGGCGCGCGGCTCAGGGTCGACCCGGCGCAGGCGCCGCGCCTGTACGCCGAGCTCAAGCAGATCCCCGCGGTGGCCGGCGTCGAGGTCAAGGAGTCGGTGCGCAAGGTGGTGCAGGACTCGCTCGACCGCGCGTTCGAGATGTTCAGCCGGATCATCGTCGTCTTCGCCGGCGTGATCGTCGCCGGCACGATCTACAACAGCGCGCGCATCGCGCTGTCGGAACGCGGCAACGAGCTGGCCAGCCTGCGCGTGCTCGGTTTCCGGCAACGCGAGATCGTGGCGATCCTGCTGGGCGAGCAGGCGCTGCTGGTCGCGGCTGCCATCCCGCTCGGCCTGGGCATCGGGTACGCGATCGCGGCGGCGCTGGTCCCGGTTTTCGACCGCGAGATGTTCCGCCTGCCGCTGGTGATCACGAACCTGACCTATGCCTGGGCGGCGCTGGCGGCGATCGTCGCGGCGCTGCTGTCGGGGGCCGTCGTCGCCAGGCGCATCGGGCGCCTCGACCTCGTTGCCGTGCTCAAGACCCGGGAGTGACCAGACCGATGAAGACATCGTTGCGCACCCTCGGATACGCGGCCGGAGCGCTCGCGATCGCCGCGCTGGCGGCGTGGGCACTGCGTCCCGAGCCGCTCGAGGTCGAGGTCGCCCGCGTCTCGAGGGGGCCGATGGAGGTCACGGTCGAGGATCGCGGCGAGATGCGCAGCCACGACCGGTTCACGATCGTCGCACCGGTCGCCGGCCGCCTGATGCGCATCGAGATCCACGACGGCGACCGCGTCGACGAGAACGAGATCGTCGCGAACATCGCGCCGGCGCCGCTGGGCGCGCGCGAACGCAGCGAGTGGAGCGCGCGGGTGGCCGCGGCCGAGGCGTTGCACCGCGAGGCCGAAGAGCACGCCCGGCGCGCGCGCGAGGACCTCGCGCAGGCGCGGCGCGAGCGCGAGCGCGTCGAGCGACTGGTCGCCGACGGCTTCGTGTCGGCGCAGGCCGCCGACAAGGCGCGCAGCGACGAGGCCGCGGCGGCCAACGAGGCCGACGCGGCGCGATTCCGCGCGCGCTCGGCGGCCGCCGAGGTGCGGGTCGCGCGGTCGGCGCTCATCGCGCAGGGGGCGGGCGGCGACGCGACGGCGCTGGTGCCGGTGCGCGCGCCGATCGCCGGGCGCGTGCTGCGCGTTCCCGACCAGAGCGAGCGCGTGGTGGCGGCCGGCACGCCGCTGATGACGATCGGCGACCAGTCGCGCCTCGAGGCGGTGATCGAGCTGCTGTCGTCGGAGGCGGTCATGGTCGCGCCGGGCATGCCGGTGCGGATCGAGGGCTGGGGCGGGCCCGAGCCGCTGCGCGCGAAGGTCCGCCTGGTCGAGCCGTTCGCGTTCACGAAGGTCTCGGCGCTCGGCGTCGAGGAGAAGCGCACCAACGTGATCGCCGACCTCGTCGATCCGCCCGGACCGCTCGGCGACGGCTACCGGATCGAGGCGCGCATCGTGGTCTGGAGCGAGCCCGACGTGCTGCGCGCGCCGGCCAGCGCGGTCTATCGCTGCGCCGAGGGCTGGTGCGCGTTCGTCGTCGACGACGGCAGGGCGCGGCGTCGCGTCGTGAAGATCGGGCAGCGCAATTCGCTCGAGGTGCAGCTGCTCGACGGCGTGACCGAAGGCGAGACGCTGGTACGCCACCCCGGCAACGATCTCGAGGACGGCGCGCGCGTGGCCACGCGCTGAGCGCTCAGGACTCCTCGCCGAGATACGCCTCGCGCACGCGCGGGTCGTCGAGCATCGCGCGTGCGTCGCCCGACATCGTCACCAGGCCCGACTCCATCACGTAGGCGCGCGACGCCGACTCGAGCGCCATGCGCGCGTTCTGTTCGACCAGCAGGATCGTCGTCCCCTGCGCGGCGACGCTGCGCACCACTTCGAACACCCGCTCGACCATGATCGGGGACAGCCCCATCGACGGCTCGTCGAGCAGCAGCAGCCTGGGCGCGCTCATCAGCGCGCGCGCCATCGCCAGCATCTGCTGCTCGCCGCCCGACAGCGTGCCGGCGAACTGGTCGGCGCGCTCGCGCAGCCGCGGGAAGGTCTCGAACATCCGCTCGAGGTCGCGGCGCACGCCGGCCGGATCGCGCCGCGTGTGCGCGCCCATCATCAGGTTTTCGGCGATCGTCATGCGCGCGAACACGCCGCGGCCTTCGGGCACCATCGCCAGCCCCCGCGCCACCAGCTGGTGCGCGCCCAAGTCCCGGATCGACTGGCCGAGGTACGACACGTCGCCCGACGACCACGGCTGCGTGCGGGTGATCGCCTTGAGCGTGGTGGTCTTGCCGGCACCGTTGGCGCCGATCAGCGCGACCAGCTCGCCTTCGCGGACCTCGAGGTCGACTCCCTTGACCGCGCGGATGCCGCCATAGGCGACCTGCAGGCCGCTCACGACGAGGATCGGTGTCGACATGCGCGCGTGCCCGCCGTCAGTGCGCGGCGCTCGCGCCGAGGTAGGCCTCGATCACCGCCGGGTCGCGCTGCACGTGCGCGGGCGTCCCCTCGGCGATGACCTTGCCGTAGTCGAGCACGGTCACGCGATCGCACAGGCCCATCACCAGCTTCACGTCGTGCTCGATCAGCAGGATCGTGCGACCGTCGCCGCGGATGTGCGACAGCAAGTCGCGCAGCGTGAGCTTCTCGGTCGCGTTCATCCCGGCGGCGGGTTCGTCGAGCGCCAGCAGCTTCGGGTCGGTGGCGAGCGCGCGCGCGATCTCGAGGCGGCGCTGGTCGCCGTACGACAGCGTGCGCGCCTGGAAGTCCGCATAGCGCGCGATGCCGACGTAGTCGAGCAGCTCGAGCGCACGCGAACGGATCCGGGCTTCTTCCCGGCGCTGGCCGGCGGTGCGCAACACCGCGCCGAGGACGCCTGCGCGGGTGCGGACGTGGCGGCCGACCATCACGTTCTCCAGCGCGGTCATCTCGCCGAACAGGCGGATGTTCTGGAACGTCCGGGCGATGCCGGCCGCGGCGACGCGATGCACGGCGCTCGGCTCGTACGGCGTGCCGTCGAGCACGAACCGGCCCGCGTCGGGCGTGTACAGCCCCGTGACGACGTTGAAGAACGTCGTCTTGCCGGCGCCGTTGGGGCCGATCAGCCCGTAGATCTCGCCCCGCCGGATCTCCAGGCCGACGTCCGACAGCGCCTGCAGGCCGCCGAAGCGCTTGTCGACGCCGGATACCGACAACAGCGTGCGGGCCTCGCCCATCGCGCTCAACCCCTGCCCGCGGCGGCCGCGTCGGGTGCGCCGGATGGCTTGCGCTGCACCGGGTTGATGCCGTGCTTCGGCGCCGGCCACAGGCCGGTGGGCCGATACAGCATGATCAGCACCAGCGACAGCCCGAACAGCAGCATCCGCAGCGCCTCGGGCGCCACCAGCTCGGTGCCGAACACCGCCAGCTGGATCGGCCGCGCGATCTCGCGCAGCGTCTCGGGGATCGCGTACAGCAGCACGGCGCCGAGGACCACGCCCGGAACGTGTCCCATGCCGCCGAGCACGACCATCGCGACGATGACGATCGACTCCATCAGGATGAAGCTCTCGGGCGACACGAACCCCTGGAACGACGCGAACATCGCGCCGGACACGCCGCCGAACGAGGCGCCCATCGCGAACGCGAGCAGCTTGACGTTGCGGGTGTTGATGCCCATCGCCTTGGCGGCGATCTCGTCCTCGCGGATCGCCATCCACGCGCGGCCGATCCGCGAGTCCTGCAGCCGGATCGACACGACGATCACGGCGATCGCGAGCGCGAGGAACAGGTAGTAGTAGAGCGTGACCGACGGGACCCGCAGGCTGCCCAGTTCGATCGTCTTAGAGAAGTCGAGCCCGGCGATGCGCACCGGATCGATGTTGCTGATTCCCTGCGGCCCGTTCGTGATGTTCAGCGGCGCGTTCAGGTTGTTCAGGAAGATCCGGATGATCTCGCCGAAGCCGAGCGTGACGATCGCCAGGTAGTCGCCGCGCAGCCGAAGCACCGGCGCCCCGAGAACCACCCCGAAGAACGCGGCGAGGAGCGCCCCGAGCGGCACGACCAGCCAGATCGAGTTGTGCAGTCCGTCGGGAAAGGCCGCGGCGATCCACTCGAAATTCTCCATCAGGTGCGGCGAGGCGAGCAGCGCGTACATGTACGCGCCCACCGCGTAGAACGCGACGTAGCCGAGGTCGAGCAGCCCGGCGTAGCCGACCACGATGTTCAGCCCGAGCGCGAGCATCACGTAGAGCAGCGCGAAGTCGGCCAGCCGCACCCATCGGTTGCCGCCCATGCCGAGAACGAACGGCAGCGCGGCGAGCGCCACCGCGATGGCGACGGTGGCCGCGAGTGCCGCCCTGGGCCGGTCGCGCAGCGAGGGGAAGAAGGTCGTGATCATCCGCGCGTCGCCTCGCGCCTCAGGCCCGGTCGGCGACGCGCTCGCCCATGATCCCGGAGGGCCGGAACAGCAGCACGAGGATCAGCACCGCGAACGCGAAGATGTCCTGGTAATGGCTGCCGAGGAACCCGCCCGTCAGGTCGCCGATGTAGCCGGCGCCCAGGCTCTCGATGATGCCCAGCAGCAGGCCGCCGAGCATCGCGCCGGTGATGTTGCCGATGCCGCCGAGCACCGCGGCCGTGAACGCCTTGAGCCCCGGAATGAAGCCCATCGAGAAGTGCGCGATGTTGTAGTTCAGCGCCACCAGCACGCCAGCCACCGCAGCGAGCGCGGCGCCGATCGCGAACGTGGCGGCGATCACCCGGTTGGCGTCGACGCCCATCAGGCTGGCGATCCGCGGGCTCTCGGCGGTGGCGCGCATCGCGCGCCCGAGCTTCGTGCGGTTCACCAGCAGCAGCAACCCGGCCATCATCGTCGCGGCGACGACGAGGATCAGGATCTGCTTGGGTGCCAGGATCGCGCCGAAGACGGGCACCGGGTCGGTCGGCAGCAGGTCGGGAAAGACGATCGGATTGGGCTTCCAGATCATCATCGCCACCGTCTGCAGGACGATCGAGACACCGATCGCGGTGATCAGCGGCGCGAGGCGCGGCGCGTTGCGCAGCGGCCGGTACGCGACGCGCTCGATCGCGACCGACAGCGCCATGCACACCGGGATGGCGGCCAGCACGGCGACGAGCAGCGCCACCGGCGCGGGCACGCCGGCGGCCAGCAGCTTCGGTACCAGCCAGGCGGCGACCATCGCACCCATCATCAGGACCTCGCCGTGCGCGAAGTTGATCAGCTGCAGGATGCCGTAGACCATCGTGTAGCCCAGCGCGATCAGCGCATAGACCGAGCCGAGCACGAGGCCATTCAGGATCTGCTGCAGCAGGATGTCGAAGTCGAACAAGCCGGCCCCTTCCGCTGGCGAGCGCGGGCGAGAAACCGCGCGAATATAAGCGAAATGGCCGGCGCGCGGCACCGCGGGGCGCGTGCGCGGGGGTTATCCGGGAAAAAAAAAGTGCCCCGGACGAACCGGGGCAAACCAGCCAGGGAGGAAAAAATCGTTGCGCGGCTGGGAGAGGAGGCCTGACGCAGGACGCAAGCGGCGCCCTGCGATTCCAATGTAGCGGGGCCGTCGGCAGCAGGCGTCGGGTCGGCGATTGACGGCCCGCGCGGGCGGACGGACGGGCCGGCGGAAAACGACGAGGGGCGCCCGCAGGCGCCCCTCGTTCCGGAAGCGGCGGCCGCTTACTTGTGCGACAGCACCCACTGGACCAGCGTCGTGGCCTCGTCGGCCGACACCTGCGGGTTTGCGGGCATGGGGATCTGCCCCCAGACGCCCGAGCCGCCTTCGCGCACCTTCTTCGTGAGCTTGGCCACGGCGTCCTTGTCGTTGGCGTACTTCGCGGCGACGTCCTTGTAGGCCGGGCCGATCAGCTTCTTGTCGACCGCGTGGCAGGCCGTGCAGTTCTTGGCCTTGGCCAGGTCGGCGCTGGCCATGGCGGCCCCGGAGGCGCAGGCGAGGGCGACGGCGAGAGTCAGGGTGGAAATCCGCTTCATGGAGGCTCCGCTGGAGTGAGTGCCGGTCGGCACGTCGGTTTTCATGCGTCATTAACGCGCCGGCGCCGCCACCGTTGACACCCCTGCGCCGGCCGCCCGGCCGGCGGGCACAGACGCAGGTGCCGTGCTGCGGCACATTGGGTGCTCCGACTGCAACCGCCGTGCCTCATGCCGTTCGTCTGGATTGGAGCCCTGCTGATTGTCCTGAAGTGGCTGGAAATCGGCCCGATCGGGCAGTGGTCGTGGTGGTGGGTGCTCGTCCCGCTGGCGCTCGCGTTCGCCTGGTTCGAGCTGATCGAGCCGCTGTTCGGATTCGACCGCCGCAAGCAGGTCGAGGACAACTACGCCAAGCTGCGCAAGCAGCGCGTCGAAGCCCAGTTCCCGGCGCGATCGGGCACCGGCTCGTCCAGGCACAGCGGCCCGCGCGCCTGAACGGGCGGGGCGTCGGCCCCGCGCGCCTCGAGCCTCGTCGCATCGCGCGCCTTCAGGCGCAGCGCATCTTCAGAAATCGTCGAGCACCGCTCCGCGGCTCGCACTGGACGCGAGCTTGTAGAACTTCGCGAGCACGCCGCGCGTGTAGCGGGGCGCCGGCTGCTTCCAGGCCGCCTTGCGGCGCGCGAGCTCCGCGTCGTCGACGTTCAGCTGCAACACGAGCCGGTGCGCGTCGATGGTGATCGTGTCGCCTTCGCGCACCAGCGCGATCGGGCCGCCGGCCGCCGCTTCGGGCGCGACATGGCCGACGACCATGCCCCAGGTTCCGCCCGAGAAGCGCCCGTCGGTGACCAGGCCGACCGATTCGCCGAGCCCCGCTCCGATGATGGCCGACGTCGGCGCGAGCATCTCGGGCATGCCGGGCGCACCGCGCGGGCCGAGGTAGCGCAGCACCATCACGTCTCCGGCGACGATCCGCCCTTCGAGGATCGCGGCCAGCGCGCTCTGCTCGTCGTCGAACACGCGCGCCGGGCCGGTGATGACCGGGTTCTTCAGGCCGGTGATCTTCGCGACGCTGCCCTCGGGGGACAGGTTGCCCTTCAGGATCGCGAGATGGCCCTGCGCGTAGAGCGCCTTGTCGATCGGGAAGATCACGTCCTGGTCGGCGCGCGGGGTCGCGGGCACGTCCTTCAGCTCTTCGGCCAGCGTGCGCCCGGTGATCGTCATGCAGTCGCCGTGGATCAGGCCGGCTTCGAGCAGGATCTTCAGCACCTGCGGAATGCCGCCCGCGCGATGCAGGTCGGTGGCCAGGTACTTGCCCGAAGGCTTGAGGTCGCAGATCACGGGCACGCGCTTGCGCACGCGCTCGAAGTCGTCGATCGTCCACTGCACATCGGCGGCGTGCGCGATCGCCAGGTAGTGCAGCACGGCGTTGGTCGAGCCGCCTACCGCCATGATCAGCGCGACCGCGTTCTCGATCGACTTGCGCGTGACGATGTCGCGCGGCTTCAGGTCGTTTTGCACCGCGCGGATCAGCACCCGCGCCGACTCGGCGGTCGACTCGGCCTTCTCGGCGTCGGGATTGGCCATCGTCGAGGAGCCCAGCAGGCTCATGCCGAGCGCCTCGAACGACGACGACATCGTGTTGGCGGTGTACATGCCGCCGCACGAACCGGTGCCGGGGATCGCGTTCTCCTCGATCCCGCAGAAGTCCTCCTCGCTCATCCGGCCGTGCGAGAACTCGCCGACCGCCTCGAACACCGAGACGATGTTCAGGTCCTTGCCCTTCCAGTGGCCGGCCTTGATCGTGCCGCCGTAGACGTAGATCGACGGCACGTTGGCGCGCAGCATGCCCATCATGCCGCCGGGCATGTTCTTGTCGCAGCCGCCGATGACGAGCACGCCGTCCATCCACTGGCCCTGCACCGCGGTCTCGACGCAATCGGAGATGACTTCACGCGACACCAGCGAGTACTTCATGCCTTCGGTGCCCATCGCCATGCCGTCGGAGATCGTCGGCGTGCCGAAGACCTGCGGGTTCGCGCCTGCCGCACTGATCGCCGCGACCGCCGCATCGGCCAGCACCTGCAGCCCGGAGTTGCACGGCGTGATCGTGCTGTGGCCGTTGGCGACGCCGATCATCGGGTTGGCGAAGTCGCTGCGCTTGTACCCCATCGCGTAGTACATCGAGCGGTTCGGGGCGCGGGCGACGCCTTCGGTGATGTTGCGGCTGCGGCGGTTGGCGGTCATGGCGATCGGGAGCGCGCTTGCGCGCGAAAGGCGGGTTGGGGAGGGGCCGAGTGTAGCAAACGGGCCGACCGGAGGCGCGAAATTCCGCATCGCGATACCGGAATGGGGCCGGGGCCGCGCCGCGGCGCAGCGGGGAAGGGATCGCACGGGTGCGTCACCGGTTTGCAACGGGCACTTGCACAACGACCCCGGATCGGGATAATATTAACGAGAACGATTTGTATTCAATTACCAGGACCCGATCCGGGCTCGAAGCGAACCCGCGGGTCGATCACCACCGGTTTCTGCCATGATCGTCTGCATCTGCCGAGGGGTCTCGGACCGCGAGATCCGCAACGTCGTGAGCCGGGGAGCCAGCTCGCTCGCCGAGGTGCGGGCCGAACTCGGAACGGGCGAGTGCTGCGGCAAGTGCTCGCAGCAGGTGCGCGAGCTGATCGAGCAGCACGCACCGGCCGGGCAGGCGTGCCCGAGCGGCGCGGCCTGCGCCTGCGCGTGACCGGCTGGGCGGGGCCGGCGCCGGCCCTTGCCTGCGCGCCGGCGCCCGGAGCCGCGACCTACGACTGCGGGCGCGCCATCTGCGATTGCTGGTAGTTCTGCAGGCCCACCTTGCCGATCAGCTCCAGCTGGGTCTCGAGGAAGTCGACGTGCTCCTCGGAGTCTTCGAGGATCTTCACCAGCAGCTCGCGCGAGACGTAGTCGCCGACGCTCTCGCAGTGGGCGATCCCGTCCTTCAGCACGGGCAGCACCGAGCGCTCGAGCGCGAGGTCGGCGTTGAGGATCTCCTCGGTGTTCTCGCCCACGTTGACCTTGCCGATGTCCTGCAGATTCGGCAGCCCCTCCAGCAGCAGGATGCGCTCGATCAGCGCGTCGGCGTGCTTCATCTCGCCGATCGATTCGTCGTGCTCGATCTTCGCCAGGCCCGGCAGTCCCCAGTGGCCGAAGATCCGCGAATGCAGGAAGTACTGGTTGATGGCGGTCAGCTCGTTCTTCAGCTGCCGGTTGAGCCATTCGATGACCTTCCTGTCGCCCTTCATGGCACCCCCTCGCATCGATCGGTCCGGTGATTATGCGGCCAGTCGTGGCGACAGTCATGCAAGAATAGCCGCGACGACCCTGCGGACCGACGATGCTCATTCATCCCCAGTTCGACCCCATCGCCTTCAGCCTCGGGCCGATCGCCGTTCGCTGGTACGGCCTGATGTACCTGCTGGCGTTTGCCGGCTTCTTCCTGCTCGGCCGCTGGCGCCTGCAGCAGCCCGCCTTCGCGAAGTCGACCGGCCTGGCGCCGCGCGACCTCGAAGACCTGCTGTTCTGGGGGGCCCTCGGCGTCGTGCTGGGCGGTCGCCTCGGCTACGTGCTGTTCTACAAGCCGGGCTACTACCTCGGCCATCCGCTCGAGGTGCTCGCGGTCTGGCAGGGCGGCATGTCGTTTCACGGCGGGCTGCTCGGCGTGATCGTCGCGACGTGGCTGTTCTGCAGGCGCCGCGGGCTCGCCTTCTGGCCCGTGATCGACTTCGCGGCGCCGCTGGTGCCGATCGGCCTGGCCGCGGGGCGCATCGGCAATTTCATCAACGGCGAGCTGTGGGGCCGGCCGACCGACGTGCCGTGGGCGATGGTGTTCCCGCAGGTCGACGCGCTGCCGCGGCATCCGTCGCAGCTCTACCAGTTCGCCGGAGAGGGCGTGCTGCTGTTCGTGCTGCTGTGGTGGTACTCGGCGCGGCCGCGTCCGGCGGGCGCGGTGTCGGGCGTGTTCCTGATCGGCTATGCGGTGCTGCGCTTTGCCGCCGAGTTCGCGCGCGAGCCCGACTCGTTCCTCGGGCTGCAGGCGCTCGGGCTCACGATGGGGCAATGGCTGTGCGTGCCGATGTTCGTGGCGGGGCTCGCGCTGTACGCCTGGGCCAGGGGGCGGCCGGGCCATGCCGGCACCGGCGGCTGACGGCGGAGCGGCACGTGTTCGAGCGGCTCCGCCAGGTCCGGCGCGACGCGCGCCAGCGTAGCGACCTGCGCGGCCTGCTCGACGACTGCCGCCAGCTGCTCACGGCGCACGGCGAATCGAACAGCCTGGTGATTGCGGCGCGCGCGATCGAGCGCTACGCGCGCCTGTCCGACGACGCGGCCGCGCGATTCTTCGAGGTGCTCGCCACCGATTTCGATCCCGATCCCGGCGAGGTGCTGCGGCTGGCCGAGAGCTACGCGGTGTCGCGCTCGCCCGACAACCTGATCCAGCTCTGGAAGGCGGCCGAGTCGCCGCGCCAGGAGCTGCTGCGCCGGCTGAACCGCGCGCCGAACGCGACCGGCACGCTGGTGGCCATGCGCGCGAGCCTGCTCGAGCGGCTGCGTCGCGACGAGTCGCTCAAGGCCGTGGACGCCGACTTCCAGCACCTGCTGTCGTCGTGGTTCAACCCCGGCTTCCTCAGGCTGGTGCAGGTCGACTGGAGCTCGCCGGCGCGGCTGCTCGAGAAGATCATCCAGCACGAGGCGGTGCACGAGATCGACGGCTGGGCCGACCTGCGCCGGCGGCTCGAGCCCGACCGGCGCTGCTTCGCGTTCTTCCACCCGATGCTCGCCGACGAGCCGCTGATCTTCGTCGAGGTCGCGCTGCTCGATGCGATGCCGCAGGCGATCGCCCCGCTGCTCGACCGAAAGTCGGAACCCGATACGCGCGAGGACCGCTTCAAGGTCGCGGCGTTCTATTCGATTTCGAACTGCCAGCCGGGCCTGCGGGGCGTGAACCTCGGCAACTTCCTGATCAAGCGGGTTGCCGAGCAACTGCAGCTGGCGTTCCCGAAGCTGAAGGCGTTCTGCACGCTGTCGCCGATTCCGGGCTTCGCCGCCTGGCTGTCGGCGGCCGGGGAGGTCGACTCGCCGCGCCTGAAGCCGGCGACGCGGCGCGAGCTCGACGCCGGGCTGCGCGCGTTGCGCGAGCGACACGGCAGTGACTTCTCGGCACTGGCGAAGGCCCACGCGGCAGCGGGCGAGGGCGCGAAACCCGAACCGGACCTGGCAATGCTGCAACGGCTGTGCGCGGCCTACCTGATCGAGACTTCGCCGAACGAGACGCGGACGTCGGACCCGGTGGCGCGCTTTCACCTGAACAACGGCGCCCGGCTCGAGCGCATCAACCTGGCCGGCGATCTCTCGCGCAACGGCCTGCGCCAGTCGCACGGACTGATGGTCAACTATCTGTACGATCTCGACGAGATCGAGAGCAACCACGAGAAGTTCGTCAACGACCAGGTGAGCGCGTCGCGCGCAGTGCTGTCGCTGCTCTGACGCGCCTCGAGCCGCCCGAACGAGGCCCGACCATGCAGGAACCAGGCAATCACAACCTCTACGCGCTGCTGGCCGCAGGTTTTCCGGCCGACCGCGCGAGCTGCTGCATCGACGCCGGCGAAGGCGCCTGGTACAGCTGGGACGACGTCGAGCGCGCCAGCGCGATGATCGCGAACCTGCTGAAGCGACTGAAGCTCCCCAAGGGCGCCCGGATCGCGGTGCAGGTCGACAAGTCCCCCGAGGCGGTGCTGCTCTACCTCGCGACGCTGCGCGCCGGCTACGCGTTCCTGCCGCTGAATACCGCCTACCAGGCGACCGAGATCGACTACTTCGTCGCCGACGCCGAGCCGTCGGTGGTCGTCTGCAGTCCTGCGAACCTGCGCTGGGTCGAGCCGATCGCGCGTCGCCATCGCGTGCCGCACCTGTTCACGCTGGGCGACGACCGCCGCGGCACGCTGCTCGAGGCGGCGTCGCGCGAGTCGGCGCGTTTCCCGACGGTGCGCAGCCGCGCCGAGGACCTCGCCTGCATCGTCTACACGTCGGGGACGACCGGCCGCAGCAAGGGTGCGATGCTCTCTCACGGCAACATCGGCAGCAACGCGCTGGTGCTGCACCGCTACTGGCGCTGGCGCGACGGCGACGTGCTGCTGCACATGCTGCCGATCTTCCACGTGCACGGACTGTTCGTCGCGATCCACGGCGCGCTGCTGTCGGGCAGCCGGATGATCTGGCGCGCGCGCTTCGACGCGCGCGAGGCGATCCGGCTGCTGCCGCAGGCGACGGTGTTCATGGGCGTGCCGACGATGTACGTGCGCCTGCTCGACGAGCCCGGGTTCGACGCGAGCGCGTGCCGCAACATGAGGCTGTTCGTCTCGGGGTCGGCGCCGCTGCTGCCGGACACCTTCCGGCAGTTCGAGGCGCGCACCGGCCAGCGCATCCTCGAGCGCTACGGAATGAGCGAGACCGTGATGCTGACCTCGAACTCGTACGACGGCAATCGGGTACCGGGCACGGTGGGCCTGCCGCTGCCGGGCGTCGAGGTCCGCGTCGTCGACGACGCGGGACGCGCGTGCGGCACCGGCGACATCGGCGCGATCCAGGTGCGCGGCCCGAACGTCTTCTCCGGCTACTGGCGCATGCCGGAGAAGACCCGGGAAGAGTTCACCGCCGACGGCTACTTCCGCACCGGCGACATGGGGAAGTGGGACGCCAACGGCTACCTGTCGATCGTCGGGCGCAGCAAGGACCTGATCATCACCGGCGGCTACAACGTCTACCCGAAGGAGATCGAGTCGTACCTCGACGAGATGGACGGGGTGGCCGAGTCGGCGGTCATCGGCGTGCCGCACCGCGACTTCGGCGAGGCGGTCACGGCCGTCGTCGTCAGGAAGCCTGGCGCGCAGCTGCACGAGGCGGCGATCATCGCGGCGCTCAAGGGGCGCATCGCGGCGTTCAAGGTGCCCAAGCGGGTGCACGTCGTCGACGAATTGCCGCGCAACACGATGGGCAAGGTGCAGAAGAACGTGCTGCGCGAGCGCTACGGCGCCTGAGCGCGACGCGGGCCGCGACGGCGCGGTTCGGAGTCCGCGCGGTCAGTGGCCGCGCAGTCAGTGCCCGTACAGGCCCTTCCAGAGCATGTACGCCGCAAGCGTGTAGAGCAGCATCGCGAACACGGCCCTGAGCCCGCCCACGTCCATCGCGTGCGCGGTCTTCGCGCCCAGCGGCGCGGTCAGCACGCTGGTGACCACGATCGATGCCAGCGCCGGCAGGTAGATGTAGCCAAACGTGCCAGCGGGCAGCTCGAGCCCCCAGCCGGCGTAGACGTAGCCGAGCGTACCAGCCAGCGCGATCGGAAAACCGCAGGCGGCGCTGGTGGCGACCGCCTCGTGGATCTTCACGTTGGCGCGGGTGAGGAACGGCACCGTGATGAACGCACCGCCCGCCCCGACGATCGCCGACAGCAGGCCGATCAGGGTGCCCATGCCGAATCGCCCGGCGTTGCCGGGCAGCGCGCGCCGCGCGCTCGCCTGGCCCTTGAACAGCATGCGCGTGGCCATCAGTCCGATGAACACGCCGAAGCCGACCGCCAGCACGCTGCCGCGCAGCGCCGCGGCGATCTGGGCGCCGGCCAGCGACCCGAGCACGATGCCCGGAGCCAGCGTCTTCGCGATGTCCCAGCGCACCGCGCCGCGCCGCGCGTGCGCGCGAACGCTCGACAGCGACGTGAACAGGATGGTCGTGAGCGAGGTCGCGATCGCCACCTTGACGATCTGCTCGGTCGGAAAGCCCTTGCTCGTGAGCAGCATCGTCACGAACGGCACCAGCAGCATGCCGCCGCCGACACCGAGCAGGCCGGCGGCGAAGCCGGTGGCGGCGCCGAGAAGCAGGAACCAGGCGATCAGGTCGAGGGCCATGAACGAGTCGGGGGGGCGGGCTCAGGGACGGCCCGCGGCCGCGTCGATCTCCTGCAGCACTCGCCGCAACGTCTCGAACATCCAGGCGATCTGGTCGGGCTCGACGATCAACGGCGGCGACAGCGCGATCACGTCGCCGGTCACCCGGACGAGCAGGCCGCGGTCGAAGCAGCGCTGGAACGCGTCGGCCGCGCGCGCGCCCGGAGCGCCGTCGCGCGGCGCGAGCTCGATGCCCGCCACCAGGCCGAGGTTGCGCACGTCGACCACCTGCGGCGCGTCGCGCAGCGAATGGGCCGCTTCCTCGAACAGCGGCGCGAGGCTGCGCGCGCGCTCGAACAGCGACTCGCGCCGATAGATGTCCAGCGTGGCGAGAATCGCCGCGCTCGCCAGCGGGTGCCCGGAATAGGTGTACCCGTGGAAGAACTCGATGCCGGCCGGGGCGCCCTCGACGATGGCATCGTGGACCTGGCGCCGGGCGGCGACGGCCCCGGCCGGGACGACGCCGTTGCTGATGCCCTTGGCCAGCGTGACGAGGTCGGGCGTGACGCCCAGCGCGCCGCTGGCCGTCGCCGCGCCCAGGCGGCCGAAGGCCGTGATGACCTCGTCGAAGATCAGCAGGATGCCGTGCCGGCTCGTGATCTCGCGCAGCCGCTCGAGGTAGCCGACCGGGGGCACGAGGACGCCGGTCGAGCCGGCCATCGGCTCGACGATCACGGCGGCGATCGTCGAAGGATCGTGCAGCGCGACCAGGCGCTCGAGCTCGTCGGCCAGGTGCGCGCCGACAGCGGGCTGTCCGCGCGAGAACGCGTTGTCGCGAGGCAGGTGGGTGTGCGGCAGGTGGTCGACCGCCGGCAGCAGCGCGCCGGAGAACGCCTTGCGGTTCGAGACGATCCCGCCGACCGAGATGCCGCCGAAGCCGGCGCCGTGGTAGCCGCGTTCGCGCCCGATGAAGCGCGTGCGCTGACCCTCGCCGCGGGCACGGTGATAGGCCAGCGCGATCTTGAGCGCGGTGTCGACCGATTCGGAGCCGGAGTTCGTGAAGAAGATCCGGTCGAGGCCCTCGGGCATCAGCTCGGCGATCGCCGCGGCGGCCCGGAACGCATCGGGGTGTCCGAGCTGGAAGCCGGGCGCGTAGTCGAGTTCGGCGGCCTGTCGCGCGATCGCCTCGGTGATCTCGGTGCGGCAGTGGCCCGCGTTGACGCACCAGAGTCCCGACGTGCCGTCGAGGACCTGCGTGCCGTCGACCGCCGTGTAGTGCATGCCGCTCGCCCGTGCGAGCAGCCTGGGCTTCGTCTTGAACGCCCGGTTCGCCGTGAAGGGCATCCACAGCGACGACAGGTCGGGCAGTTCGCCTGGCGCGCTCATCGGGGCCGCGGCTCGAGCAGGTTGCCCAGGTAGCGCCACTCGGCGGGCGTCACCGGCGTGATCGACAGGCGACTGCCCTTGCGCAGCACCGCCATGTCGGCGAGCGCTTCGTGGCGGCGCATTTCGGCGAGCGTGACGTAACGCGTCTTGCGCAGCACGCGCACGTCGACGAGCGTCCAGCGCGGCGACTCGCGCGTGCTTTTGGAGTCGAAGTACGGCGAAGCCGGGTCGAACTGCGTGTCGTCGGGGTACGGCGCCGACGCGACCTCGCCGATTCCGGCGATGCCCGGCTCGGCGCAGCCCGAGTGGTAGAACAGCACGCCGTCGCCGACGCGCATCGCATCACGCATGAAGTTTCGCGCCTGGTAGTTGCGCACGCCGAACCACGGCACCGTCTGCCTCGGCATTGCGAGCACGTCGTCGATCGAGCACTCGTCGGGCTCGGACTTCATCAGCCAGTGGGATTTCGCGGGCATCGTCGCGTAGGGGAAGGGGACCCCGCCTGTGCCGGCAGGCCGGCATCCTGAACCGTTCAGTTCAGTTCGGTCGCAGCAGGCACCACATCAGGTTCGTCCGACGAGGGACGATCACAACAGCAGTACGCAGAAAGCCGCGACCTGGATGCAATGCATTGGTTCAAGGAATATATGACCTTGTCGAACACTGCAGGGTCGGTCGCCATTCTAGCGCGGAACGCGCTTCAGAACAGGCTTTCCTGGCGTTCGAGCTCGGCGTCGAGGTCTTCGCGCATCTTGCGGATCTTGCCGAGGATCTCGGCCTTCGGCGTGCCCGCGACGGGACTTTGCGCGCCGAGCAGCTCGTGCGCGAGTTGCAGCGCCGCCATCACCGCGATGCGGTCGATGCCCGAGATGCGCCCGGCCTCGCGGATCGCGCGCATCTTCTCGTCGACCATCTGCACCGCTTCGAGCAGCTGCGGCTTGGTCTCGCCGCTGACGGCCAGCCGGTAGTCGCGGTCGAGGATCTTGACGTCGATCTGTTCCATGCTCGGGGTCCGTCGAAGGCGCCGCCAGTCGTCGCTTTGGTCTCTATTCGCCGCCTTCTGCGGGCAGCGGAAGCCGCGCGAGCGCCGACTCGACGCGCGCGCGTGCTTCGGCGATGCGCTGCTGGAGCTGCTCGTTGGCGTTGCGGCTCGCAGCCAGCTGGTCGCGCAGGTTGGCGTTCTCGTCCGCAAGACGCCGCACGACCTGCAGCATGCGGTCGATTCGCTCGCCCAGCTGGTCCACTTCCTGATCCATGGCGTGATGGTATATGAAGACGCCGCGGCAGGGGGCGGCCGCGCCCGTGCCCGCCCGGCGAAGGGGGTTCGCGGGGGCACCCGGTCGGTTCCGGTAGCATTCGGGAACCCCCTGCGGACCCGCCGATGACCGTGCATTCCTTGCTTCGCTCGCGACTGGCAGCCTGGGCGCTCGTGGCGCTCGCGCTGTGCGGCGCCGGCGCGCAGCGCGCGCTCGCCCAGGCCGCGGGCGCCGCCGCCACGGGCGCGATCGCCCCGGCTGCCGCCGCGCCGGCGAGCACCGGCCCGACGCGCGTCGAAGCGGTCGAAGTGGAGCTCGTCGGCGAATCCGCCGCGGTCGTGCCCGGCCAGGCCCTTCGCCTCGGCCTGCGCATCCGGCACGACCCGCACTGGCACACCTACTGGCGCAATCCCGGCGACTCCGGGCTGGCGACGCAACTCGCGCTCGAGCTGCCGGCGGGCTTCCGGGCCGGTGCGATCGAGTGGCCTGCGCCGCAGCGCCTGTTCATTCCGCCGCTGGCCAACTACGGCTACGAAGGCGAGATCGTGCTGCCGGTGCCGGTCGAGGTGCCGGCCGCGATCGACGCCGCGCGCGTGCGCTTCACGGGCCGTGCGTCGTGGCTGATGTGCCGCGAGGTCTGCATCCCCGGCGAGGCCGACGTCGCGCTCGAATTGCCCGTGCAGCGCGAGGGCACCGCCGCGCGGTCGCGGTTCGCCGCACTGTTCGACGAGGCCGATCGCCGGATGCCGCGGCAGCGCATCGCGGCGCGCGCCTTCGCCGACGGCGCGACGCTTTCGATCGGCCTGGCCGGGCGCCCGGCGGCGGTCGAGTTCTTCCCGTACCGCGAAGGGCTGCTGCGCAACGCCGAGGCGCAAGTGCTCTACGCCACCGACGGCGGCGTGCGGCTCGCGGTGCAGCTCAGCGAGGACGGCGTGCAGCGGGTGCGCGCCGACCGGGCGGCCGTCGCGCAGGCCGCCGAAGGGATCGTCGTCGTCGACGGCGAGGCGCGCGAGCTCGAAGTATCGGTGTCGCCGACGGCGCTGCCCGCCGGCACCGAGATCGCGCGCGTGGCGGGTGCGCCGCAGGCGAGTGCCGAGCCGGTGCGCCGCGGGCTCGACCTGCCCGGCCTGGGGCCCGATGCGTCCGCGTCGGCGGGCGTCGCCGGCGCCACCGCCCGGGGCGCACCCTCGGCCTCGGCCGCGAGCCTGTGGGTCGCGGCGCTGTTCGGCGCGATCGGCGGACTGATCCTGAACCTGATGCCGTGCGTGTTTCCGGTGATCGGCCTGAAGGTGCTCGGCTTCGCGCGCCACGGCAGCGAAGGCAGCGCCGGCTCGCGCGTCGGTGCGCTCGCCTTCGCCGCCGGCGTGGTGGTGTCGTTCTGGGTGCTGGCCGGCCTGCTGCTCGGCCTGCGCGCGGCCGGCGAATCGGCGGGGTGGGGCTTCCAGCTGCAATCGCCGCTGTTCGTCGCCGCGATGGCGCTGCTGTTCGTGGCGATCGCGCTGAACTTCTCCGGCGTCTACGAGATCGGCCTGTCGCTGACGCGCCTGGGGCAGATCGACCATCCGGCCGGGCGCAGCGCGCATCCGCTGGCCGGATCGTTCGGCTCGGGCGTGCTGGCGGTGCTGGTCGCCACGCCGTGCACTGCTCCGTTCATGGGATCGGCGCTCGGCTACACGCTGGGCAGCTCGACGCTCGAGGCGCTGGTCGTGTTCACCGCGATCGGCGTCGGCATGGCAGCGCCGTACGTGCTGCTGGGCCTGTTCCCGGCGTGGCTGCGCTGGCTGCCTCGCCCGGGGCGCTGGATGGAGACGTTCCGGCAGCTGCTGGCGTTTCCGATGTACGCGACCGCGGCCTGGCTGGCCTGGGTGCTCGGCCAGCAGGCCGGCATCGACGCGGTGCTCGCGCTCGCGATCGGCGCCGTGCTGCTCGCGCTCGCGCTCTGGCTGGCGGGGCGCTTCGTCCAGCAGGGAAGCGGCGCGCGCCGCACCTGGGCGGCGGCGATCGCGCTCGTGTCGTTCGCGCTGGCGATCTGGACCGCGTGGCCGCAGCGTGACGGCAACGCGCCGCCGGCGCAGGCGCAGGCGGGCGCCGCCGGCGCGACGGGCGGCGGCGCCGCGGCCTGGCAGCCGTGGTCGCGCACGCGCGTCGCCGACGCGCTGGCGGGCGGTCGCCCGGTGTTCGTCGATTTCACGGCCGCGTGGTGCGTCAGTTGCCAGGCCAACAAGCGGCTGGTGCTCGAGCGCGACGCGGTCCTCGCGGCGATGGCGCAGCGCGGCGTCGTGCGGCTGAAGGCCGACTGGACCAACCGCGATCCTGCGATCACCGCAGAACTGGCGCGCTACGGGCGCAACGGCGTGCCGCTCTACCTGCTCTATGCGCCCGGACAGGGCGAGCCGCAGGTCCTTCCCGAGCTGCTGACGTCCGGCATCGTGCTCGACGCGCTGGCGCGCATCGCGCCTTCGCCGGTCGCGCGCTCGGCCGATCGCTGAACCTGGATCAAGCCGATCCCGCTGCAGCGGATTCACCGTCGCCGGGGCCGGCCTATAATCCGTCTCGCTTCCGGTGCTGCGCGGTCCTTGCCGACGCGCGGTTAAACGGGAAACAGGGAGCGCGGTCCTGCGGGCCGTCGCCAACCTGTGCTGCCCCCGCAACGGTAAGCAGCGGCGCTCGCGTTCGCGCGAGCGGTCGTGCACCCATCGCCACTGGATCCGGCGTCGCCTGGCGCGCGCCGGTCCGGGAAGGCAGTGCCCGCCCGGGCCGGCCCCGCATCGCATCGCGAGGCCCCCGACGCTGCAAGCCCGGATACCGGCCGGAAGGGCGGGTCGCGGCTTCGAGCCGTCGATCCATTGACGAACCGACGCCTTGCGGTGGGCAAGGCGTACAGGAGTCCCCATGTCCCTTCCCTTCACTCGTTCGGCGGCTGCGCTCGCGGTCGCCGCCCGGTGCGCGAGCACGCTCGCCGCGGGCCTGATTCCCCTGCACGCATCCTCCCAGTCGATGAACCCGGTGGTGGTCACCGCCACGCGAACCGAGACCACGATCGATCGCGCGCTCGCCGACATCACGGTGATCGACGCGCAGTCGATCCGCGACGCCGGCGCCGCGACGCTGCCCGAGCTGCTGCGCAGCGCCGGCGGCATCGAGATCTCGCAGACCGGCGGCGCGGGTTCGGTGTCGGGGCTGTTCGTGCGCGGCACGCGCAACTCGCAATCGATCGTGCTCGTCGACGGCATCCGCATCGAGAGCCCGCTGAGCGGCGGCGGGGTGGTCGAGCACCTTCCGCTGTCGGCGATCGACCGGATCGAGGTCGTGCGCGGCCCGGCGTCGGCGCTGTACGGCTCGGGGGCGATCGGCGGCGTGATCCAGATCTTCACGCGACAGGCCGACGCGGACGGGTGGTGGCCCTGGGCGTCGGCCGGGATCGGAACGCAGGGCACGCAGCAGGCGCAGGTCGGGTTTCGCGCGGCGCGCGAGGGCACGCGCGTCGCGCTGTCGCTGGCTCACGAAAGCACCGCCGGGTTCGAGTCGACGCGCGCCGGCAGCCCGGACTTCCAGGCCGATCGCGACGGCAATCGACAGCGGTCGCTGACGGCTTCGCTGTCGCACCGGATCGCGGCGCAATGGGAGGCCGGAGCGAGCCTGCTCGTCAACGACGGGCGCGTCGAGTACGACGACGCCTTCTCCACCGCGTCCACGGCGCGCCAGGACTATCGCTCGGGCGCCGTGTCGGCCTGGGTACGCGGGCGCCCGACGAACGACTGGCAGACCGAGTTGCGCGTCGGCAACAGCTCGATCGACTACAGTTTTCACGCCTTCACTTTCGCGCCGAAGACCGACTCGCGCACCCTCTCGTGGCAGAACACCGTCGCCGCGTGGGGCGGGTTGCTGCTGCTGGGCGTGGAGTCGCTCGTGCAGCGGATCGACGGCGACGGCGTCACCCGCGGCGGCGCGTTCGTCTACGCGCGCGACAGCCGCAGCACCGACTCGGTGTACGGCGGCTACGAACGCGCGTGGGGCGAGCACACGCTGCGCGCCACGCTTCGTCGCGACCGCATCGAGTCGGTCGGGTCCGAGACCACCGGGGCGCTGGCCTGGGGCTGGCGCTTCGTGCCGCAGTGGTTGCTGCGCGCGAGCTACGGCACGGCGTTCCGGGCCCCGACCTTCGACGACCTCTACAACCCGTTTTCGCCGAACCCGGCGCTGCGCCCCGAGAAGTCGCGTGGCTACGAGGTCGCGCTCGAGCAGCGCATCGGCGCCGACCTGCTGCGGGCGACCGCGTTCAGCAGCCGCATCGACGACGCGATCGAGCTCGACTCGTTCTACACCGCGCAGAACCTGGCGCGCGCGCGCGTGCAGGGCCTCACGCTGGAGGCGCGGCGCGCGATCGGCGCGTGGGTCCTGCGCGGGTCGGCGACGATGCAGCACACCGAAGGCGTGAGTGTCGATCCGGTGACGGGCGCGCGCAGCGACGCCGAGCTCGCGCGGCGCGCGCCGCGCTACGGCGTGGTCGGCGTCGAGCACGCGCGTGGCCCGTGGCGCTTCGGCGCCGAGGCGATCGCGCAGGCGCGGCGCTTCGATACGCTGGGCCAGCGCATGGCCGGCTACGTCTTCGTCGACGCGTGGGCGTCGTACCGCATCGATCGCGACTGGGAGTTGTTCGCGCGTGCGGCCAACCTGGGCGACCGCGACTACGAGACCGCCGCGGGCTACCGCTCGCCGCCGCGCTCGCTGTTCGTCGGCGTGCGCTACGCGGCGCGGTGATGCACGCGGCGCGCCGGCGCATCGTCGCGTGCCTGCTCGCGGGGGCGGCGGCCGTGCTGGCCTGGGCGTGCCCGGCGGCGGCACAGCCTGTTCGAATCCACGACGACTGGGGACGCGACGTGTCGCTTCCCGCGGTGCCGGCGCGGATCGTCTCGCTGGCGCCGCACGCCACGGAGCTGCTGTTCGCGGCCGGGGTCGGCGGGCGGGTCGTGGCCGTCGATCGCGACAGCGACTATCCGCCCGAGGCGCGTTCGCTTCCGCGCGTGGCCGCCTACCCGCAGCCGGACGTCGAGCAGCTGCTGGCGCTCGCGCCGGACCTGGTCGTGATCTGGGGACCCGGCGCTTCGCGCACGCTGGTCGGACGACTCGACGCGCTCGGCCTGCGCGTCTTCGTGTCCGAGCCGCGCACGCTCGACGACGTCGGCGCGACGATCGAGCGCTTCGCGCAACTGGCCGACCATCGCGCCGACGATCGCGCCGCCGCGCTGCGCGCGGCGCGATCGTTTCGCGAGCGGCTCGCGGCGATCCGCGCGCGCTACGCGGGCTCGAGGCCGGTTCGCGCCTTCGTGCAGATCTGGTCGTCGCCGCTGATCGGCATCGGCGACCGCGACGTGATCGGCGACGCGGTGCGCAGCTGCGGCGCGCGCAACGTGCTCGCCGACGCGGCCGTGGCGGCGCCGCGGATCGACCCCGAGTCGGTGATCGCCGCACGCCCCGAGATGGTGCTCGCGACCGACGGCACGCGGTCCGAGCGCCTGTGGCGCGAACGCGGCGTGCTCGCGCCGCAGGGGACGGCGCGCTTCGCGTCGTTCGACGCGACGACGATGGAGCGCCCGGGGCCGCGCGTGCTCGATGCCGTCGAGCAACTGTGTGCCGCGATCGACATGGCGCGGCGCTCGACCCCCTGAATGCAACCGTGGTGCGCGTTGTTTGCTAACATCGCGGCATCGCAACCCAGGAGCTCACGCATGCCCGTCGTCGCGGTCGTAAACCCCAAGGGAGGTGTCGGCAAGACTACGCTCGCGACGAACCTCGCAGGCTTCTACGCGTCGAACGACCATCGCACGATGCTCGGCGACTTCGATCGACAGCAATCGGCCAGGCACTGGCTCACGCTGCGCCCCGCCGGCGTCAAGCCGATCGAGAGCTGGGAGATGAACGGCGAGGTCGCGCGCCCGCCGCGCGGCGTCACCCACGTCGTGCTCGACACGCCGGCGCAGATCACCGGCAAGCGACTCTCCGAGGTCGTGCGGGTGGCCGACCGCATCCTCGTGCCGCTGCAACCGTCGATGTTCGACGTGCTCGCCACGCAGCAGTTCCTCGAGGAACTGCGGGCGGGGTTCGCCAACCTTCGCCGTTTCCAGGAGACCGTGGGCATCGTCGGGATGCGCGTGGACACGCGCACGCGCGCCGCCGAGCAGCTGGCGCGCTTCGTCGGCAGCCTCGGTCTGCCGGTGGCGGGGTACGTACGCGACACGCAGAACTACGTGCACCTCGCCGCGCACGGGCTCACCGTGTTCGACGTGCCGTCGCAGCGTGTCGACAAGGATCGCGCGACCTGGGAGCCGCTGCTGCAGTGGCTCGCGCGCTGAGGCGCGCCGCATCGACACGCCTTCCTCGCCTTCCTGGCCGGCCTCTCCGGCCTCTTCCGTCTTTCCCGCCTTTCCGGCCGTAGCGCAGCCCGGCGCTCGCGTCTCGCTGCGACTGGTCGAGGAGCGCCACGAGACCCTCGCCGTCGTGCGCGGCGTCGTGCAACCGGCGCAGCTGTCGACCGATCGCGGCGCGATGGTCACGGTGTGGCTCGACGGCGAATCGGGGTACTGCGCGACGGCCGACCTCTCGGCGCGAGGACTGCAGGCGGCGGCCGACTGCGCCGCCCAGTGGGCGCGCGCGGCGCGCGGGCGAGGCCTCGGGCTCGCCGAGGCGCCCTGGCAGCTTCCGGGTGCGACGCTGCGCTACGAGGGCCCCGCGGACGAGCCCCTGCCTTCGCGCGCCGAACTGCTCGCGATGCTTCGCGCCGAAGCCGAGGCGATGGCGCGCGACCCGCGGGTGGTTCACTGGTCCGCGAGCCTGCGCGCCACCGAGTCGGCGCAGCGGCTGTGGGTCGACGCCGCGCTGGTCGCCGAGCAGTCGTTCCGGTTCGTCGAGCCCAATCTCGAGGCGACCGCGTTCGCCGACGGTCGCTCGCAGACGCGCACGCTCGGCGGCCAGTACAACGGCTTTTGCCGGCAGGGCGGCCGGGCCGCGTTGCGTGATTCCGGAATGATCGGCGGCGGCGCGCGCGTCGCCGACGAGGCGCTGCAGTTGCTGGGCGCGCCGAACTGCCCCGACGGCGCGCGCGACCTGCTGCTGTCGCCGGACCAGATGATGCTGCAGATTCACGAATCGATCGGGCATCCGCTCGAACTCGACCGGATCCTCGGCGACGAGCGCAACTTCGCGGGCACCAGCTTCGTCACGACCGACATGTTCGGCAGTTACCGCTACGGCTCGCCGCTGCTGAACGTGAGCTTCGACCCTGCCGTGAGCGGCGAGTTCGCCAGCTATGCCGCCGACGACGACGGCACCGCGGCGCGCCCGCAACGCCTGATCGAGCGCGGCATCCTGCTGCGCGCGCTCGGCGGCGAACTGTCGCAGGCGCGCGCCCGCGCACTCGGCCGGCCGGTCGAAGGCGTCGCGTCGTCGCGCGCCAGCGGCTGGCACCGGCCACCGATCGACCGGATGGCGAACCTGAACCTCGAGCCCGGCGATGCGACGCTCGAGTCGATGATCGCGTCGGTCGAGCGCGGCATCTGGATGCAGACCAACGCTTCGTGGTCGATCGACGATTCGCGCAACAAGTTCCAGTTCGGCTGCGAATGGGGGCGCCTGATCGAAGGCGGGCGGCTCACGACGCTGGTGCGCAATCCGAACTACCGAGGCACGTCGGCCAGCTTCTGGCGCAGCCTGGCCGCCGTGGGTGACCGCTCGACGATGCAGGTGCTCGGCACGCCGTTCTGCGGCAAGGGCGAGCCCGGGCAGATCGCGCGCGTCGGGCACGCGTCGCCGGCATGCCTGTTCCGGTCGATCGACGTGTTCGGGGGCGAATCGTGACCGCCCGCCCGGCGTTCGCCGCGCACTTCGACGCCGTGGCCCGGTTCGTCGCCGCGGCGGCCGGGCCCGGCGAGGTCCTCTTCGGCAGCCTGCGGGCCGAGCGCAGCGACTTCGTGCGGGTGAACCGCGCGCGAGTCCGGCAGGCCGGCACGGTCGAGCGTGCGACAGTGAGCCTTCGCCTGATCGACGGCGGGCGCCAGGCACGCATGACCTGCACGCTGGGCGAGTCCGAATCGATGCAGGCGGTGCTCGCGGGCGGCCTCGCCGAATTGCGCGCCGCGGTCGCGCAACTGCCCGTCGATCCGCATGCCTGCTGGCAGCCGGTGCCGGGCAGCAGCGAGCGCGTCGACGGCGCCGGCGTGCCCGATGCGGGCGTCGTGATCGACGCGATCGTTGCAGCCGCCGAAGGCGACGACCTGGTGGGGCTCTACGCGGCCGGGCCGGTGGTGCGCGCGCTGGCCAGCAGCCTCGGCCACCGCCACTACCACGAGACGGTCTCGTCGACCTTCGACTTCTCCGTGCAGGTGGGCGGCGATCGCGCGGTCAAGGACACCTGGTTCGCCGAGCGCTGGGACGCGCAATCCTTGCGGGCGGCGATCGGCGCCGCTCGCGAGCGCGCGCGGATCCTGCATCGGCCGCCGCGGCGGCTCGCGCCCGGCGACCATCGGGTGCTGCTCGCGCCGCAGGCGCTGGCCGAACTGGTGGCGCTGCTGGGCTGGGGCGGTTTCTCCGAGCGGGCCTGGCGCAGCGGCCAGTCGCCGCTGGCGCGCGCGACGCGCGGCGAGGCCGCGCTGCATCCGTCGCTCACGCTGGTCGACGACCTCGACGCGTTCGGCGTGCCGCGCTTCCAGGCCGACGGCTTCGAGCGCCCGGCGCGCGTCGCACTCGTCGAGGCGGGCCGCCCGGCGCAACGTCTGGTCTCGCCGCGCAGCGCGCGCGAGTTCGGGGTCGACGGCAACGGCGCCGACGACGACGAGCGTCCCGTGGCCGCCTGCGTCGCACCGGGCACGCTGCCCGCAGAGGACGCGATGGGGGCGCTTCACACCGGCGTGGCGGTCTCCAACCTCTGGTACCTGAACTACTCGGATCGCGAGGCCTGCCGCGCGACCGGCACGACGCGCTTCGCGACGCTGTGGGTCGAGGACGGCCGGCCGGTCGCGCCGATCGAGCCGATGCGCTTCGACGACAGCCTGTACCGCGTGCTCGGCGAGCAACTGGTCGCGCTCGGCGACGCGGTGCGCCGGATGCCCGACACCGCCACCTGGGACGGGCGCGAGCCGGGCGGCATCAGTGCGCCGGCCGCGCTCGTCGGCGCGTTGCGCTTCACGTCGTGAGGCGTCGGGTCGATCGCCGCTTCGGCAGGCCCCGTCGCGGAGACGATCGAGGTGCGAGCACGCGCTACTCGGCAGGGCGGCCGCGCCGATCGTGCGGCTCGGTCACGAATCCGAGCTTCGTGATCCCCGCCTGCTGCGCGCTCGACATCACCTCGGCGATGCGCTGGTAGCGCGTTTCGCGATCGGCGCGCAGGTGCAGCTCGGGCTGCGGTTGCCGCGCTGCCGCCTGCCTGAACCGCTCGCCGAGCGCGTCGAGCCCCGCCACCGGCTCGTTGTTCCAGAACAGCGAGCCCGACGGGTCGATCGACAGCGTGATCGTCTCCGGCTTCTCGGCCGATGCCGGGGCCTGCGCGTTGGGCAGGTCGAGGCGGATCGCGTGCGTGAGCAGCGGCGCCGTGATGATGAAGATGACCAGCAGCACCAGCATGACGTCGACCAGCGGCGTCGTGTTGATCTCGGCCATCGGCTGCGGGTGGTTGCCGGTATCGAATCCGCCGAATGCCATCGCGTGGAGCCTCCTGGTGATCGAACTGCGCGCGGTTCAGCGCACGACCCGGCTGGCCGCCAGCGGCGCCACCGCGCTGCGCAGCGCGTCGCCCTCGTTGTCCCTCAGCCTGCGCCCCGTGATGACCAGCGCGAGCACGTCGTGCGCGAAGCCGTCGAGCTCGGCGAGCACGATGCGGTTGCCGCGCACGAACGCGTTGTAGGCGAGCACCGCGGGAATCGCGACGGCGAGACCCGCCGCGGTCATCACCAGCGCTTCGCCGACGGGGCCCGCCACCTTGTCGATCATCACCTGGCCGCTCGACGCGATCGCGAGCAGCGCGTGGTAGATGCCCCAGACGGTGCCGAACAACCCGACGAAGGGCGCGGTGCTGCCCACCGAGGCCAGGAACGCGAGGCCGCTCTCGAGCCGCGCGGAAGCCTGCGTGATCTCGCCGCGCATTGCGCGCGTCACGAGCTCGTCGCGGTCGATCGACGCGGCGAGCGAGCTGTCGGGTTGCATCGCGGCGGCCGCGCGCGCCTTCTGCACCAGCGGCAGGAAAACCCGCTCGGTGTCGGCACGCTCTAGCGTGGCGACCGCCTCGTCCATCGACCGCGCATTCCAGAACTGCTCGAGCGCGGCGCGCGCGCCGCGACGCAGCCGCCATGCGCTCCACGCCTTGGACAGGATGAAGTACCAGCTCACCACCGACATCGCCAGGAGCAGGTAAGCGACCGCGTGTGTCACCACGTCGCCTGCCTGCCAGAAGTGCATCAAACCGAGTTGCTGTTCCTGCATCGCGTGTCCCTTCAGCCTTCGAGTCGGAAGACCCATCGCCAGTCGTGATACCACTCTGCAACAGGCCGGCCATCGACGGTGGCCGGCTTGAAGCGCCATTTCTTCACCGTGTCGATCGCGGTGCGGTCGAGCAGCGTGGAACCGCTCGACTGCTTGAGCCGGACCTCGGTGACCCGGCCGTCCGCGCCGACGTGGACGTCCAGCCTGACCTCGCCCTGGTCACCCAGTCGCCGCGCCATCCCCGGATAGGGCGGCGGCGTGTTGCCGCTCCAGGTCGCGTCGACGTGCGGGGCGCTGCGCGTCGACGGCGCCGCGGAGGCGATGCCGTCGCCACGCCGGCTGCCGCCGGCCGCGTCCCGGGCCGCGGCGGTCGCCCCGGTCGCCCCGGTCGCCCCGGGCGGGCCGGCGTCCTGCCCCGGCGCCGGCTCGGTGGTCGCCGCCGGCGGCGGCACCGTGATCGCGGTCGACTGCGGCGGCGCGGCGCGCACCGGGAGGTCGGGCACCGGCTGCGGCGCCTCGGGCCTCGCTGCGACGGGCGGCTGCGCCGGCCGCCCGATCATGGGCCGCGGCTCGGGTCGCGACCTGGGCCTGGCGCGCACCGGCTTCGGCGCGGGGGGCGGCGTGGCGGCTTCGAGCGGCGCGCTGCGCACAGGCGGCTCGGCCGCGGGCTCGGCCGCGGGCGCGGCCGTGCGCGCAACGGGCAGCGGCTCGGGCGCCGTGAGCAGGACGACCTGCACCGGTTCGACCGTGCGTTTCGTAGCGGGAGCGATGGCCAGCGTCAGCACACCGGCGAGCACGAGACCGTGCAGGGCCAGCGCACCGCCTGCCGCCGACAGCCGGGATGCATCCATCGCGAAATTATCGCGACCGACGCCGGGAAGACCAAATCCGGACGAGCCGGGCGGGCGGCGCGCTCCGGCTCTGCAACAATGCGCGTTCCTTTTTCCGAGCGGGCAGGGTGCCGATGCAGGACGAACGGGGGTGGCGCGACGCGGTCGTCGACGTCGCCGTGGGGAGCGAGCCCGCGGCACCGCGGCGCAGGCCTCGCTGGCAGCGCGTGTCGTCGATGATTGCGGCGTTCGCGCTCGCCGCGTGCTCGGCGCTGCCCGGCCCGCAAGGGGGGGCGCAGCAGAACGCGGCACTGCCGGCGGCGGCGTTCGACGCCGACCTGCTGCTGATCGGCGAGGTGCACGACAACGCGATGCAGCACCGCATGCGGCTGCGTTGGCTCGAGCAGCTCGCCGAGCGGCGGCGCATCGTCATCGCGCTCGAGCAACTCGACGCCGTGAACCAGCGCGCGCTCGACCGCGCCCGGGCAGCCGACCCTGCCGCAGCCGCGCGCGGCGAACCGCTGGCGCAACGCGCCCGCCGGATCGCCGAGGCGGCCGGCTTCGACTTCCGCGGCTGGCACTGGGAGTACTACCGGCCGGTGATCGAGCTCGCGCTGCGCCGCGACCTGCCGCTGCTGGCGGCCAACCTGTCGCGGACCGAGACGTCGGACGTGGCCCAGGGCCGCGCGGCAGCCGCGGGCGAGCCCGCCGGCTGGAGCGCCGGCGACGAACGAACCCTGGAGGATTCGATCCGGCGAGGGCATTGCGGTCTGCTTCCCGAATCGATGATCGCGCCGATGGCGGCCGCCCAGCGCAGTCGCGATGCGCGGCTGGCCCGCTCGGTCGTCGACGCCCATCGCGCGAGCGGCCTGCCGGTGGTGCTGCTCGCCGGCAACGGGCACGTCCGTCGCGACATCGGCGTGCCGCGCTACCTGGCCGACCTCGCGCCGCATGCGCGGGTGTTCGGCATCGGCCTGCTGGAAGCCGGAGAAGCGTCGCCGGCGCCGTTCGACGCCGCCGAGGTCACCGCGGCAGCCTCGCGCGAGGATCCGTGCAACGCGCTTCGCAAGAGGCCGCCGCGCCCGCAAGCGCCGCATTGAGGTGGCGGATCAGTCCTTCAGGCCCAGCACGTCCTGCATGTCGTACAGGCCGTTGGCGCGTTCGGACAGGAAGCGGCAGGCGCGCAGCGCGCCGTGCGCGTAGGTGACGCGGCTCGCCGAGCGGTGCGTGATCTCGATGCGCTCGCCGATGCCGGCGAACAGCACCGTGTGGTCGCCGACGATGTCGCCGCCGCGAACCGTGGCGAAGCCGATCGTCGACGGATCGCGCTCGCCGGTGACGCCTTCGCGACCGTAGACGGCCACCTTCTTCAGGTCGCGCCCGAGCGCCGCGGCGACGACCTCGCCCATCTTCAGGGCCGTGCCCGACGGGGCGTCGACCTTGTGGCGGTGATGGGCCTCGATGATCTCGATGTCGTAGCCCTCGCGCAGAGACTTTGCCGCGAGCTCGAGCAGCTTCAGCGTCACGTTGACGCCCACGCTCATGTTCGGCGCGAACACGATCGGCACGCGCTCGGCCGCCGCGGCGATCGCGCGCCGGCCCTCGTCGTCGAAACCGGTCGTGCCGATGACCATCGCGGCGCCGCGCGTTGCGCAGGCGCGCAGGTGCGCGAGCGTGCCGGCCGGTCGGGTGAAGTCGATCAGGAACTGCGCGTCGGCGATCCCGGCGTCGATGTCGTCGGTGATCGCGACGCCGGTCGCGCGCCCGAGGAAGTCGCCGGCATCGCGCCCGATCGAGGCGCTGCCGGCCACGTCGAGCGCGCCGACGAGTTGCGCGTCGGGAGCGTCGAGCACCGCCTCGACCAGCATCCTCCCCATGCGGCCCGAAGCGCCCGCGATCGCGATCCGCATCATGGCTGCGCCTTCTGCGCGGTGCTGGGCGGCCGATAGCCCGGCAGGGCGGGGTCGGTGGGGTCTTCCTTCGCGGGCAGCGACTCCGCCTCGATCGCGGCGACGCGGTCGTCGCGGAACACGATGGTGGCGCGCCGCAATTCGGCGCGGCCGTTCGGGAACTGGTAGCGGAACACGTAATCCCAGCGATCCGGATGGAACACGTGGCGCAGCAGCGGGGTGCCGAGCGCGAAGCGGACCTGCTCGCGCGTCATGCCCTCCTTGACCTGGTCCAGCGTCTGCTGGGTCAGGTAGTTGCCCTGCGGCAGGTCGGTGCGGTACGGCTGCAGCAGGCCGCTTCGGTTCGGGTCGCGCGGGGCGCAGCCGCCGGCGACGAGCGCGGCCACGAGCGCCGCGGGCACCCACCAGGCGGCGCGCGCCGGCTGCAAGCGGCGCTGGCCGGCCGTTGGCCGGTGGCGCTGGGCAGAAACCTCGTTCATGGTGCCGGTCGCGACTCGTTGCAGTTGAAAACCGTTATCATACGACGGGACTTCTCCAGCCCGGGTCGAGCCGCATGTCCGTCACCAGCGAACTGAAGAACATGGGTCTGAAGGCGACCCTGCCTCGCCTGAAGATCCTGGAAATCTTCCAGAACGGCAAGCAGCGGCACATGAGTGCCGAGGACGTCTATCGCGAGCTCATCGCCGAGAACCAGGAGATCGGGCTCGCCACGGTCTACCGCGTGCTGACCCAGTTCGAGCAGGCCGGGCTGCTCAAGCGCAGCAACTTCGAGTCCGGCAAGGCCGTGTTCGAGCTCGAGCAGGGGCAGCACCACGACCACCTGGTCTGCCTGCAGTGCGGCCGCGTCGAAGAGTTCTACGACGCCGAGATCGAGAAGCGCCAGCAGAAGATCGCGAAGGACCGCGGCTTCTCGCTCCAGGAGCACGCGCTGGCGCTGTACGGAAACTGCACCAAGCCCGACTGCGTGTATCGGCGCGGCTGAGGGCGCCGGGCGCGGTTTGCGCTCAGGCCTGCGCGAGGATCTCGCGCGCGTGCTTGCGGGTGGTTGCGGTGATCTCGGCGCCGCCCAGCATCCGCGCGATCTCCTCGACGCGGGCGCCGCGATCGAGCGCCTCGATGCGGCTGACGGCGCGCCCGTCCACGCTGTCCTTGCTGACCCGGAAATGATGGTGCGCCTTCGCGGCCACCTGCGGCAGGTGCGTCACGCACAGGACCTGGCGGTCGCCGCCCAGCCGGCGCATCAGCTCGCCGACCGCGTCGGCGACCGCGCCGCCGACGCCGGCATCGGCTTCGTCGAAGATCAGCGTCGGCACCGGGTTGGCCTGCGCCGCCAGCACGGCGATCGCGAGACCGATGCGCGACAACTCGCCGCCCGAGGCCACCCGGGCCAGCGGTCGCGGCGTCGCGCCGGCGTGCGCCGCCACGCGGAACTCGATCGCGTCGGTGCCCGAGGCCGTCGGCTCGCCTGTCTCGAAGGCGACGGCGAGCTTGCCGCCGGCCATGCCCAGTGCGGCCATGTGGCGCGAGACGCCGTCGGCCAGGCGCCGTGCTGCCTTGCGTCGCGCGGCAGACAGCTGCGCGGCGAGTGCGTCGTAGCGCGCCCGCGCGGCCGCTGTCCTGGCGCGCAGGCCCTCGACGTCCTGGGCCGCGTCGAGTTCGCCGAGGCGGGCGCGGATCGAGTCGAGCGTGGCGGGAATCGATTCGGGCGGCATCCGAAGGCGCCGTGCCGCCTCGAAGATGGCGCCGATGCGCTGCTCGGCCTGCTGGAGCCGCTCAGGGTCGAGGTCGACGCGTTCGGCGTAGCCGGCCAGCGTGGACGCGGCTTCGTCGATCTGGATGGCGGCGCTGTCGAGCAGCTCGACGGCTTCCTGCAGCGCCGCGTCGATCGCCGCGAGCGGGCGCAGCCGCTGCAGCTGCTGGTGCAGGCGGCGCGCCAGCGCGTCGTCGCTGTCGACGAGCGCGTCGGCGGCGCCCCGCGTGCCCTCGATCAGCGAGGCGGCGTGCGCGAGCCGCTTCTGTTCTTCGTTCAGTTGCTCCCATTCGCCCGGCGCGAGCCGCAGGCGTTCGAGCTCGCCCGCCTGCCAGGCCAGGCGCTCGCGCTCGAGCGCGAGCTCGCGCTGCCCCGATTCGGCGGCTTCGAGGTCGCGTTGCAGCGCGCGCCAGGCCGTCCAGGCTTCGGCGAGCACCTGCCTGTCGCCGTCGAGCCCGGCATAGCCGTCGAGAAGCTGCCGCTGCCCGTCAGCGCGCAGCAGCGACTGCGACGCGTGCTGGCCGTGGATGTCGACCAGCCGCTCGCCGATCTCGCGCAGCAGCGCCGCCGTGGCCGGATGGCCGTTGACCAGCGCACGCGAGCGCCCGTCGGCGTCGACCAGCCGGCGCAGCAGCACCGTGCCGGCGTCGCCCTGCAGTTCGCGTTCGGCCAGCCAGGCGTCGAGCGCCGCGTCGCTGCGGAACTCGGCCGCGATATCGGCGCGCGGGCGGCCTTCGCGCACCACCCCGGCGTCGGCGCGCCCGCCCATCGCGAGGCTCAGCGCGTCGATCAGGATCGACTTGCCGGCGCCGGTCTCGCCGGAGAGCACCGTGAATCCGGGGCCGAATTCGAGTTCGGCCGAGTCGACGATCACGAAGTCTTCGAGGCGAAGGCTGAGCAGCATCGGGATCGGCGTGCAGGGACGGGTCGGTCGGGGGCGCCCGCGTTCAGCGCTGGATCGTCTGCAGGTGCGGCAGCTCGTGCCAGTTGAGCTTGCCGCGCAGCGTGGCGAAGTAGCTGTAGCCCGGCGGGTGCAGGAAGGTGGTGGTGAACGCGGCGCGCTGGACGATGATGTCGTCGCCGACCTGCAGGTCGCTGAACACCTGCATGTCGCCGGCCACGCGCGGCTCGCGACCCTCGACGACGCGGATCGTGATCGTCACGTCGTCGGGCAGCGTGATCGGGCGGTTCGACAGCGACTGCGGCGCCACCGGCACCAGCACGATCCCCTTGATCTGCGGGTGCAGGATGGGGCCGTTGGCCGACAGCGCATAGGCGGTCGAGCCGGTGGGCGTTGCCACGATCAGGCCGTCGGCGCGCTGGCTGTACATGTACAGGTCGTCGACGTGCACCTGCAGCTCGATCATGCCGGTGCGCGACGACCGGTTGACGACCACGTCGTTCAGCGCCAGCTCGGTCCAGACGACTTCCTGGCCGCGCACGACGCGCGCGGTGAGCAGCGTGCGTTCCTCGGACGCGTAGTGGCCTTCGAGGATCGACGACAGCGCCTGGCGCCAGCTGTCGAGCCCGATGTCGGTGATGAAGCCGAGCCGGCCGTGGTTGATGCCCACCAGCGGCACCTCGTGCGGGGCGAGCGCGCGTGCGGCCCCGAGCATCGTGCCGTCGCCGCCGATCGCGATCGCGAGGTCGGCCTCGTGGCCGATCCGCTCCAGGCTCGCCGTCTCGAGCTCGGACGCACCCAGCAGCACCGCCGAGCGTTCTTCGACCAGCACCGAGACGCCGCGCGCGCGCAGGAACGCGGCGATCTCGCGCACGGTTCCCCCGACGCTCTCGGTCTGCGGGCGGCTGACCAGCGCCACGCGGTTGAATCGGCTCTTCATCGCAGCGATTAGAGCACAAGCCGCCGGCGGCGAGCCGGGGCGCCCGGCCGAGCCGTCCGGTCGACCCGAACGACTTGCGTCCGTGCCGACTGCCCATACAATGGGGGCATGCTGGATGCGCGTGCACAGACCCTGCTGAAGACCCTGATCGAGCGTTACATCGCCGACGGGACGCCGGTGGGTTCCCGCACGCTGTCGCGGTATTCCGGGCTCGACCTGTCGCCGGCCACGATCCGCAACGTGATGGCCGACCTCGAGGAGCTCGGGCTCATCGCCAGCCCGCACACCTCGGCCGGCCGCGTCCCGACGCCGCGCGGCTACCGGTTGTTCGTCGACACGCTGCTCACCGTCGAGCCGCTCGAGGGCGAGCAGACCCGGGCCATCCAGGGCCGGCTGCAGGCCGACGAGCCGCAGCGGCTGCTGTCGGCCGCCGCTTCGCTGCTGTCGAACCTCTCGCATTTCGCCGGCGTCGTCATGACGCCGCGCCGCGCGTCGCTGTTCCGCCAGGTCGAGTTCCTGCGGCTCTCCGACCGCCGGATCCTGCTGATCATCGTCACGCCCGAGGGCGACGTCCAGAACCGCATCCTGTCGACCGAACGCGACTACACGCCGTCGCAGCTGGTCGAGGCGGCCAACTACATCAACACGCACTTTGCCGGGCTCGACTTCGAGAGCATTCGCGGCCGCCTGCACTCCGAGCTCGCCTCGCTGCGCGACGACATCACGGGCCTGATGCACAAGGCGGTCGAGGCGAGCAACCGCGCGCTGACCGAGGAGGCCGAGCCGGTCGTCATCTCGGGCGAGCGCAACCTGATGGGCGTGGCCGACCTCACCGACAACATGGAGCGCCTGCGCCGGCTGTTCGAACTGTTCGACAAGAAGACCAGCCTGGTGCAGCTGCTCGATGCGTCCAGTCGCGCGCAGGGCGTGCAGATCTTCATCGGCGGCGAGTCCGAGCTGGTCCCGATGGACCAGATCAGCGTCGTCGTCGCCCCGTACGAGTCGGATGGCCGCATCGTCGGCACGCTGGGCGTGATCGGCCCGACGCGGATGGCCTACGAGCGGGTCATCCCGATCGTCGACATCACCGCCAGGCTGGTCTCGTCGGCACTCAGCCATCACGGCTGAGCGCCCGCCCCCCCGTGCCATCGACGCCGACGCGGACGCCTTCGCGCGCATGTCCGAGACGCTGATCCGACGCTTCTACGACGCCTTTGCCGCGCTCGACGGCGCGGCGATGGCGGCCTGCTACCACCCCCAGGCGTCGTTCAGCGACCCGGTGTTCCCCGACTTGCGAGGCGCCGAGCCCGGCGCGATGTGGCGGATGCTCACCGCCGCCGCCGCTCGCAGCGGCGGTTTCCGGCTCGATTACCGGATCGCGTTCGCCGACGAGCGCAAGGCGCAGGTGCTGTGGGAGGCCGACTACCTCTACCGGGGCGGGCGCCGGGTGCACAACCGGGCCCGGTCGACGCTCACGTTCTGGGACGACCAGATCGTGCGGCAGGTCGACGAGTTCGCGTTCTGGCCCTGGAGCCGCCAGGCGCTGGGCGCGACGGGCTGGCTGCTCGGCTGGCTGCCGGCCTATCGCCGCGCGGTCCAGCGCGCGGCGCGCGGCCAGCTCGACCGCTTCATCGAGCGCGAGCGCGCGCCGGCGCCGTGACGCGCTACACGGCCGCCACCCGCTTCGACCACGCGGCGCCGTCGCGAACCGCGGTGCTGCTCCTGCAGCTCGGCACGCCCGACGAGCCGACGCCGGCGGCGCTGCGTCGCTACCTGCGCGAATTCCTGTCCGACCCGCGCGTGGTCGAGATTCCACGCGTCGCGTGGCTGCCCATCCTGCACGGCATCATCCTGCGGACCCGCCCGTCGAAGTCGGCGCGCAAGTATGCGAGCGTCTGGACCGACGAGGGCTCGCCGCTGATGGTGCACACGCGTCGCCAGGCGACGTTGCTGCGCGGCGCGCTGGGCGCGCGCGGACACGACGTCGAGGTGGCGTTCGCGATGCGCTACGGCAATCCGTCGATCGCCGCCGTGCTGGGCGAGCTTCGCGAGCGCAACGTGACCCGGCTGCTGGCGCTTCCCCTGTATCCGCAGTATGCGGGCTCGACCACGGCCACCGCGTTCGATGCGCTGGCCCGAGAGCTGGCCGGATGGCGCAACCTGCCGGAACTTCGCACCGTGCGCGGCTTCCACGATCAGGACGGCTATCTCGACGCGCTGGTCGCCGGCGTGCACCGCGCCTGGGAACGCGACGGCCGCGGCGAGCGCCTGGTCATGAGCTTCCACGGCGTGCCCCGGCGCACGCTGGCGCTGGGCGATCCCTACCACTGCGAGTGCCTGGCGACCGGCCGGCTGCTCGCCGAGCGTCTCGGCCTGCGGGCCGGAGATTGGATGGTTACCTTCCAGTCCCGCTTCGGCCGCGCCGAATGGCTGCAGCCGTATACCGAACCGACGCTGCGCGAGCTCGCGCGCTCGGGCGTGCGCAGCGTCGACGTGATCTGCCCCGGCTTCGTCGCCGACTGCCTGGAAACACTCGAGGAGATCGCGGTCGAAGGCCGACAGGCCTTCGTCGAATCCGGCGGGCAGACGTTCCGCTACATCGAATGCCTGAACGAGTCGCCTGCCTTCATTGGCGCGCTGGCCAGCCTCGCCGAGCAGCACCTTTCGGGCTGGGCCACGCGTCGCCTGGACGACGCGGCAGCGGCCGCGCGCGCGCAGGCGCTCGCCGAGAGAAGCCGGCGCGCGAAGGCGCTGGGCGCCGACCGCTGACGACTACCGGCGCCGTTGGCGCCGCCGCCGGCGCGGTTCGCGAAGGCCCGCTGCAGCTCGTCGCATCGACGTCGACCGGGCCGGCGGCGTCGGCCACCATCGGGCTCATTCGAAACGAAGGAGCCTGCCATGCCGTCGAACCTGCCCCTGGATGTCGTCATCGTCGAGGTCGTACGCCACACGCCTGTCTGGGTGTGGGGAATTCTCGCAGCGATCGTGGTGCTCGGCGCGCTGCAGATGCGCGACCATGCGACGAGCCGGCTGCGCCTGCTGGCGATGCCGCTCGGAATGGGAGGCTACTCGCTCTGGGGGGCGGTCTCGGCCTTCGGCGTGCAAGCGCCGGTGCTGCTCGCCTGGACAGCTGGACTCTCGATCGCGCTGGTGTCGAACGCCCGGGTCGGCTGGCCCGGGAAGGTGCGCGCCGACGGCGACGGCGGTTTCGCATTGCCGGGCAGTCCGCTGCCGCTGCTGCTGATGCTCGCCGTGTTCGCGCTTCGCTACGCGGTCACGGTGTCGCTCGTGCTGCACCCGCAATGGCGCGTCGAAGCCGGCTTCGCGCTGCCGGCCAGCGTTGCAGCGGGGTTCCTGGCGGGGCTGTTCGCCGCACGTGCGCGGCGGATCCTGGGCACGTCGAGCGGCGGGCCGCGGGCGGCCAGCGCATGAGCGGGCGCCGGGCGCCCCGGGCCCCCGCCCGTACGCGGCCGGGGGTTCAGGCCTTGGGCGGAATCCGCAGCACCTGCCCCGGATAGATCTTGTCCGGGTGCGTCAGCATCGGCTTGTTCGCCTCGAAGATCGTCATGTAGGCGTTCGCGTTGCCGTAGTATTCCTTGGCGATCTTCGACAGGGTGTCTCCGCGAACGACCGTGTAGAACTTCGCCTCGGGGAGCGGATTCTTCACGGTCATGTTGTCGACGACCTTGTCGACGTGGGCGACGTTTCCGCAACACAGGACGATCTTCTCGCGGGTCTCCTGGTCGTTGGCCTGGCCCGAAACGGTCACCGTGCCGGTGCTCCCGTCGAAGGCCACCTCCAGATTGTCGGCGCTCAGTTTCATGGCGCCGATGTAGTCCTTGATCGCCTTGGCGGCAGCCGTGTTGGCGTCCGCGGTCCCCGCCTTCGCTTCGCCGCTTCCGAACAGCTTTTCGCCGGCTTCCTTGATGAATGACAGCAGTCCCATGCTCGTTCTCCTTGTTGCGAGGGCAGGCCCGGCCCGGTGTCACGGGCCTGCCCAAGGGTAACCCGCTTTCATCGACGGAGGCGGTTTGAAATCCCGGGCATTGCCCCGACATAATGCACGCCGGGCGCGGGTCGATACCGGGTCGCGTACGCAAGTTCCTGATTCGTAAAGGAGATCGAGGGGATGAACCCAGAAAGGCCGGATCGGCCGGAAGACCGGATTCCCGCCGCCGACGCCCCGGGGCCGTTCGCGCCCGAAGGCAGCCGGCAAGCCGACGCGCCTCGCGAGGACGGCGCCGATCCGGCGCAGCGACTGTCCGAGGCCGAGGCCAGGCTGGCCGACATGCAGGACCAGTACCTACGTGCCGTCGCTGAGGTCGAAAACGTTCGCCGCCGGGCGCAGGAAGAAGTCGCCAAGGCCCACAAGTACGGCATCGAGGCCTTCGCGGAGAGCCTGCTGCCGGTCAAGGACAGCCTCGAGATGGCGCTCAAGGCCGACGCGCCGAGCGTGGACAACCTGAAAGAGGGGGTCGAGGCGACGCTGCGGCTGCTGGCCTCGGCGTTCGAGAAGAACCGGCTGCTCGAGATCGACCCGAAGGGCGAGAAGTTCGACCCCAACCGGCACCAGGCGATCTCCACGGTGCCTGCCGCCGCGACGCAGCCGCCGATCGCCCCGAACCACGTCGCGCACGTGCTGCAGAAGGGCTACCTGATCGGCGACCGGGTGCTGCGGCCCGCCCTCGTCACGGTGGTGCAGGGCTGAGCCGGCCGCTTGAATTCCATTCATCACGACATATCTGCAAGCCAGACAATCTCCGTCACCGAGGAAGAAGGAACATGGGCAAGATCATCGGCATCGACCTGGGCACGACGAACTCGTGCGTCGCAATCATGGAGGGCGGCCAGCCCAAGGTGATCGAGAATTCCGAGGGCGCGCGCACGACGCCCTCGATCGTCGCCTACATGGACGACGGCGAGATCCTGGTCGGCGCGCCGGCCAAGCGGCAGGCGGTCACCAACCCGAAGAACACCCTCTATGCGGTCAAGCGGCTGATCGGGCGCAAGTTCGAGGAGAAGGAGGTCCAGAAGGACATCCACCTGATGCCCTACGGCATCGTCAAGGCCGACAACGGCGACGCCTGGGTCGAGGTGCGCGGCAAGAAGCTCGCCCCGCCGCAGGTGTCGGCCGAAGTGCTGCGCAAGATGAAGAAGACCGCCGAGGACTACCTCGGCGAGGAAGTGACCGAGGCGGTCATCACCGTGCCGGCCTACTTCAACGACAGCCAGCGCCAGGCGACCAAGGACGCCGGCCGCATTGCGGGCCTGGACGTCAAGCGGATCATCAACGAACCGACCGCGGCCGCGCTCGCGTTCGGCCTGGACAAGGGTGGCGGCAAGGACCGCAAGGTCGCGGTCTACGACCTGGGCGGCGGCACCTTCGATATCTCGATCATCGAGATGGCCGACGTCGACGGCGAGAAGCAGTTCGAGGTGCTGTCCACCAACGGCGACACGTTCCTGGGCGGTGAGGACTTCGACCAGCGGGTCATCGACTACGTGATCGGCGAGTTCAGGAAGGAGCAGGGCGTCGACCTGTCGAAGGACGTGCTCGCGCTGCAGCGGCTGAAAGAGGCCGCCGAGAAGGCCAAGATCGAACTGTCGTCGGCCCAGCAGACCGAGTTCAACCTGCCGTACATCACGGCCGACGCGTCGGGCCCGAAGCACCTGAACATGAAGATCACGCGCGCGAAGTTCGAGGCGCTGGTCGAGGAGCTGGTCGAGCGCACGATCGAGCCTTGCCGCATCGCGCTCAAGGACGCGGGCGTCAAGGCGTCGGACATCGACGACGTGATCCTGGTCGGCGGCATGACGCGCATGCCGAAGGTGCAGGACAAGGTCAAGGAGTTCTTCGGCAAGGAGCCGCGCAAGGACGTCAACCCCGACGAGGCGGTCGCGGTCGGTGCGGCGATCCAGGGCGCGGTGCTCTCGGGCGAGCGCAAGGACGTGCTGCTGCTCGACGTCACGCCGCTGTCGCTGGGCATCGAGACGCTGGGCGGCGTCATGACCAAGATGATCCAGAAGAACACCACGATCCCGACGAAGTTCTCGCAGACCTTCTCGACGGCCGACGACAACCAGCCGGCGGTCACGATCAAGGTGTTCCAGGGCGAGCGCGAGATCGCGTCGGGCAACAAGCTGCTCGGCGAGTTCAACCTCGAGGGCATTCCGCCGGCGCCGCGCGGCACGCCGCAGATCGAGGTCACGTTCGACATCGACGCGAACGGCATCCTGCACGTGTCGGCGAAGGACAAGGCGACCGGCAAGGAGAACAAGATCACGATCAAGGCCAACTCGGGCCTGACCGAGGCCG